>Ga0310691_10005287_pt1 | contig 14183 bp, 16 predicted proteins | sample 176DNAGHGlowgp2_FD_203887 | JGI IMG/M metagenome (GOLD analysis project Ga0310691, IMG submission 203887) | Sheep rumen microbial communities from Palmerston North, Manawatu-Wanganui, New Zealand - 1766 DNA GHGlow gp2 (v2) (version 2) | ecosystem: Host-associated > Mammals > Digestive system >... | reverse complement strand
TAATGTACTGTATATATCAATTAAATACCCAGGGTATGCTTCCGAAAATCCCTGGTCCGGATATATTGCTGCTATATCTCTTGAGACAAATGAGCTTCTCTGGAAGAGCGAGCCACTAGTAGCAAATGCTGACAATTTTGTGATCGTGGATGATACACTTATCTGCGGCTATGGATTTACGGCAGAACCTGATTACATCTATCTTCTCGATAAATATACAGGCGACAAGGTTGATCAGATCAAGGTTAACTCAGCCCCGGCCCAGTTTGAGGTTGTTGGTGACACTTTATATGTTGCAACATACAATACCGCATATCAGTTCACGATCACTAAATGAGTCACCGGGTAAATAAATATGAAAAAAACAAGGACTGGCAATATCAGAAAAATAGTTCTTTCTGTGCTTTTAATTTTTTGTATATTTGGCATGATCACTTATAGTAAGGAAGCCTTTGGAAATACAAAGATCATTTCGCAGGAAGTGGTTATTATTGACAAGTATGAAACCGGAAATGGTGGAAAAACCGGAAATTCCTATTATATGAAAGGAATTAATGAGAACGGGGAATACAAAATCCCGGGAGATAAATATGATATTGGAGATACTGTGACAGTATATCAGAATCCGAATTCTGCAAACGCAAAAGGCAGTGATCCTCAATGGTATACTTCAGCTGAGTATGCCAAAGGAACATCAACTGCCGGATTTGTTTTCTTTACGGTGCTGGCGATAATCGATGCTGCATTTCTCTATTACAATAAAAAGGCAAAATAGAGCGTAGTTTTTTGAAAAATTAGATATATAATATGTTCCAGGCGTACTTTATACTACAAACATAAAGAGGATATCTTTCCGGGAAAACGGAGAGGTAGGAACTGCAAACTGAAAAAAGTTAAAGATGAGGAGAGATTAAACATGAATAAGCATTCAAAATTATTCGCAGTACTAAGCTACATCACATGGGTTGGATTTGTTGTATCGTTTCTGATGAGAGACAGAGAAGATACACTTGTCAGAAGACATCTTAATCAGGCACTTATCATCAACCTGATCGGAACTGTTGGAACATTCCTTACAAGGCTTGGCGGTATCCTGGCACTAGCAGGAAATATACTCGGAATTGCATGCCTTGTACTTTCCATCATGGGAATTGTAAGAGCTGCAAAAATGAGCGAGGAACCTCTTCCGTATATTGGAGAGTATACACTGTTCAATTAAATGATTCATCGGAGATGTTTCAGATTGACTCATTGATTATAGAATAGCGTCAGTTTAACTTGAAATATAGTTATTCTGATTCAAGTGATTCCTTCGGTGGTGTGTACTCAGACGGAGGCGGCGCAAGCAGATAGAATATTGAAAGACCTTAATAAATATATCTATTTAAAATATAAAAATTTTTAGTGCATTTCCTTTTGAAGGAGGTGCACTTTTTTGGTGTTTTTTAAAAAACCTTTATATTCCAAGGAGGATGATCCGCCTAAAAAGAGGGGTTCTTAAGAGCCTTGAGGTATACCGATGTGATGAGGAAGAATATGTTCATCCCAAATATATGGATAAATATCAGGATGAATGGGATGCGGATAGCGATGATTTTGCTGGTTCAGAATCCGTAGAGAATAAAGAAAATAGTGAGGATATAGAAGACGTGCTTAATGAAAAAAGGATAAATATGCCACCGGAAGAGCTCCTAAAAGTCCTTAATATGGATATGGAAAAATCGAATGAAGCTGTGAAGGTGCTTAAAGGTTATAATCCATATTCGGAATTTGATATGGAAATATAGAATGGAGACATACATGTTATGACCCTGTAGTGGTATTTCCGCTACAGAGGTTCTTTTTAAACTACGGAAAGTCTGGAGGGGGCGATTATTTATCGGCTATTTCTCATGATTCTCCATTAATAGAAAATCCTAAATTTCATGTGTTTAACATACTTGTTAAATAATCAATGTCATCGTTGGTGATAAGAATTTTTGTATCAATCTGGATAAGCCCTCTAAAGGCAGATCATTTCATAGAAACTGAAAAGGGTGCTGAAGGCTGATTGCGCAAGTTGATGTAAAACATTTTTGCTCCCTAACTTAATTTTTTTAATAGTTAGGGAGCAAAAATAACTTGAATATCCGACTTGAAATTTGTATAATTTTTTCGTGAAATACAGGTTTTGAGGAGACAAACAAATGCGTAGTAAGAATCTTATTGGAAGAACTGAAGAGATCGCTCTGCTTGAAGAATACTACAATTCTAATAAATCAGAGCTTGTTGCTGTTTATGGAAGACGCCGTGTTGGAAAAACATATTTGATATGTGAGACTTTGGAAGAACGTTTTGACTTTGAATATACGGGAAAACATAAGGTTGCTGCCAAAGTTCAAATAGCAGAATTTCAAAAGGAACTTAACAGACATACCAAGGATAAGTCTGGTGAGGCAAAGGATTGGTTCGAGGCTTTTGACAATTTGAAGGAGTATCTGCTTGGACTGAAAAAGGATAAAGTAGTTGTTTTCCTTGATGAGCTTCCTTGGATGGATACTGCTAAAAGCAATTTTCTGGCAGCGCTTTCGGCATTTTGGAATGGTTGGAGGAGCAAGAAAACACTTCTAAAGCTGTATGTTTGTGGCTCGGCAACTACTTGGATGGTTGATAAATTTATTGGGGATAAAGGTGGATTGTATGGTCGTGTCAGTAGCCCTATTTATCTTGCTCCATTCACATTGTTAGAAACGGAGCAGTATCTGAATGATATCAAGAAAATGAAATATGGCAGAAAGCTTGTCCTTGATACATACATGATATTTGGAGGCATTCCATTTTATCTTGATATGCTTAATAACAAGAAGCCGTTATCGGAAAATGTTGACACTTTGTTCTTTTCAAACAATGCTCCATTAAAGCCGGAGTTTGATTTTCTCTTTCGGTCGCTCTTTAAGGATAGTTTGAATTATAGACGTGTTATAGAGTACTTATCAACAAAGATGATTGGACTTACCAGAGAAGATATATCAGATAATTGCAAGTTGACTGGTGGAGAGCTTACGAAGATACTCAATAACCTTGTTGCATGTGATTTTATCAGATGTTATATGTCTCCTGGAAAGAAGCAAAGAGCTAAGGTTTATCAGCTTACGGATATGTTTTCTCTTTTTTATCTGAGATTTGTTGGGAGAAGCTCAGGCACTGACGAGCATTATTGGACAAACTTGGGAAAGACAGGAAAAAAGAATGCATGGTCTGGGTATGCTTTTGAGCAGGTATGCTTGAATCATATTCCACAGATAAAGGCGAAGCTTGGAATAACGGGCATTCTTAGCAATTCCTATGCATGGAGTAGAAAGGCATTCACAGATTCTGATGGAACAGAATGGGATGGTGGTCAGATAGATCTGATTATAGATAGAAATGATGATGTTATGAATACCTGTGAAATGAAATATTCGTCGGATGAGTACATCATCACGCCTAAGTATGCTAAGGATGTTAAAGACAGAATGGCAATGTTCAGAGCATCTGAGAAAATCAAGAAGGATCTAAGGTGCACTTTTGTTACAACCTATGGTATTAAGCGGAATCCTAATAGCGATATTGTGGCTTATGAGGTTGTTCTAGATGACTTGTTTAAATGAAAATGCTCCGTAACCTCAAAAAAATATGAGTTAGGGAGCAAAAATGATGCTGTTAAAGGATCGGAAAAAATAAATCCGATCTTTTTTCGGAAAATAGAGATGTTTTCGAGGTTTGTTTTGTAGTGTGAAAATATACTTTTATATTATTTGTCAAGTACGAGTTTTGAATGGACAGAGAAAGGCATTTAGAGGATATAAACCGAGGCTTTATCCACAATACCATAAATAATTTCCTTAGAGTTGCAGCACCATTATTGTAAAATGAGGAACACTAATGAAATATATTACTTTACCACAGCATTAGTCTGTTTCTTAAGCTTTTTAATGAGCTTTTGTTTGGATTTTCCTTTTACTCCTTTAACCGTGATCTTGGCATTCTTGTGAAGCTTTTTAAACGCATTTTTTCCCACCTTGAGGGACTTGTTTGCGGTAATCTTTACTTTCGTCATAGTATGCCATAACTCCATCTCCGACAGACTTTTGGAGAAGCTTATTTGCAGGCTTTCCGGGCTCCTTTGCAAAAATTGTTTTTTGATATATATAAACGTGATATTTTGCGCATACTTCTTGCTATATATGGTACTCAGAATTACAATTTTGAAGTAACTGGTGTTTTTTGGAGGATATGGAAAATGGAATATAAATTATCAGAAATAGAAAATAAGCGTATATGGGGAAGATGTTCTTCATTAGATGATTGTACGGCATTGTTCTGGACCGGAAGCGGAATAGAAGTAAATGTAAAGGCCGGATATTTGTATGCAGATATAGAGGCTACTTTTGGAACGCTTGAGTTGTGGCTGGATGTTTTTATTGATGATGCGCGAATAATGCATTTCCCCTTGATGGAGGGCAGGCACAGATATCAGATAATGCGCGGCTTTGATAAGGCTCATGCTACTAATGTCAGGATCGCGAGAAGCACTCAGTCCATGATGGAGGATTGTGCCTCTGTGATCAAAATATTCTCTTTTGATACTGACGGGGAGTTCCTTCCGGTGACGAAGAGAAAGTACAGCCTTGAATTTGTGGGTGACAGCATTACATCAGGCGAGGGAGCGTTTGCTCTTACGCGTGAAGAATGGATTCCCACGGTGTTTGACAGTGTAAACACCTATGCATATATGACTGCAAAAATGCTTGATGCGGATTACAGCATTCTAAGTCAGAGCGGACAGGGCCTGTTTGCTTCCTGGGATGGTAGTACCGAGTGCTCACTTCCGAAGGTATATCCCTATGTATGTGCTGCGCAGATAGCTGAAGATGCCAAAAAGCTGGGATGTATGGATAGTTGGAACTTTACAGATAATGAGAAGGATGCCGTTATCATCAACCTCGGCACGAATGACAGTAGTGCAATGAAGCTGGACAAATGGAGCGAAGATGAATTCCTGCAGAATTTTAGAACCTGTGGAATCGATTTCCTTAAAGCTGTAAGGAAAAATAATCCGAAATCCAAGATCATCTGGGCATATGGAATGCTGGGAAATGATATGGAAGAGTATGTATCTGAGATCATAGATACATTTAATGCAGAAAATGATGATAACGTTGTATATCTACGTCTCCCGGATTGTACAGGTATTCACGTAAGTGCAAGGCTTCATCCGGATCCGGAAGGACATCGTATAGCGGCAGAAGTACTTTCGGACTGCCTTGGAAAACTATTGCCCCAGACATAAGAATATGATGGTAGCAAAGCCTATGAACTGTTCAATTCCGAACAGTTTGATCTGGTCATCACAGATATAATGATGCCTTTCTAGACTTAGATTGATTTACTGTGGCGCTATTACCAATCTGAGTCCCAGTCAGTTCCATTGGAATCCCAACTGTCGTTAGAGTCCCAATCGTAATCGGAATCTGAAGATTGAAAATTCTCATAATAGGATGTGTTATTCCAGTCAGTTGTTGCGATAGAACTGTTCCAGCTATCGGAAACGTAATAATCATCGTAATTTGTACTGATTACAGATGGAGCATTATCACTGAGTGGAACTTCGTACCAGTCATCGTCAAAAACGTACCAATTATCCTGATAATCATAGTAATAGCTTCCGTTATAAAGATAATATCCGTTATGTCGATTTTGTATCGGGGCTATAATAAAAGATAAAATTACGGAAAGTATTCCAATTACAAAAAAGCTTTTGAAAAAAAATCTGTGAAACTTGTAAAAAAATAATCCAACAGGATGATTCTTTGAGGCGCTTTCCTTATTTGAGTTTAAATTCTTCTGATGGACTATTTCGTCCTTAAGTCGCTGTAACAGTTCATTAACTGCATATTCTTCATCTTTTCCTTTATATCGGATTGCACGAGTACCATCTGCCTTATTTTTGTATACAACAAATTCACCATTAGCATCTTTGAAAATACCAAATGCTTTTGGTTCCTTGTAATCAACACCAATAAAGAATCTTGTTACTTCCGGCGCAGGAAGGTTCCTGTCACGATACCATATTTTTAATTCTTCAATAGTTTTTGGGTTATTGTTGTTTTGGTGTGAAGGATTCGGAGCGCCGCAGTTGGGACATTGACTGGCGGTATCCTCATATGTATTTCCACAATAATCACATTTTATTTTCATGCCTTCTCCTTTAGAGTAATCCTTTTTTAATATCAAAACTCAATCTGTGCATCTATGAATTCCTTGAATCTAGGCAGCCTAAGCGTGATAACCCCGCGAAGCCTTGTATCAATGATGCCCTTTTCCATTAGTCGTTTACGTGGAACTGACCATTCGCTATGTGATTTTTTGGTTATTTCCAGAAGCTCAGTTGCTGTCATGGAATCTTTTCGGGCTATAAATTTAAGGAACCAGCGGTCGTTTGGTGCAAGTTCAGACCATATTTTGTAATATACTTTCTGGGCCAGAACATCATCAAATTGACGTAAGACTTCGTCTGTCACTGTCTTTCCTTTTGAATCCCACATGTATTTTCCAAGTGTTTGATATGCAAAGGCGTAACCTTTCGTTATATGGGCCATTTTCTCAGCTTCTTCAAAGGTGATTCCCAGAGTCTTTTGATAATCGTCTCTTATATAGGTTATATTAAGAGGCGTCATTTCAAATTTAGTAGCACGCAGGAAGAAAGTAAGTCCTTTTGTGTTCTCCAGACTTTCTATATCTTCATAAAGTCCGGCAAGAATGGTATAAATCGGAAGGTCTTTCCTTATCAGTATCTGAAATTCTTGAATGAAGTCAATAATTCCCTTGGTATTCCTGGCTTCATCTATAGTAACAAGAAGCCTTTTTCCATGTTTGTTTAATTCAGAAAGAAGTATTTCAAGAGCATAATCTATACTTGCAACAGGGCTCTTTTTTGAGACATTAATGCCAATGCCAAATGCAGACAGGTTCAGGTTGGCATCTACAAATTTGGTTATGAGTGGGACGCTGCTATATAGCCTGGCCACAAGTTCGCTTATGATATCAGAATCTGACCTGATTCCGATCACAACCCAGTTTTTTTCATCATTGAAGTGCCTCTCAAGGCTTGTTAGAGTTACTGTCTTACCGGTACCACGAATGCCTGTTAGTTTAAAGGCCTGTTCGTCAGGGATATCGCTTTCAAGAGCTTCAACGATGCTGTCTATAATACTTGCTCTGCTCAGGTATTTAGTTGGGACTTTACCAAAGCTTATGGTATATGGATTTCTATTGTTCATAAATGTTTAACCTCATGTATCTATATAAAAGTGCTATTACTATATAATTTTATATAATTTGTTATGCCTATATAATACTATATAATAATATATAAAACAACTAAATACATGATTGCTATATAATAATGTATAAAAATATATAAAATCCACATACTAGAAAAGCGCTGCCTTACCTGTTGCTATAACGGTAGAGCAGTTTTTATTTCCAATCTATTAAAGAATGAACTCACATAAATTACGGTTAATATATATATGTAAGTGGTAAACTATTTTCATGAGTGTTATCTTTAAAAAAGTAGAATAATTTGAATAGGAGATACATAGTATGTATTACGTACCAGATGAAACCACAATTGCAGGCTTTTATGAATGCAGTAAATGTGCAAACAGATTTTTGTCCACAAAAGTAGGTCCGAGTATAGTATGCCCGTACTGCGGTAAACAGCCCGATATGGAAATAGGCCCCGACGAGGAAATGCCCGTAGTAAAAGAAACAGCCAAGCTAATTCAGGTTGTCGAGGGAAAAGAAGAGGTTGAGCGAATTGATGCACTTTTATCCCTGGCTGTAACAGGCGGAGACTACAATTGGATATGAAAGAAATCATCAGAGTACATTTAAATTTTAAAGGATACGTGCAGGGAGTTGGATTTAGATACACTGCATATCATACAGCAACCATGTACGGGCTGACAGGCTGGGTTAAAAATGAGTGGAATGGTTCAGTAACAGTGGAGGTCCAGGGAGACAGTGACACAATCGAACTGTTCATAGAAAAGGTAAAAAGTGGACGATACATAGATGTGCTGGATATGACAAAAGCTACGATACCGCTGGAGGATGAGAGTACTTTTCAGATAAGGTATTAGCTGGAGCCATTTCACGTGAGCTTACGAAAAAAATCCGCAATATTACACCCTATAGGGTATAATGCACATCCTTTTGTCAATACTATACCCTATAAGGTATAAAAATATCATTACTTGTTGAAATTATACCCTATAGGGTATATGCTATTAATATGAACACTATAGGAGAATTTATAAAAACTGAACGAAAAAAAGCAGGACTAACACAGGAAGAATTTGCGCTCAGGGCTGGGCTAGGGCTCAGATTTGTAAGAGAACTGGAGCAGGGGAAGGAGACAGTACGCCTTGATAAAGTAAACCAGGCACTTAAAATGTTTGGAATGGAGGCGGTCCCCGGAGCAATTGATAGGAGTGATATAGATGCTTAGATCGGGGAAAGTATATGTGCAGAACATATATGCCGGAAAAATCTATGAGACAGATGCCGGTTATGAGTTTTGTTATGATACGGAATATCTTTCAATGGAAAATGCTGTTCCGGTAAGTTTGACCTTACCGCTATGCGCGGATGCTTACAAATCAAACACGCTGTTTCCTTTTTTTGATGGTTTGATTCCGGAGGGATGGCTTTTAGGAATTGTTGAGCGCAATTGGAAAATTGACGGAAAAGACAGATTTGGACTGCTTTTAGCTGCTTGTAGAGATTGTATCGGAGATGTATTCATTGAGGCATAAAAACATGAGATGTTTGTGTTGTAACAAAGAGATAAATAATCCAAGTAAGCAGGAGATAAGAAATTCATGGCATGATAGATGTATAAAGAAATTTTTTGGATTATCTTTAATGCCTGAATTTGATATCTCGGAAAAAAAGCTTGAACAACTGGCTGATTCTTCGGTGAGTAAAGGGCTTACCGTGCCCGGAGTACAGAAGAAATTGTCATTACATTTGGAAACAGATAATAAAACCGGACGATTGACAATCGTTGATTATCCAACAGGATATATCTTAAAGCCTGAATCTCTGGAATACGATGCCTTGCCTGAGGCTGAATTTTTATCAATGAAACTTGCTGAACTTGCAGGAATAAAAACTGTTCCTTGTGCATTACTAAAAATAGATGATACATTTGCATATATTACTAAGAGGATTGACAGAAGTAGAGACAGGATGCTTGCAATGGAGGATTTTTGCCAGCTTTCTAATCGCATAACCGCTGATAAATATAAAGGTTCATATGAAGGATGTGGAAAAGTAATACAGAAATATTCAAAAAATGTAGGTATTGACGAAGCAGAATTTTTTTATCGCTTGATTTTTTGTTTTATTACAGGCAATTCAGATATGCACCTTAAGAATTTTTCACTCATAGAGGATGCTCCGAAAAGCAGAGTGTTCGGATTATCGGCTGCCTATGATATGCTTCCGGTTAATGTAATTATGCCGCAGGATAAAGATCAAATGGCGCTTACCGTTAATGGTAAAAAGAGGAATATCAGACAGAAGGACTTTTTGGTTCTTGCTGAAAGTATTGGAGTTTCGATTATCACTGCCAAGAGACTAATTTCACGTATACTGAAATTGACAGATAAGATGCTTGTTGAAGTGGATCAGTCCTATGTTCCGGATTATATGAAGGAAGACTTGAAGCGGCTTATCATGGAGCGATGTGAAATAGTCTTATAACAAAACAAAGCATCTTTTGATCCTCTATTCCGATGGCCTTACAGACTAACTTTAAAACCTCTATCTCTTCATCAAGGGATAGAGGTTTTTAGCGTAAAATAACAACAACTATTTTGCTTGTATGGATAGCATAAGTCAAGTTAGAGAAGTAAAATATTGTATATGATTTTTTAGAAAGGGAAAAGTTTTATATGGGAAAGAAGAGAGTACTTTGTTTTGGGGATTCGCTTACCTGGGGATTTGATCCCTATAAGAAGGTGAGGATGGAAGATGAGGACAGATGGACCGGTGTTTTACAAAAGCATCTTGGAAGTGACTTTGTTGTGATCGAAGAGGGCCACAACGGAAGGACTATTGCGACAGATGATCCTGCTGAAGGGGAAAAGAATGGTTTAAAATATGTCATTCCCTGTATAGAGAGCCAGTCGCCGCTTGATCTTATGATCATCCTTCTTGGGGCTAATGACTTAAAGAGGAAGTTTCAGTATACAAGTATGGATATAGCAGGGGAAATGCAGATTTTCCTTGAAAAGGTACAGTCACATAACAGGTTCAGGATGGAGGATTCCATGAAGGTTTTACTTATTTCTCCTCCGATAATAGGTGCCTGCGGTGAAGGTTCATGGCTTTCTGACTGCTTTGATTTTGAGAGGTGTTCTAAGGTTTCTTCGGAATTATCTACCTGGTACAAGCAGCTTGCTGAGATGTACGGCTGTATGTTCCTTGATGCTGCAAAGGTGTGTGCTGTAAGCAGCGCAGACGGGGTGCATCTTGATGTGAAGAATCAGAGGTACCTGGGAGAAGCTGTTTACAGAAAGCTTAAGGATGAAGGGTTTTGTTAAGTAGGGGCAGGGCTGATATGAGTAGTATTACAAATGTAGTAGTTCCGCAGGCTATAACTTACCTTATGTAAATAAGAGGTACCGGCATGACAAGAGCAGAGTATTTAAGACAAAAATACCATTTAGAACAGCATCCTGAAGGCGGATGTTTTGCAGAAGTTTATACAGCACCTTTTTCACATGCAGACCGGTCACTTATGGGAAGTATCTATTTTCTGCTTGAAGGAGAGGATATTTCGCATTTTCATCAGATCGACTGTGATGAGATTTGGTACCACCATGAGGGCTGTGGGCTGAAGATTACCATGATAATAGATGGAATCTTGTCTGAAGTTGTAATTGGTTCTGGGGAAGACCAGCTTGCAATGGCTGTGATTCCTAAAGGAGCTATTTTTGCGGCAGAAAACCTTGATAAGGGTAGTTTCTGTTTTATGTCCTGTGCAACTACTCCGAAGTTTACTTATGATGGATTTAAGCTTGTCCCGGATAAAGAGATAAAGCACATCTGTCCTGCAGATTATGAGAAGATAAAACATCTGGCTTTTTCAGAGGCTATGATCGGATGAAATTAAGGAACCCGTTTTGGATTAGTCTCCATGGCTGACTACTACGCTGAAAGGCGCGTCACTTGTTAAGTTGGTTGAACCGTCGTGTACCGAACGGTACGCACGGTGGTGTGAGAAGGCGGGGAAATATCAATTTCCCCGCCTACTCGATATTTTATGAAAAGATATCAGCTAACTTTCCATGTATTTACATATCCGATTGATTTATTCTTAAATACCTTGATTGTTTTTGTTTTATATTTCTTGGCATCCTTCTTACTCATCTTCATTTTGAATTTTGCTTTTTTGTGAATCTTCCCGAATGCCTTTGCACCAACCTTGGATTTCTTGGTAAGCTTGGTGGATTTCACTGTTATATTTTTAAGTGATGAGCATTCATAGTAAGCCTTCTTACCTATCTTTTTTACTTTCACACCGATGGTGACTTTAGTAAGTTTCTTGCATTTGTTGAAAGCTTCATCATTGATTATTTCAAGGTTATCAAAACCTGAAAAGTTCTTAAGCTTTGAGCAATTTGAAAATGCCCCTTTTCCAATGGATGTCACTCCTTTACCACCTGTGACATCAGTGAGTTCAGCCATGTCTTTGCATGCGTTATTGCCGATTTCTTTTACTGTATCTGCAATTTCAATCTTCTTTATCTTATTCTTGTTTTCAAAGTTATTAAATGCATTCTCAGAAATAGCTGTTACTGTATATGTATTGCCATCAGTAAGGGTAACGGTGGCCTTAACCTGCTCTGTTCCTTCTGCTCCCTCCGCAGGCTTGTCATATGTCACAGTGCGATTACCTTCATCTGTAGATGTTACTTTGTAGGATGCGCTGTTGGAAGGCGTTTTATTTTGTTCGTAGGCTACAGAACCGACATCGATGGAGGTGGATGAACCTCCTGATATGTTTACCGGATCCGGAGCAGATGCAGACGCTGTAATGACATTTCCACTTATCGCTGAATCCTTTATTGTTATGTTTGCCTCCCATCCGGGATTAGAAAGAGTATATAAATTCTCTGCAATTTTAATTGAATTTAAAGTGAGCTTAGAGCCTTTTGTCATCTGGATGGTTATGCCTGTCAAACTTGTAGCAGGCAAGAATAACTCTGAAATATTACATTCACCGTTTATGACGATAGTGATATCACTCTTATTTATTAACAAATTAGTAGTTGATATTCCCTGTATAGTAATTTCCTTTTTTGTAGAATCATATTTTATATTATTAACCAGAGAAGATGGTCCGACGATGTCTGCAACCATAGAATCGGGAGATGGACTTCCCAAGTCATTATAATCTCCAACTCTTCCATCTGTTAATACCCATATAGACCCACTATCGTCAGCATGGGAAGTAATCCCAAAAGCTCCGAATGCCATAGACAACGCCACCGCAAGCGCCAATGTTCCTCTAAGTAACCGTGAGAATATACTCTTTTTCAAAGTTTCCTTCATAAGATTGCACCTCCATCATAAGTAATTTTTCTTGTGAATGATTTGTGTTCCTTCGTTCTAGATCTGATCATTATCTGAGATACATAACAATATTTTTCATCCGCAAAATCACTGTCATCTATATAAAATTATAGAAATATGGCTATATTTCATGTAGGTTCATATTTATGACATGGCAAATTATAAACAAAAAGAGAACCGCAAAATCCTCATAAATATGCAAAAAGAGTACAGTCCGCAAACTGTACCCTCGTTTCTAAAACTTTTATAAACATAACAATTACATCTGAAATTTTATCTACAGCTCATAGTATTTTTTAATAAGACCGGCACGATTCTCTGTTCCCACTTTACTGTATAGGCTGTTCATATATCTGTATAACATGCGCTCCGATATTCCCAGCTTTTCGGATAATATTTTCATACTCTCATCTGAGCTAAGGATCAGCTTCATAACGTCACACTCTCTGGGGGTCATACTGTGGGATGAGCAGAACGCTGCAAACTTTTCTGATTCACCAGCTTCTTTTTCTGTTTCTTGGCCATCCTTAGTTTCAGAAGGTGATTCACAATCATCGTTCGAAACAACAACCTGTCCTGTGACAAGCGATAACTCACTGTTATCAGCCACCCAATCGGTCACACCCCTATCCTTTAACGCATACAGACACATAACCATGGTCAGAAGAGAAATGTTTGTTATAATCCGGACAGCAATGCTCCCTCCCCCGACTATTCCGATAACCATAGCTGCAAATCCTTCGAAGAGAGAGAGAACTCTTCCAAGACACGCCCATAATTCGGGATGCCTTGTTTTGGGAGCAAGAAACCAGAAGGCAATGTTCAGGTATCCTGTGTATACACCTGCAAGAAAATAGAAAAAAGCAAGTCTCATACCTGCTTCACCTGACATATAAGTTCCGAAGGCATATAGGAGGAATGCTGCCACCAGCGCAACATCCATGTATCTGTGCTTCTTGTAATCAGCCAGACAGCCGATATAAAAACACCCCAGTATAGCTGCAAATCTCTGCCATCCATACATATTTACCGCTTCAACTCGAAGAGCCTCTCCCCATGTGTACTCCATGTAGATTGCAATGATCAGAGCTGCCGGGAACATAATAAGGACCCTGAGTTTGTCAGAGACAAGACTCCGCCTGTATTCGGAAGTCTCCTCGGCAAAGGGCAGTGAATCGTCCAGTATAAAATCATTGGGATGAGCAATAGCAAAAAAGGTGATTGTACAAAACAGCACAACAAGAATCGCAAAATTAATTAACTTATTTCCCATCAGTGGAGTCAGCAACTGTTGCAGTATATAAGGAACAGATGCTGCCAGAGCCATTACAAGCCCCGCATTATTCTTCATGTAGAATTCCACAGCCATGAAATAATATACTGCACCGCCAAGGCAACCTAATGACACCCCCGCGGTAAGCAGGAACAGAAACGGCATCTCAGTGCCAAAAAACATAATGAAAACCATGGATAACGCATAGACAATATTAGAACACATCAAAAGGAACTGA
>Ga0310691_10005286_pt1 | contig 14184 bp, 8 predicted proteins | sample 176DNAGHGlowgp2_FD_203887 | JGI IMG/M metagenome (GOLD analysis project Ga0310691, IMG submission 203887) | Sheep rumen microbial communities from Palmerston North, Manawatu-Wanganui, New Zealand - 1766 DNA GHGlow gp2 (v2) (version 2) | ecosystem: Host-associated > Mammals > Digestive system >... | reverse complement strand
TCAAATGGATTATCAGTATTATATATTGCAAATTTTAATGGTTTTTCATCATTACACATATAATATGGCTCATGATCTCCATATAATACTAATAATGTATTATCTAGCTTATTAGTATCCTTTAATCTTTTAATTAGAGTACCAATTGCTAAATCCAAATCCATCATTTCGCATTCTAAGCTAATAATTTGATTTTTAATATTTTCATTATCATCATTACATATATTAGTCCAAAGACCTTTTCTTTCAGCCTTTTTAATCCTTTCTACATAGCCTAAATCCTCATAATATTTCATATTTCTTTCTGAAGTATTATATGGTCCATGAGTAGACATTGTAGTCCAAAATGAATAAAATTTATTATCTCCTTCTGGAACTATTTTATTTACTATACCATCAATATCAGATAATCTATCGCTTAAAACATTCATATTACCTGATTTTAAGCCATTCATAAAATATGAATCTAGGGGATAATCACCTTTTATAAAATCATGAGTCTGTTCAGGATCAATATCAGTTTTAAAATATAAATCTGAAAATCCCATATTTTTATTTAATTTATTTCTATTATAAAAATTAGAACTATTATTATGGAAATAATATGAATCATACCCATAATCCTTTAAGGTATTAGGCATTGATGATTTAATATTATAAGTATTTGTCATACCAGTTTTTGCAACACTACCAACAATACCTATTATTTCTGAAATATTAGTTTTGTTTTTACTATAGTTATTAGTAAAATCAATTCCATCATTTTTTAGCATATATAAATTTGGAGTTAATTCTTTATTAATCGTAAAATCAACACCTGTTTCAATCATGATTGTAATAACATTCATATCCTTACATACACCAGATAATGAATCTGTTATTTCTTCGTTAACAATTCTTCCAGAATCAAAATAATCTTCTAATTCCTTCTTTTCGTCATTAGTAATAAACACTGACATTTCAGCACCAAGATAGGTAATCATACCATAGTTTTCAATAGCGCCTCTTTTTAATGTATTAGATTCAGCTTCAATTATTTCCATTCCAGATAAACCATCATAGATGGCTGAATCGCTATTATCCTTCTTTACGTCATTTAAGCCTATGATTCTTCCTACTGCACCAATAGCGATTATTAAAACCATTAATGATTCAGCTAAAGGATAATATTTTCTTTTAATATTTTTATCTTCTACCTTAAAATGATATTTAAATAATCTATATATTAATCCTAAGTATGTAAAATATATTCCTGCTAGTATAAGGCATAGGGCAATATACCAATAATTAACAAATTGTGAATTCATTACCTGTGCTGCTTCACTAAACATAAATATATATTTGATTGAAAATACATCATTAGAAGCATAATTTAAAGTTAAATTAATTCCCATAATTATATCTAGGGCAATAAATATTATACTTGAATAAATTACTGAATAATAATTACTTTCAATTAAAAATATAGGAGCTAATATAATTAATATGCCTGATATTTCTAATAATGGATATTTGATAAAAAAGCTATGGCATATTACTAATGAAGTTATTAAATCCATTAGGATTAACAAAAATACCATAAAAATATATATGCATAGCTTTTGTTTTAATCTAATATGCAAAATAACCACTCCCTTGAACCACTTTTATTATAAATAAAATATTTAAAAAATCAACAAAAAATAAAGCTGAATTAGTTAAAACTAACACAGCCTTATAAATTATTTAATAATTGAATATGCAAAACCTAAATAGCTTGCTTTAGTAATTATAGTAGATTCATTATCATAAGTGATAATACAAACTAATATTTTTAAAATTTTAATTTTTGATGAATTATTTATTTCAGTTAGATTTGATGCAAAGGTTTTTAAATAATCATCATTAGATGCGATTTTTAGTGTTTGCTCCTTGAAATCATCATATTTATATACATCACCAAATAATTCATCAATTAAATCATCAAAAATAATTTCATTTAAGCATTCTAATCTTAGAGCAAATATAACATGTAAAATATTAATTAATACTTTACCTGTTTTATCATCATCTAATAAATGTTCATTAAAATCATTAAATAATGAAATCATTAAATTCTTGAATTGATTATGCTTTTCAAGCTTTGTCAATGATTTAAATGCATCATATATATCATTAATTAATTTTGTAGTTTTATCATCCATATTTTAATTCTCCTATAATAGAGTTGAAATTAATTTGACAATTGAACAGAAAATTCGTTTAAATAACCCTAATTTAAAATCCTCAGGAACCTCTTCTGATACTGATATCATTTGTAAGAAATCCTCTTTAATATCCTTTAAGCATGGATTTTTAAATAATAATGTTCCACATTCAAAATGATGTACTAAGCTTCTAAAATCATAATTTATAGTTCCTACAAATGCTAGCTCATCATCTGATAGCATAGTTTTCATATGATTAAATCCAGGCTTATAAATATAAATATGTACTCCTGCATCTAATAAGAATCTAAAATGACTTTTAGCTACTAAATAAACTGCCTTTTTATCTGGAATACCAGGCAATATTAAATTAACTCTTACTCCTCTGAGGCTCGCATTTCTAATTGCGTCAAGTAGTGGGTATGTAGGTACTAAGTATGGTGTTGAAATATATACTTCCTTTGTTGCGTAATTTAGCATATTGATATATGTTTGTTCACCAATTAAATGATCATCTATTCCGCCAGGTCCATCTCCAAATGGCATTACATAGCCTTCATCCTCATATTTAGGATATTCATATGCTAAATAGCTATTATAATCACTTACATTATCAATACATAAATTATAATTTTGTAAGAATGTAACTAATAAATTATTAATAGCGCTACCTTCAATTTTAACCATTGTATCCTTCCAATAGCCAAATCTTTCGATATAATTACCATATTCATCTGCCAAATTCATTCCACCAGTAAATGCCATTTGATGATCAATAATAACAATCTTTCTATGATCTCTATTGTTATATACACCAGATAATATAGGTCTAAATGGATGGAATTTAAAGGCATAAATTCCACGTTTTTTTAATATTTTAGGAGTTTTAGGACTAATTGTACCACTACAGCCCATATCATCATAAATTATTCTAATTTTAACTCCTTCTTTAGCCTTGGCCTCTAATATATTTAATACCTCAGTCCAAAGCTTTCCATCATCAATAATAAAGAATTCAATGAAAATAAATTCCTTAGCTAGCTTTAAAGACTCCATTAAAACAGGGAAAAATTCTTCTCCTGTTTTATAATATGTAACCCTATTATTTTTATGAGCTCCAACTCTTGTTACCGTATTAACATATTTAAATGTTCCATAGGCATGGCCTAGCTCACCAAGTAATTCCTCTTGCTTTTCATCATCCATCATAAAATGATATCTATAGGCCTTTCTTGTTGCCTTAACAATGATTCTATCCTTTTTCTTTAATCTTGGATTACCGAAAATTAAAAATAACACAGAAAATAATAAAGGTAACAATAACATACCTACTATCCAAGGTATTTTAAATTCAGGATCCTCTATCTTACTAATTATTTTAAAGAATATTAATGTTGCGATAGTATATTCTATTAAATGAACTCCAACATAGATTAATAATCTAATAAAAAAATCAAATTCAGATTGAATAACTCCAGCGTTTAATAAAATATCATCTAAGAAAAATTGAAAGAATACAAATATAGCAATTTGTACTAGCAATAATAAAATAAACACAAAGAAGCCAGACATTAAATTTCTAAAAAATTTACGTATTTTTCTCTTCATGCAAGCCTCCTAATTAAATAATTTTATTAATATTAATATTAATGCAATTAAGCTTACTCCAAAGGCTGCAATTGCGATATATAAATTAATTTTTTTAGTTTTAATTAATTCTTCGTTTAAATATCTTTTTTCTTCTCTAATTTTAGATAATTCATCATTAATTTCTTTAATTTTATTATCTAATTCATCTAGCTCCTGAAAAGCCTTCTTTTGTCTTTCAGTAAGCTCATTTTGTTTTTGAATAACATCATTATTATCCATACTATCACCCCAATTAATGTTTAACATATTAAGTTAAAAGAAAGATATTAAATAATTAATGTATAATTAATTATACCAAATTTTATGCTTATAAGAATATTTTTTTATTAAAAATGATAATAAATATCTGTGTTTTATTTGACATTAATAAAATTAATGCTAAAATAATAAAGGTATTTTTAATAAGACAGTTCGTTTGTACCATCCTGTCTATAAATAAAACTAGGACACTTATTATGTTTTTTATACTAGTTTTTTATGATGGACTTATATCCATCATTTTTTTATTTTTCGAGGTGATTTTATGTATTTATTAACTTGTGAGGCTTCATTTGATGCAGCTCATTTTTTAACAAATTATGATGGCAAATGCCATAATATTCATGGCCATAGATGGAGAGTTGTATTAAATATTAAAGGCGAACCTAAAAATGGTATGGTTATAGACTTTAATGATATTAAAAAGGATTTAAAAAATGAATGTGATTATTTTGATCATACATTTATTGTACAAAAGGATTCATTAAATAAAGAATTATTTGATTTATTATCTAAAGATTTCTTATTAAGAGAGGTTCCATTTAGAACTACTGCTGAAAATTTTGCTAAATACTTCTTTAATAAGCTTAATAGTAAATATGAGGTATATGAGGTAGCTGTATACGAAACTCCTAATAATTGTGCGAGGTATGTATGCGAGTAATAGAAAAATTTGTATCAATTAATGGAGAAGGCTTAAGACAGGGCGAGCTAGCAGTATTTATTAGATTCGCTAATTGTAATTTAAGATGCTCATATTGTGATACTACTTATTCATTTATTGACCCTAAATATAATGAAGAATCAATTGAAGAAATTATTGAATACATAAATAACCAAAAAATCAAGAATATTACCTTAACTGGCGGTGAGCCATTAATTCAGCCTGATATAGATAAATTAATTGATGAATTAATAAAGCTAGGATATAGAGTTGAAATTGAAACTAATGGTAGTGTAGATATTAGTAAATTTTTAAATGATAAAATATCTTTTACCTTAGATTATAAATTGCCTACTTCTTTAATGGAAAAATTTATGCTAACAGATAATTATAAATATGTTACTAAAAAGGATTCTGTTAAATTTGTTTGTGGTGATATAAAAGATTTATCTAAAGCAAAAGAAATAATGATGAAATATGATTTAATTAACAAAACTAATTGTTTAATTAGTCCAGTATTTGGACAAATTAATTTAGAGGATATTGTTAATTTCTTAATTAATAATAATTTAAATGATGTAAGATTATGCTTACAAATACATAAAATTATTTGGGATCCAAATAAAAGAGGTGTTTAAAATGATAGATAAAGAAAGATTAGAAAAAGCTTTTAAAGAAATAATTATAGCTTTAGGTGATGACCCAACTCGTGATGGCTTAGTTGATACGCCAAGACGTGCTGCTGAAATGTATTTAGAGCAGTTTGAGGGTATGAATTATACTAATGATGAATTAATTGATTTATTTGATAAGACATTTGAAAGAGATTATGTAACTGATTCTAAAAATGTTGTAATAATGAAGGATATTGATATCTTCTCTCATTGTGAGCACCATTTAGCTTTAATGTATGATATGACTGTTGATATAGCGTATATACCAAATGGCAAGGTTATTGGATTATCAAAGCTTGCAAGAATTGCAGATATGGTATCAAAAAGATTACAGCTACAAGAAAAGATTGGCTCTGATATATTATATATCGTTAAAGAAATTACTAAATCAAATGATGTCATAGTTAGAATAAAAGGCTGTCACTCTTGTGTAACAGCTAGAGGAATTAAAAAAAGAAGCCAAACAACAACTATTTCTAAAATTGGAAATCTAACAAAGGAGATATTTGATTAATGAAAGCATTAGTATTATTTAGTGGCGGACTTGATTCTACTACTTCCTTAGCCTTAGCTATTGATAAATACGGAAAGGATAATGTTGTAGCATTATCAATATCATATGGACAAAAGCATATTAAAGAAATTGAAGCATCTAATAAGATTGCAAGCTTCTATGGTGTTGAGCATATATTTTTAGATTTATCAAAAATATTCGAATTTTCTGATTGCTCACTTCTAGAAAAAAATCATTTAGATATACCAGAGGGTGAATATGCTAAGCAATTGGAAACTAGAGATACATTATCAACCTATGTACCATTTAGAAATGGCTTATTCTTATCTTCAGCTGCCGCAATAGCCTTATCTAAGGGCTGTGATGTAATATATTATGGTGCCCATGCAGATGATGCAGCCTTAAATGCTTACCCTGATTGTTCAAAGGAATTTACTGACGCAATCAACGAAGCTATTTATTTAGGTAGTGGAAATAAGGTTAAGGTAGTTGGTCCTTTTGTAAATATGAGAAAGGCTGATATTGTTAAATTAGGTACTGATTTAAAGGTTCCTTACGAATTAACATGGTCTTGTTATGAAGGGCATGATAAGGCATGTGGTAAATGTGGTACATGTCTTGATAGAATCAAAGCATTTGAAGCTAATGGATTAAAAGATCCAATCGAATATGAGGAGGACTAATATGGATAGAGAAAATGAAGGCCTAAAAAGCTTAGGTAAAAAAACTAATTATGAATTCAACTATACACCAGAGGTGTTAGAAAAATTTAATAATAAGCATATTGAAAATGATTATTTTATTAAATTTAATTGTCCTGAATTCACTTCTCTTTGTCCTATTACAGGACAACCTGATTTTGCAACAATTTATATTTCATATATCCCAGATATTTATTGTGTAGAATCTAAATCATTAAAATTGTATTTATTCTCTTTTAGAAATCATGGTGATTTCCATGAGGATTGTGTAAATATCATTATGAAGGATTTAATTAAGCTATTAAATCCTAGATATATTGAGGTATGGGGTAAATTCCTACCTCGTGGTGGTTTATCTATTGATCCATATGCTAATTATGGTAAGCCAGGAACAAAATATGAACAAATGGCTGAATATAGATTAATGAATCATGATATGTCACCTGAGGTAATAACTAATAGATAAAAAATTCCAGCTAAAATAGCTGGTTTTTTTATGCATAAAACGAATAATATCCCGACCAAAAAGTCGGGATATTAATATTTTATTATTCCATTAGAATAATTCCATATAGATTAATAGAATCAGATTTTGTTAATGTTACAGTCGTTGGATCGCCATTAAATTTAAGTTTTTTTGTTCCATCACTTCCAGTAGTAAATGCTGTACCATTTACTTTAATTCTCTTATTTGCTGTATCTGTGACTAAAACAATATATGTGAAATTTGTATTCTTTAAATCTAGCTCAATATTAGTTTCTGACTCCATCTTTATTGCAGTATTAAACTCATATCCGTAATAAGTTTTTGAACTAATATTTTCTTTCATATTGCCAGTAACATTTGAACAATAATTTGAAGTTGATACAACTGATGTACCTTGTTTTTTAAATTCAACGATTTCAGCTGTCTTTATATATTCAGCATAAGATCTATTGATAATATCAGAAATTTCAGGATTATTAGTACCTAATTGATTATATAGTGATTCTATTTTTACTAATTCAGGATAATCAGTAATCATACCATCATTATCAGAATCATAAGTATCAATTAATGCTAATAAGCTATCTTCTGTTAAAGTAACCACATATGTATTAGGACATTTAGATTCAGTAAATGATAAATTATTCGTAATCGATTTACATGTTAATGTATAACTACCATAAGCAGTTGGCTTCAAATCAATACTATCATATGTATATTTAGTTCCTAAATTATCATCTACATACACAAAAATTATATCATCATATTCGTTACAATTAGTGCCCCACCAATTAGGTGTTGTATTACTCCACCAGCTAATACCACAATATAGGATATTAACTTGAACAATTAGCTTATCATATGTTGACTTATAATTTTCATTATTAGAAATAATATCGAAGCTATAGCTATCAACATCTTTAAATTTACCATCAATACTAAACGCTATATCATCGCCTGATATTTTATATGCATCATCAAATGTAATATTTACGCCATGTGATGTTCCATCATAATTATGGCTTAATTTATAGCTATTATTATCAATAGATGCTTCTATTGAATTTGTATCTAGCTTAATTGTTAAATCAACTACAATTGGAGTGATATTAATTATACATGTCATATTATTTGGAACATTATAGTTAGGAGATGTAGTCTTGAATGATACTATACATTCAGTGCCTGAATCACTAACATCCTTAGCACTTCCTATATATTCATCTACCTCAAGGCCAATTCCATCAAGTCCTACAACAGATGATAATCCTGTTACAACTTGTTGATGAACTGTTCCATCATAAGTATATGTTACATCTTCAAATTTAACATCTGACATATCATAATCAATCATATTAATTATTAATGTTGTAGTTGATGTTGCTGTATAATTCTTATTTGAGATTGAAGCGATACCGCATGGATAATCTCCTGCGTTAATACCATAATCTGTTATTGTAGCTGTTGCTGTTTCAGTGCCAACAAATCCACTTAAAATAGCTGTAGGAGAATGCTTCTTACCATCATAATCAACTATAGTATTAGTCCAAGATACATTTAATACCTTAGGTAAAATTGTAATTGTAGCTGTCATTGGCTTAGGCACATTATAATTATCGTCAGTTGATGTAAATGTTGCTGTAACAGTCTTTGTACCATCACTAACATTAGTTACACCGGCACTATAGCTTACTGATACGCCTTGTGGTAATGTACCAGTTATAGCTGGTTTTTGTTCAAGACCATTATATTCTAATTCAGCATTTTCAAATTTAATACCTGACATATCATAATCTAATTTAATTATCTTATATGCTACAGAGTATTCATCATCAAGCTCATAATTATTGTTAGTTAATCTTAATACATTAATATTATGCTCACCAACTGCAATTCCGCCTGCGTCAAATACAACCTCGCAAACATCACCAGATATAATATTAGATAATTCATAACCAGGATATGTTTCACTACCTGTATATGGAACCTCTAAATTTGTCCAATTAATTGAAGCCTGACGTTTAGTGATTTCTACATCTACTTCCTTAGAAGGTATCTTATTATAGTTTTCACCTGCATCAAATTTAATAGTAATAGTATGAACTCCTACATCACTTGATAATCCTTCATATGTTACATCAACACCTTCTGGAATAGTACCTAAAATTTCAGGATATAGGTCAGTTGAATCATAAACCTTTGTTGTTGAGTTAAATGACAATCCAGAGATATTAATTGTAGCCTTTGTTATTTCATATTCATATGAATTATCTTCAGGTAGCTTATAATTTGAATTTGTTAGATTAGATACTGTCGCAATATGCTTTCCAACACTAATTCCTGATGCATTTAAAGTGAATTCACATGTATCATTTAATACTAATCCAGATAAATAACATTGTGGCTTAATAATACTTCCAGTATATGTAAATGTTGAACCACCCCATAGAAGCTTTACTTCTTTTTGAGTGACAGTTACATATGCCTTCATTTGTGGAATTTCATTATAATTTGAAGATCCTGTGAATGTTGCTGTAATTAATTTAGAACCAACATCAGTTTGTCCTTGAGAATAGCTTACAGTAACAACAACACCATCAATACCCTTTATTTCAGTTCCTAAGGCTTCATCCTTAGCTGTAATTGATAGGTTCTTAACATGACCATCATATTCATATGATGCACCAACGAATTGAATATTTGAAGTATCATAAGTTGCCTTCTTTATTTCATAAGTATATGGAATTGGAGTAGAAATCTTATAATTATTATTTTCTAAAATTTCAATTGCCTTAACAACATAGTTATCAGCATTTATATTACCCTTTCCACTATCTAATAATACAACTGGGTTATCGCCATTTACTGCGTTAGCTACAGTTGCAGTTGGATAAATAGCCTCACCTGTATATGTGTTATCCGCAATAGCGAATGAAACAATTGCTTCTCTTGCTGTAATTGTTACAGTTGCTGTAATTGGCTTATCAGGAACTGAATAAGATGAATTATTAGATTTAAATTCTGCTAAAACAGTATAAGTACCTGCATCAACAAATCCATCTGTAATTTCTTCACCAGATGTTGTTTTATAAATTATTGATAACCAATAAGGCCTATCCTCAATATATACCTCAGGCATATGATGCTGACCATCATATTCTACTTCTATATTTTCATACTTATAAATAAAATCATATTCAGCTTCTTCAATAATAAATTGAATTGTTGTTTCACCATCTGGTAATTTATAATTCTTATTAGTTAATTCACTAGCTACTGCATTATATGTTCCTGGAGTCATTGCATAATCTTCTTTATATGTAACTATAACATTACATGTATCTCCAGATACTAAATTACCTACACTCGCAGTAGGGAAGTGCTCTTCTCCATCGTAAACAAATGAATCTTGACCCCATTTAACAACTGCTACTAATGGGTTAATTGTAACTTGAATAGTCTTTGATTTACAATTATCAGCTATTTTATAATTTGCCGAATTAATATTGAATTTTGCAACAACTTTATATGTTCCTGCATCCTTTCCAAATCCCTCATAAGTAACTAATACTCCATTAGGTAATTTAGATTCATCGATTATAGGATATTGGTTTTTACCATTGTAATCAAATAATTCATCAGCAAAGCCTAAATCATTTAGATCAAATGAGATTTCCTTTTGCTTGATTGTATAATTGAATTCTTTATTAGTTAATTTATAATTGTCTTTATTATTACCTGTAACTTCACATGTAATAGTATATTGACCTGCGTTTAATAAATCGTATGATTGATAATTTAATTCAACTATATCATCGCCAACCTTGTTAGTTATTTCATAAGTTATTGAATGTGTTTGGCCATTATATTCAGTTTCATTTGTCTTATCACCATCGATTTTCCATATAACCTCAATTTCACGTTGTGTAATTGTTACAACGGAGCTATATACATTTCCAATTTTTTCATTTGGATTAGAAATATATTCAAATCTAACAACTACAGTATGTGTACCAACAGCACTTGGCTCAGAAGAATAGATTTCCCTAATACCTGATGGCACAACTACTTCTGGTAAATGAATTTTACCATCATATACTGCTTCAACATTTGATACACTAATTCCATCAATTTGATTAGTTCTAGGAACAATTGTATATTGAACGCTTAAATTAGACTGATTATTAGTTAATTTATAATTCTTATAAACATTATCACTATCTTGAACAAATGATGTGATTTTAGCTGTATGTTCTCCAATTCCATTCGCAGAGCCTGTTGAATTACATTTTAAATATTCAATATCAGATGATATAACATTCTTTAATGTATATTCTGGGAATTTCATATCTCCATCATATTCAAACTCTAATGAACCATTCCAATTAATTGAAATTTCTCTTTCAATTATTGTAACGCTACTAGACATATCTTCTGGTATATTATAATTTTCAGATAATGTTTTAAAATGACATACAACATTCTTAGTTCCTACATTTCTAATACCCTCTTCAAATTCATAGGTTATTTGAATGTTATCAACACCTGTAGGAAGAGTACCTGTCAATGTTGGAGTATGTAATGTTCCATCATATGTATATTCAACATTATTAACACTAACACTAGACATATCATATGTTGCCTTATCAATCTTAACATTAATATAATTAGATTTAATTTCAGATATTACAATATCTTTATAATTTAATATTATCTTTGCATAATATTCATTAGAATCCTTTGCATTAATGACATTAAAGCTATTATCATTAACAATTAAATTATCATCCTTATCGTAGAAGCTATATGCTATAGTAACATCCTTTGGCTCTACTGCTACACTTACATTAACATTTGATTCTGTATTATCAAATGTTTTATTAATATCATCTGATGTGGTAATAATATTGTTAATATTCCATTTAGCATATAATGTAGTATCAGTATTTAGGTATGTAGTTGCTTTAACATTATAGCTAGAATCTAAATACCAACCATCAAATGTAAATCCATCAATTGTTGGAGTTACTAATTCAATAATATCTTCCTCTGTATATATTATTTCTTCTCTACCATTTAAAGTAGCATTAGGTAAAATCTTGTCATAAGAAACTGTAAATTCCTTTAAGAATTTAGCCTTTAAATTAATATTACTATCTAGAGTTTGGTTTATCTCTTTAAATTCCTTTGTATAATTACCATATTCATCTACATTATACCAGCCCTTAAATTGATATCCATCCATGCTTAATTCAGGAAGCTTAATAGTACCAAGCTTATCATAATAGGTAGTTGGTAAATCATATATATCATCACAGCCAGAATAATCATAAGATACATCATAAATATAGCTATATTCACAGGCTATTTTGGTATTTGAAGATACATTTATAGGGAATTCTATTTCTTTATCGGATATATAATAGCCATCAAATAATATATTCTTTCCATCTGCCATTTGTGGCAATGATGCTTTATCAGGCTCAGCTAAAGATTTTTCTTCCTTATAAATGTATACTGGTAGGTTAGTTCCATTAAAGCATACATAATATTCACCTGATTTTAATTTAGGTACAAATAGATAATCATATTTTCTATATGTATTTCTATATTGATCTACGACCTCTCTATTTGTTTCAATATCAATATTTTTATTTAAATTTTCAACATCAATTTTAGCATTTGTACTTTCTAAATAAATATTATTAATATTAGAATTGTTAACTGCCTTCATTAGCTCTATATCCTCTGAATAAATAGTTAATGAAGTTATATCTGAATCAACAAATGCATCTTCAGCAACATATTTAACACTCTTTGGGATTACTAAATTGCCACTTACACTTTTTAATGAATTAGATGAAATGGCTACTGTATCATTATTTATATTTACTTCGCCCTTTCCAGATAAAACATCACTTACTACATATCCATCATATAATGGATCATAAGTATATATTATCTTTCTATTTGTAGTTGAAACTAAAATATAAATTAGTACAAAAAATGCAAATATTGCAGCTATAGCAAGTGGAACACCTTTAACTCCAAATGTTTTTTTATCATTAGTTACTTTAGTATTAAATAATAGCATCGCAAGGGCAACAACTCCAATTATTCTTGCAATAAGGCATGCAATATAAATATTATTGCCAATCGATAAATATATTAGATATGGAATAATAGGTAAAAAACAAATAATTATTATTCCAACCTTTGTTACCATACTAGCTCTCGCAAATCTCTTTATTGAAAATATAATTAAAGATCCTGTTTGGGCAACAATAAATATTATTAATAATACCTTTGTTGCCGTAGGCATACCTGTAAAAATACCTTTTATCAATAAGAAAATATCAATAATTATTAAAAATGCCATTACTAAAGCATTTAAGATATTCATTATCTTTAGGTTTCTAATATGGTCATTATTTAGTTTTTGCTTCTTTTCTTTTATAGCATTATCTACATTATCGTATAAAACCATATTTCATCACCTCTTTGTCTTAAATACTTTTTCTAGATGTAAAAATTTCTTTTTATCATCAGTAATCATATAATATGTTGTCATCTTGTTCTTAGCTTCAGAATATATCCATAGGGCATTCCATTCCTCGTTAAAATAGAATGACAATTGCTTTTTAAACATATCCTTGGCTTGAATATTCATTCTTGCTAGAACCTGAAGCTTTGGATCTAATTCCTTTATATCCTTAGCATTTACGCTCTTAGAGCAATTAACACATACATGTGTTTTTGGATCAATATGAATTGGACAATAATATCTTCTACAAGAAACACATATATCTGGAGAATGAGTTTTCATATTTGGATTAACGAATAATAATGAATCATTCTTATTTGCACATGATATACATCTATCTGTATATTTTAGGTTTTTAATATCATCTAAGAAATACTTTTTTTGGCCTCTTGAATATAAAATAGATAATCCATCGTTATATTTATAATTATCCTCTTCTTGTGCACAGTAATCACAACATGACTTATTAGTATCACTATTTATAATTTGATGTGAATCAGTATACA
>Ga0310691_10005285_pt1 | contig 14184 bp, 10 predicted proteins | sample 176DNAGHGlowgp2_FD_203887 | JGI IMG/M metagenome (GOLD analysis project Ga0310691, IMG submission 203887) | Sheep rumen microbial communities from Palmerston North, Manawatu-Wanganui, New Zealand - 1766 DNA GHGlow gp2 (v2) (version 2) | ecosystem: Host-associated > Mammals > Digestive system >... | reverse complement strand
CACCTTCTTGTACTTCATGAGTACCTCAGCGGTGTTCTTTGGCAGTGGGTTGAGGTAACGGAACTGTGCAAGGGCAACCTTCTTGCCTGCAGCACGCATCTCGTCCATTGCAGCATGCAGGTGTCCAAAGGTAGAACCGAAGCCTACGATGAGCAGGTCAGCATCATCCTTGTCACCCAATACCTCAAGGTCTGGCACCTCTATGTTAGCAATCTTCTGAGCACGCTTGCGTGTCATAAGGTCGTGGTTCTCTGGGTTTGTAGAGATAGCACCTGTCTTGTCGTCCTTCTCCAGTCCGCCGAGGATGTGCTGGAAGCCCTCACGACCAGGCACTGCCCAGTAGCGTGTGCCGTTCTCTGCACGCATGTATGGAGTCCACTTACCCTTCAGCTCCTCAGGAACGTATGGAGGGTTGATGCCGTCCATCTTAGTCAGGTCAGGCAGCTTGAATGCAGCTGAACCGTTAGCAACGTATGCATCGGTCATGAGCACTACAGGAGTCATGTGCTCCAGAGCCATCTTGGCTGCGTCGAAGGCAGCATAGAAGCAGTCTGTAGGACTTGTTGCAGCGATTACAGGCATTGGTGACTCACCGTTACGTCCGTAGAGACACTGCAGGAGGTCAGTCTGCTCAGACTTTGTTGGCAGACCTGTAGCAGGACCGCCACGCTGTACGTCGAGCACTACGATAGGCAGCTCCATGATGACAGCGAGGTTCATAGCCTCAGACTTCAGACAGATACCAGGACCTGATGTAGAGGTAACGGCCAGTGCACCGGCGAATGATGCGCCTACGGCTGATGCGCAGCCTGCTATCTCGTCCTCACACTGTACGGTGGTGACGCCGAGCGACTTATGCTTTGACAGCTCGTGCAGCACGTCGGTTGCAGGAGTGATAGGGTAAGAACCCAGGTACAGCTTCAGTCCGGCCTTCTCTGCAGCGGCGATGAAACCGTATGCGGTAGCCTTGTTACCTGTGATGTCCATGTAACGTCCAGGAGTCTTCTCCTTAGACTCTATGCGATATACGTTGATAGCGCTTGAGTGAGTGTTGTGACCGTAGTCATAACCTGCCTGTATAACCTTTATATTAGCCTCTGCAACGCCTGGCTTCTTAGCAAACTTCTCCTTCAGGAAGTTAGCCACGAGGTTGAGGTCGCGGCTGAAGAGCCAGCAGACGAGTCCGAGTGCGAACATGTTACGGCACTTGAGCATAGCCTTGTTGTCCATTCCGCTGTCCTTCAGGGCATCCTTCACCATAGTGGTGATAGGGCACTGGATTACGCGGTCAGGGTCGATGTTCATCTCACCGAGGTAGTCAGTGGTCTGGAACTGAGCCTTGTCGAGGTCAGACTGCTGGAAAGAGTCTGTGTCGATGATGATTGTAGCGTTTGGCTTAGCATACTTATACTGAGTCTTGAGCGCAGCAGCGTTCATTGCTACGAGCACGTCACACTGGTCACCTGGTGTGAACACCTGCTGTGCACCGATGTGCACCTGGAAACCTGACACGCCAGTGAGTGAGCCTTGTGGGGCGCGGATGTCAGCTGGATAGTCTGGGAATGTGGAAATGCTGTTACCTACGGTAGCAGATACCGTAGAGAAGATGTTTCCGGCGAGCTGCATACCGTCGCCAGAGTCACCTGAGAAGCGTACGACCACCTGGTCGAGCTCTTTGATGTCTAATGCTTCTGCCATAATGTTTATATGATGTATATTATTATGATTGTTATCTTTGCAAATATGTTATCCTCACCCTTTTGCGGATGCAAAATTACTCAAAAATAACGACATAGCAAAATATTTCAATACAAAAAAGCACGAAAAGTAAGAAGAAAGGCTGTTTTCTTGACATATTGTAATATAAACCGCATTTTTCGTGACGCAAAAACTTAACGGATGTTAAATACATCCGGACTTTATATAAGGTCAGCATCACTTCACGCTGACCTTAAGCGGCGTAGCTACCTGGCGGGCATAGCGGTCAAGATAATGCTGCCAGTCTGCCATGGAGAGTATGCCTACCTGCTCATTACGGTTCCATGCATTACCGAAGTAATACTCCATATAGGGTTTTGCAGTTCCCTTAACCATCAGATGTCCCAATGCGCCGCTTGTCTCCTTTGGCAACGGCACATACTGGCAACTCGCTGCATGCGGCACCAGGCAACCTATAAAGCACTTACCCTTGTCGGGGTCTTGCGCATCGCGGTAACGCTTTTGGTATATGTCAGGGTCGCCGAGGTCTTCGTAAGCCACATAGCCCTTCTCCTTATTAATAATATATGCCGTAGGGTTTTCCTTATGCACCGCTATGCCCACCACCGGAGTGAGGCCTGATGGCAGTCCCTGCCACGAAACCGCCGCCTTTACCATTGACGAACCGGCATCAATGGTGAGCACACGTGTTTCCGTTACCGATGCACCGTCAATATCCACAGGTGCGAAGGTAAGCCGCACGGTAAGTCGCAGCGGACCATTGTCGAGCACCTCCGCCTCCCTGAAACACCACGGATATACTATCTCCTCGCCACGCATCAGTGCGTTGGTACCGGCACCGAGCGTAGAGCCCACCTTGTAGCAGTCCATGCCCTCGCCATGGTCAACATGATAGCAGAAACCATAGTTATATACGTCGTCGGCAACGTTGCGCTGTCCCATCTTGCGCAGCTTGCTCACCGTAGCCCACATCTGCTGGTCGCACTGCAAGTCATACCATTTGTCGAGCACCATCTTGTCGGTGCGCTTGTTGAAGATATCGTAACCATACAGCTTTTCGCCCTTACGCTGGGTCTCCGGTCCGTATATGCGGTATGCCACGCGGTCGTTCTCAAAAGAGAAATCTGCCTGGCGCTCAGGATACAGTCTGCCTGCCACCTGCGGCACCGCCTTTTGCGCAGACGCCTCTGCCACCTTGGTAACGAACACGCGGCGCTTGCCCTTGGCACTGACGAGCGGGCACTGGAAGATGAGTTTGCCGTCGTAGGTCAGCTGGCATGGCAACGTATCGCCATACTCTGCACTTACCACCACCTCAGTGGCAGTCAGGGTGTGCTGCCTTCCATACAGTCTCTGCGCTATGGCATTGGCATCCACCTCTACCATCTCGCCTTCACCGCGCTGCCATTTGGCGGTATTCTCCACCGTAACGACCACCTTGTCGGCTGCAGCGCATGTCAATGTAATGGCTGCAAACATCAATGCCAGTATCCCTTTTTTCTTCATATATCCTATTCCTTATTATACATACTATAAACCTTTGCCACGAGCGCACCGCTGATATTGTGCCATACGCTGAATATCGCACCGGGGATTGCTGCCATAGGGAAGGCTGCAAAGTGGGTTACGGCAAGCGATGACGCCAGTCCGCTGTTCTGCATGCCCACCTCTATGGATATTGCGCTGCGCTTGGCATGCGACAATCCCAGCAGTCTGCCTATGCAATAGCCGAGCGATAGTCCGCCGAGGTTATGAAGCACTACCACGAGCACTACGAGCAGTCCGCCCGTAAGCAGTTTGGAGGCATTATGCCCTACCACCACCATCACCGTCAGTGTTATCATAACCGACGAGAATGCAGGCAGGTATGGCAGCACGCCCTTTGCGAGCTTCGGCAGATAGCGCTGAACGAGGAAGCCCACCACTATCGGTGCAATGACCACATAGAGTATGCTGAGCAGCATGCCGGCGGTATTGACCTCTACGAAGGTGCCAGCCATGAGCCACGTGAGCAGCGGTGTGAGGAATGGTGCCAGCACCGTACTCGTTGCCGTCATGCCCACAGACAGCGCGAGGTCGCCCTTGGCAAGATATGTTATCACGTTTGACGCAGTGCCGCCAGGACAGCAACCTACGAGTATCACGCCCAACGCAAGGTCCTCTGGCAGGGCAAACAATCGTGTGAGCAACCATGCCAACAGCGGCATGATGGTAAACTGCGCAAGGCATCCCGCCAGCACGTCCTTAGGACGGCTGAATACTACGCGGAAGTCCTGCGGACTGAGTGTCAGTCCCATGCCGAACATTATGAGTCCGAGCATAGGGTTAATCCACCACGTATCGACAGCCATGAAAGGCTCCGGCTTTACCACAGCCACTATGGCTGCCAGCAATACGAGTACGCCCATCCATCGGGCTATGAAGTCGCAGATTTTTTTCATTGTTATATTTAGTCAAATTTTTGATATTAACAAGGGTGGTTAGCACCTCCTTTTTGCGAACAAATGGAACCATGGTCTAAAACGCAAAATACAGAGGGGAAATTAGTCCTCAACGTACATTTTATAACGCCTCACTGTAGTCTGTACTGTAAAATAATGTTTCTTACGTCGTTTTTTCATTGTTTTTGTCATGTAATTTGATAGCTTCCATCATGTAAAAGCTATCGAATTACGAGGTAAAAGCTATCAAATTACAAGAAAAAGGCTTTGCCCCAAAGGAGCCATGTCGTGTATAGCTCTGTATTACAGAACTTTACTCAACGGGCGCATTTTTGCCGATTTTCGGAGCAAAATTGACTTTCGTGATTTTGACCGCCGAATTTCGCAAGTTAAATACGATCAGATTCAGTCTTTATTCCACATTTTCATCAGCACTATGCCGATGAGAATCCACAATATTTCCCTGACGCGACAGATAAGGCTGACGTAGAAACCTACGGCAATGAGTTTCTGTGGCGACAGCGACGCACGCACAGAGTGACCTATGGTGGCAGGTATGGAGACCATGAAGCCGCCTTCCTGCACGCCCAACTGCATAGGCAGGAAACCTATAAGGTTGGCACACAGCGTGGTGAACGACAGTATCAGTATGGAGTGGAGGAACACGAGCGTGTAGCCTGTGATGCCTCCGCCACAGTCGATGTCGAACATCAGGAGCATGAACATTATCTCGAGGCTCTGCACCACGCGCGACATATACTCCAGGAAGAAACTGGTGTAGAAGGCACGCTTGTCCTGACTGTGCAGGGCTGCTATCTGCTTGTCTATATTCTCGAGCGACTCCCTGTGGCGCTCGGTGAAGCGCTGGCTCCAGCCTTTAAGTCCGGGAATCTTTGAAAGAAACTTCATGACATTGACTACCAGTCCGCCCTTGTAGCCTTTCTGAAAGAGCCAGAAGGCTGCCATACAGAATAAGGCGATGGTTCCCAACGCAATGCCGATGGTTACATTGATAGGCAGGTCGCCTATGAACACCAATGCGAGGTAAATGAAGATAGACGAGAACCAAAACCAGAAGTGTGCGAAGAAGTGCATCATGGCATACAGGATGACCGACGACGTGGCATGCTCCTTCGATATATCCTTCGACAGTTCGAGTATGCGGTAAGGCTCGCCACCCAGTCCGCCTACGGGAGTGGCATAGTTCAGGGCGTAGCCTGATATGGTGAGCTTGTATATGCGCCAGAATCCTACATGCTCGTCAGGGTCGGTATTACCTTTTATTATGGCGCGCCAAGCCAGAGCATTGAGTCCGTAGATAAATATCCACACGCCGATGACCGGCACCAGCCAATAGCCTGCCGTGCACAGGTGGAACCACAGTTCCCTGAAACTGATGTCGAACGTCAGCAGCATCACCACCACGCAAGCCACACCTGCGAGGAAGAATATGTTATTTAGCGTCTTCTTTGTCATGTCGGTTTATTTTCAGAGTAGTCGGAATTTTCGAAGTATTCTGAATTCTCTGAGTACTCTGAATACTCTGATTATTCTGATATCTTGTCGTTTATTCTCTTGCAGAACGCCTCATGGCGATGCTTTACGTAGAAATACAACGCTCCCATGGCGAATATCTCCCAAATGAAGTTCATGGCAGGAACATCGAGCAGGCAGAAGATAAAGAGCCACATAGAGCGGAAGTTAAACGTCAGCAGTCCGTTCCAGAATATCACCGGCAATGAAGCATCGCGGAACTCCTTGCGAATCTCTGCCGGAATGTTCTCCGCCGTGCCATACTTGCTACGCAGTTTGCCCATAAGCTTCTGAAACTCCGGCGTGACAGCCTCCTGCTTCTCCGTATAACCTACGTACGACTTCTGGAAATAGCGCTCTGCCCATGAGGTGTTGTCCTTCGTCATGCCCTCATACTTGGCGCGCTCTGCAACGGAATTGTCGAGTTCGCTGCCCTTCTCTCCCTTCAGGAAGTAGAGGTGGGCCTGTATGTAGTAGTCTGCCAGTCGCTGCTGGCCTGCTATGCCCCACACGCCGCTGATTACTCCGAGTATGAAGACCACGGCTGTGACTATCAATGTATTCTGCTCCGTATCGGCTATGCCAAGGAAAGAGAATTCTATCTCATGGTGATAGTAGAAACGATATACCAGTGCCAAATAGATTGGCACGAACCACACGAAACCGGCAACGCCGTCAAGTATCCTGCCCATCGGACTCTTCTTACCCGTCATGCGCGCCAACTGGCCGTCAGTGCAGTCGAGGATGTCAGCCACGCACAGCAAGGCTATCGCAACGAGGTTGACAAGCAGTCCGTGCGTACCATTATAATAGAAGCAGCCCTGTGCGAAAAGTATTGCACTGCCTGCGCCAACTATCATCGACATGATAGTTACAGTGTTAGGATGAATGTCAAAACGCGCAAAGGCGAGCGCGCAGTAATAGCACAATGGACGCACCACGTGCAGATCGAGCCAATCCTCTGTCTCAGAGGACTTCAATGTCTGTTGTATTTTCTCGTTCATTTTTAATATATTAATGTCATCCATACGTTACCATGAACCTGCCTGCACCTGCCTTCATAAAGAAAACGACGCCGGCAACATACTGGCAACGACATGCAAAGTTACAAATAATTTTCCGAATAATCACAATTTTAGGGAAATTTATAGTTTTGCAATCATTAATTGCATTTATACCGCTAACAGTGATGCAAGGGCACATATTTACAACCCTGTTTGCGCATTTTTTATACATTTTGCGCATTTTTTTACATGACAACAGAGAGAAAATGATTAACTTTGCAACCAATAAAGGTGGGTTCTAATAATTCCCACTGTCAGATTTTTGAATTTGTTTCGAGGGCAAAATGTTAGCTGATAAGGGAGCATAGCGGGCTATGTGACCGCAGAAGCTGACAGTTTGCACCGAAAGAAAACAAAAATATGACATAATGATATTCATATAATAAACTAATTTAAATCGTGGGAATTTTTAGAACCCACCTGAATACTATTAATCTGCATGACACACTTTATCAAAAACATCATCATGTCAGTAGCACTGATGGCTACCGCCACGGCATCGGCTGACAACAATCTTACATTATGGTATAACAGACCCGCCACGTACTGGGAGGAGGCTCTGCCGATAGGCAACGGCAGACTTGGCGCCATGGTGAGTGCCGCCGTGCAGGTGGACACGCTGCAACTGAACGAAGACACTTTCTGGAGTGGCAGCCCCTACAACAACTATAATCCTAAGGCTCTGAACGTGCTCGACACCATACGTCAGGCTCTGTGGCAGAAGGACTATGAGAAGGCTCAGCGACTGGGCATGAGCAACATAGTGGCAGACCGCACGGTGACGGGACACGGCATGGCATACGAGAGCATAGGCAGACTGCTGATAACGGCTACTGCACCTAAGGCTGGCTCTACGCTTGAATATCGCCGCTGGCTTGACCTGGAGACGGCTAAGGCAGGCATGGCATATACCGTCAATGGCATACGCTATGAACGCACATACTTCAGTTCGTTTGCCGACAACGTGATAGTGGTGCGACTGACTGCCTCGAAGGATGGCAAGACACTTGCACCGCAAAAGGCAGGACTGGTGCCTCAGATAGGTTTCCTGTCGCCTGAGAAGAAGCAGAGGGTGACGGCAAAGATGAGCGACATCGATGCTTATACTAAGATAGTACACAGCACACTGACACAGCCCGACATGGAGAATGTGCCTAACAAGCTGGAGTGCTACACTGTGATACGCACCCTATACGACAAGACGGGCGTGACGATTGTAATAGGTGCGGCAACAAACTTCGTGAACTATCACGACATCAGCGGTGATGCCAAGGCTAAGGCTCTGGCATACGTTGATGACTTCTGCAAAAAATGGAACGCCGGCAACGGCAAGTGGAACGCAACGGCATACGGCAATGCTGCTGCGGAGCATACCGATAAATACCAGAAGCTGTTTTCACGTGTATCTCTTGACCTGGGACACAACGGCATACAGGAGCAGAAGGACACCGAGACACGCATAGCTGAGTTTGCCGAGTTCAAGGATCCTTCACTCGCTGCCGCCTACTTCCAGTTTGGCAGATACCTACTGATATCATCAAGCATGCCTGGCACTCAGCCTGCCAACCTCCAGGGTATATGGAACCCTGACGGCAGACAGTACCCTGCATGGGACTCTAAATACACTACCAACATCAACGTGGAGATGAACTACTGGCCGGCAGAGGTGACAAACCTCAGCGAGTGTCATGAACCTTTCCTGCAGATGGTCAGAGACGTCAGCGTTACCGGTCGTGAATCTGCACAAAAGATGTATGGATGTCGCGGATGGACTCTGCACCATAATACCGACCTATGGCGCTCTACAGGTGCGGTGGACTATGCCGCTTGTGCTGTATGGCCTACGGGCGGAGCCTGGTTCTGTCAGCATGTGTGGGAGCATTACCTGTTCTCTGGCGACAAGGATTTCCTGCGCAAGGCATATCCAGTGCTGAAGTCTGCGTCAGAGTTCTATCAGGATTTCCTCGTACGTGACCCTGAAAGCGGATATATGGTGGCGGCACCAAGCACGTCGCCGGAGAATAATCCGGGCTTGGGCTCTTACTTCGATGACAACGGCAAGAAGTTCAGTTTCGCACATTTTGCCGGCGTAACGATGGACAACCAGATGATTTTCGACCTGCTGCGCTCTACCGCACTGGCTGCCCGCGCACTTGGCACCGACGCTGAATTTGCCGACTCACTCGACAACCTGCGCCACCAACTGCCACCTATGATGATAGGTAAATACGGTCAGCTGCAGGAGTGGCTGGAGGATTGGGACAGGGAGTTTTCTTCACACCGCCACATATCTCACCTGTGGGGTGCATTCCCAGGCAACCAGGTATCGCCATATACCCACCCGGAACTGTTCATGGCAGTGAAGAAGTCGCTAATAGGTCGTGGCGATGCCAGCAGAGGATGGTCTATGGGATGGAAGGTTTGCCAGTGGGCACGTCAGCTTGACGGCAACCATGCCATGACTCTCATAAAGAACCAGCTGAAACTGAAGGATCCTAACTGTACCATAAAGGATGTGGACGGCGGCACATATACTAATATGTTTGATGCTCATCCACCTTTCCAGATAGACGGCAACTTCGGATGCTGCGCAGGTATAGCAGAGATGCTGGTGCAGAGCCATGACGGTTGCGTGCACATCCTGCCTGCACTGCCTGACGAATGGAAGGCATCAGGCTCGGTAAAGGGTCTGAGATGCCGCGGAGGTTTCGAGATTGAAGAACTGGCATGGAAGAATGGTAGGGTGACTACGCTCAAGATACGCTCACGACTTGGCGGCAACATGCGTCTGCGCCTGCCTGCCGACGACAACGGCAATACCGGCATAAGACTGCTAAGTGGTGCGCAAATGAATGACGCCAGCGGCATAAACCCTAACTCTCTCATGCAGCAATACGACATCCTTACACCTATAGTAAAGGATGCTACGAAGATTCCGCAACTGAAACTGCTGCCTACACGTCTGTATGATATTGACACAAAGGCTGGCGAATTACTGGAGTTTGTAGGAGAATAATGATACATGCCACTGCTGCCACGATGCGCAGCATGCAATTATAAACCCCATAAGGTGGTGCGCACTTCTTATTGTGTGCACCACCTTATTATATATAAACCAGACTGCGGGAATGTTGGAAACATCGTAAGATATGGCAATGGAGGCATATTTTTTGCAGATTATGGCTTTAGTATGATATTTTTTTCGTAACTTTGCACACATGGAAGAACTTAAGCAATTACTATTCAACGATTGGGGTTACACTCTCATTGTGCTGTCAACATGCACGTTTTATCTGCTTATAGCCTATGGCATATACAGGTGTTTCAGAAAACCGAGGACCATTGAGCCTAAGGCATCGATGCCCAGCCTGCAGCAGTTGGAGGAACTCTACGGTGCTCCGTCTGACGTGATAGCGCTCAGTCCCACCAAGTGTAACCAGGCTGACAGCGTGATACTGGTTTATGAAGATGCCGGCTTCCTTGTAGTCAATGGCAACAAGGTACTGATGAGCGACGTCGCAAGTGTGACATTCAACAATAGCAGCATACCGTGGGAGTCACCGGAATATCAGATACTGATACAGACCCCTGCATCAATCATCCGTCTCTTTGTTGGTTATGACAGCGAATGGGCTAAGTATGTAACCGTCCAGATACGCTCACATCTGCCTGACAACGTGCGCTGACAATGTATATGAAAAATGTTCACCAGTTGGTGTTACACCAGTTGGTGAACATTGTATCGCCATTCCTAATACATTAATTTACTGTTATTTCGTTAAAAAAATAAAATGTTCACCACTTAGTGAACAAATTAGGCAATACGCTCAAACACTAACTGTATGAAAAAAACAATTATTATAATGCTAATGGCTGCAGCTGTGATGACAGCTTGCATTAACAGACAACAAGAGACGGAGAGCAACGTGGCAGGCGACTTGCAGAACATATCGCTAAATATTGTTGGCGATGTGGTTAAGCCCGCCGGCAACTTATATGAATTCTCCATAAATATGTTTGAGCGACTGCACAACGAGGCGCATGGCAACATGGTGTGCTCACCACTGGGCGCGGCTACGCTGATGCGTATGCTGCAGGACGGTGCCGGCGGTGAGACTGCAAAGGAACTGGGACTGATGCTTGGCACCACCACCGAGGAGATTGGTCTGATAGCCCGTGACCTGCAGGGAGATGCCACAGCCAACGGATACTGTGCGAGGGCGGTAATGGCTAATCTTTTGGCGGTAAATGACAACTGCAAGTTGCGCAAGGATTACCAGCAACACGTGGGTAAGGTGTATGGGGCAGAAGCATGGCAGCTGGACTTCTCTGACAAGGACAGTGAGACACGTATAAACAAATGGGTGAGCGAAAAGACCAACGGCATGATTGGCGGTCTGGCAGTACCCTTGAGCAGTAATGAGATGATGCGTGCATGCAATACACTGTACTTCAAGGGCTATTGGACGCATCCTTTCAAGGACATCAGCGGAAAAGACCTGACAACGATAAAGACGTTTACACAGGATGACGGCAAGAAGGTACTGGTGAATATGATGCAGCGCCAGAAATACTTTAAGTACACGCACAACGACACCCTGCAGGTGGTGAGCCTGCCGTATGAGAATCGCAGCCGAGACACTCTGCACCAGCGTAATTTCTCCATGTATGTGTTTTTGCCACGTCAGGGTAAGACCTTAGACGACGTAGTGAAATACCTGCATAGCCACAGCCTTGCAGAACTGAGTAAGACGATGAACCAGCAAGACGTGGACGTCCGACTGCCACGCTTCACCTCTGGTGTAACCTTAGACCTGAAGTCAGTTATGCGTAGTCTGGGTGTGCGTCATTTGGATGATTTCTCCGGAATATCAAAGGACTACATGGAGTTAAGCGGAGTGATGCAACAGGCTAAGATAATAGTCAACGAGCAAGGCACAGAGGCGGCAGCACTGACGGAAGCTATCTTCGTAACAGGAGTTCCTCAACCTCATTATGTCGCCATTTTCAATGCGAACCATCCTTTTATCTACATGATAGTATGTGATGATACCAATACCATCTACTTCATGGGAGAATACACCAAAGGCATGGTACAGGAGAACGGCGAGTGGATGGTAAAAGAAAGCACCTTGTCTGAGGAGAAAGAAGATACGGAGGAAAACCTCAGGGAATGGGATAATGCGGAGTATGAAGTATTGAAGGCCAAGGAAGTGATAGCCACGGAGCCTTTGCGCCCAAATCCGAAGAAAGTTTTTGACGTGGTGGAGCAGATGCCTTCATTCCCTGGAGGTTCGAAGGCCTTGATGGAGTATCTGGATAAAAATATAAAGTATCCTGTCAGTGCTCAGAAGAACCTATTAGAAGGCAGGGTGATACTTCAGTTTATAGTGGATAAGAAAGGCAGACTGAGTGATGTTAAGGTGGCAAGGAGCGTGGAGCCGTCCCTTGACGCCGAAGCAGTGAGGGTTGTCAAGGCCATGCCGCGATGGAGCCCTGGTATGCAGAATGGCAAGGCGGTGAAGGTGCGCTATACACTGCCAGTAAACTTCAGGCTGCACTGATTAGGGAATAACTATATAATAAGGAAAGCAAGATACCGCTTACGGACTTCCATTATCGAAGCCATAAGCGGTATCTTCATTTATTATATTTGCTATTCTGCTTTTGCGAGTTTAGATATCCTTGAACACCTCACCTATCATCACGAGCATGCCGTTGATGTGCTGCAGCAGGGCGTTAGAGGTAGAAGGAGTGATGATTGTAGGCTCCTCCACATACTCGTTCTTGAGGTTAGCGTAAGCCTCCTCGAAGTTAGCGAATGGCACCACACCGTCAGGGTTTGAGTGAATGAGCTTCAGTGGATACTTAGGCATCCAACCCTTGCAAAGGTTCTGACGATCCATCATTGTCAGCAGGCGGTCGAGATGCTCTGGGTGAGCATTGAGGTAGTCGAAGTTCAGAATCTCGTCAAGAGAAGCACCGTTCCATTTTACTATCATGTCGAGGATACCCTCCTTGTTCTGACGTATTGCCTGAGGAACGCCGGTCTTCAGTGCCCATGCAGTGAAGAAATCCTCATAGTTTATGCCAGCCATCTCCTCTGGGTAGCTGTTGAACATGCTGTTGATAACGGTAGGTATTACTGAACCCAGTGCCATGTCCTTGCCGCTCTCGAGGTCGCTGAGGTATGTCTCGAAGGTGAGGCGCAAGTCGTAAGGACCATCACCACAATATACCTTCTTCAGGTGCAAGCGGTTCTGTGTAGCTGCATCAAGCTGCTGAACCCTTCTCAGTGATGCGAGAGACACCGCGCCACCCTGTGAGTAACCCAGGATGTAAGTGTCGTAGTTGCTGTCAAGAGAGAGATTCTTCTGCTGTGCATAGTCGAGCAGCGTGAGCAGTGCGTCAACGCTTGTGCGACCGTGAACCTCAGAGTTGAGATAAAGGTCAGGGTGGTTAGATGATGCACCAAGACCGATATAGTCTGGCAGTATGCAGAGTGAACCTGTAGCAGCCATCACCGACTCCACTGAAGTATAGTTAGAAGGAATCATCATAGCACCAATCTGAGTGCCGTGGTTGATGAGCATCACGTTCTTGATCTTCTTGAATAGAGGGTAAACGATAAGTGCAGAAGCCGTAACAGGCTTGTTAGCCTCGTCAAGTGTCTCGTAGGTAATGTGCACACTCTTGTAGATAGCAGGTACGATGCCGCGTGTGCCCTCACCATTGTCGTCGAGCTGCGCCATAGACTCCTTGAAGGTAGCCTTCAGTTCGTCAAGCTGTGCAGCGTCAGCCTTATCCTCAATTCCTGCCACGGCATCGGCAAAGAACTTGTCTTCTGAAACTTCTTTCTCGTCAATCACTGTAAAACTTCTGTTAGTAACAACATTCTGTTCATTTGCAACACTCAGTTCCTGTATATCCTCATTCGAACAAGAAGAGAACATACCAATTAAAAAAGTGCATAGAATCAATGCATTTTTCTTCATAAAATACGTTTTTAAGTTAATTTGTAAAATTATTGAGTAAATAAAATTCTAATAATAAAATCATTGAAATATGATGCAAAATTAATAAAAAAATCCGACAAAACAAACAAACATGCCGTTTTCTTGTCATATACAACCGAAATTATGTAATACTTGACTCATTTATACCACTTTTCCCCTGGCGTAGCATCCCAGGGTTTGAATGAACTGTTAAAAAAACATGTAGCAGAAGAAAATATCCATGTTTTATGTCGGAACTTAAAAAGTATTTTGTACCTTTGCAAACAGTAAAGGTACAAAATACTAACACTGCGTAAAGAATTTATTTTAGGTGGGTTCTAAAAATTCCCACGAGTTAAATTAGTCAATTATATGAATATCATTATGTCATCTTTTTGTTTTCTTTCGGTGCAAACTGTTAACTTCTGCGGT
>Ga0310691_10005283_pt1 | contig 14185 bp, 18 predicted proteins | sample 176DNAGHGlowgp2_FD_203887 | JGI IMG/M metagenome (GOLD analysis project Ga0310691, IMG submission 203887) | Sheep rumen microbial communities from Palmerston North, Manawatu-Wanganui, New Zealand - 1766 DNA GHGlow gp2 (v2) (version 2) | ecosystem: Host-associated > Mammals > Digestive system >... | reverse complement strand
GTGGTAGTATTTGTCCGCTCCGCTTGGCCACTTCCCCTAAACCGCAGACAAAAACACATCTAATTACTCTCCGGACCTTGCCGGTCCGGCATCTACTCACTCTGCAGGCCTGATATCAGCGCATATTAAAAGAGCCTGCACATATAGTGCAGACCCTTAACATAAGGCTATGGCGAACAACCTTATTAAGCTGTGTAATTGAACGGCTGAATAAATCCGGTCGTCAGGCTCTGACCGGCTTCAGGAATGATATATACATTGCCATTGCTTGTAATTGCAAACGTGCCAACTGCATTATCACCGTAATAAAACGGCGTATAAACGTTATTATTCGGCACTACAGCGGCATTTACTGTGCCTACTAGGGTTCTTTCAGTAATGGCATTTACGAAGTTTAAGCGGCACTCTGTGACATTCAGGATACCATTATTAAAGAAAATATGGCCGCCTGACGGCGCATCAGCAACGCTGCTGTCAAATACTAAGCCGGTCTCAATGTAATGATAACACTCTGATTTAGAGCCTAAAATAGCATTTACGATCTGACCGGCTACAAGGCCATGGCCGAAGTCATTCGGGTGGAATCCGTCAGAAATATAGGCATTTACGCGGTTATATAAGATATAGCGCATATCTGCAACGATGACACGCGGAATGTTGGCAGCCATAAGCCTGTCAACACAATAACCCATCCAATATTTTAATGTGTCAGAAATGCCGTTTCTTACTGTTGTTGTAACAGCCATAACAATAACAGCATTTTTGTAACGGTTAGCCGCTGCTGTTGCAGCATTAATGATAGCATTAGAAAGAGCGGTCAATGTTGTATCGCCTGAATTACGGATATCATTGACGCCGGCGGTGATCACAACAACTTTTGTGTTTGCTGCCTGTTCTACGGTCATATCATTGCCGGTAATCTGAGAAATGATAGTATTCGGTCTTGTAAAGCCTGCAGCTCCAACGCCATAATTAAACGGTATCATCTGAAGGGCGGAGGCAACTTTAGAAGGGAATGCGTTAGCACTTCCGGTAGCGCCCGTTCCTACTGTCCACGAATCACCAAAGAAAACGATATTCTTATTCATTGCAGCGCCAAGCTGTACACCCATATCATTTAACTCTTCAATCAGGCCGTCAATATTTTCCGTATTAGTTGCAACCTGATTTTCTAAAGTATCAACACGGCTGCCAATGCCGGCGATCTCCTGCGTGAAGTTGGCAACCTTAACCCAATAATCAGTGTTGGTAATGTCAACGCCAACAGGTACGGGCTTGATAGCGATATAACCGGAATCATTGTAAACAACAATAGTGCTTGCCTGATAACCCTTTGTTATATCCCATTCGCCGCCATAAGTTATTTCATTTGTCAAAGCAAAATCTTTAACGAATTTCTGCAGCTCTTTGAACTGCGCCAACAGCCACTCAAGATTTAGCTCGTGAAAATTAGTGTAAGGATAAATATGATCAAAAAGCATTTTTTTTTTATAACTCCTTATCAATAAATTGGTAGTGTAAAATCAACTGTGAACATGTCTGCGATCTTCTCGTAAATGTTCCATTTGTCAATTTCCAACTCAGCCTCAAGCATCTGCTGCGAAGTTGTAACACCGATATTGCCGTATAAATGTGCTTTGTGTTTTATTGTTTTGTTTTCGGTGTTCTCGCTGCTTCCGCTGTCGGCTGTGTCAGTGTCAATGTTATTCTTCTGATCCGGTTCATAGTCGTTAGAATCGTATGCGCTGACCGTCTGAGTGTTAACTGTGCCGGTCTCTGCTGAGCTTGAATATTTACCGGCCTGTTTACCCTCGTGCGTATCTTCATACTCTTCGTAACGGTCATAGTTATTGAGCGGATCATACTCAATCGCTAACGCTTTGACCCACTTTTCAAAAGTCGGCTGCCATTTCCTGAACCATAATTTGATCGCTGCATGCAGAAAGTCAGCGTCAGGATATACGCACTCAAAATGCCCGCAGCGCAGCAAAATCGCGTCTATGAGCGTTTCTCTGTCTATTCCTGCGGGAATATCCACATCGTTAAAAATGAGGCCGTCAGTGTATGTGTACAGCGATAATAAAGGTATATAAGCACTACTCATTATTTAATACCTCCATTTCATCAAGTACCGGATAGCGCAGCTCAACTGACAGTTTAAGCTCCGGAAACATGGCGTTGACAATATCCATGCTGTTTTTGAGCGCGTCATAACTTACTAATGACCTGCTGACCGCGTCTATATTCCTGCTCTCTGCTTCCGCTGTTCCCATACGCTCTTTTTTATGGTATGGCACTGTCGGAATGCCTATTTCAGCATCAAACGCGTTTAGAAGTGTCTGCATGTCCGCTAGCTGATCAGTGGTTAAATAACTCTCTTTCAGGTTCTTTCGTTCCATAAACTGAAATGGTGTGTCCTTACTCTGCGGATCATCGGTCAGAGTCTTATCCAGGAAAACGGCAGGCTCTCCGCGATTTATCTTGTCCATCATCTTTTTAAGCGCTTCCGTAACGGCCTTAGTCTTGCCGGCCAAGATATAGGAAAACTTATTATTGATAATGGAAATATTAATAGCATTATCAAGTGTCGCAAGTTTTTCCGCATAATAACCGATTATGTCAAACACGCCTAAGAAATCAGGATTTATTTTTATTATCTCGCATTCAGTACCAATTTTGAGATCCAAACTTTCCTTAAACTTAGGATTGGTTATTATTGCATTGGTTGGCTGATAATAAAAATCAAATCCGTACAGATTGGCGGGATTGAATACAATACCTAATTCTTCATGTTTGAATACTGCAACATAGCCGTATCTGTACAGGCAATAATATAAAAAATCCTTAACATTTCCCTGCCACTTAGGCGGCACGTTGATAATGATAGGACTTATAGCCCTTAAATACAGCGCCCTACTCCAATAATCATATACACGGTTATTACGGCTTTTAACCATTGAGGGAATATAAGAACTTTCAACAATATTCAGTTTTGAATAATTTAATGGTGTATACATTTAAAACTTCCTGTTATATTAAGATGAACCTAAATGTTTATACGCTCCCGTACAATAAATTTTGCCTGTTTCATTTATAGGATCAGATAAATAGTAAAGATCGAGATATCCTGTTGTTACATTGTCAGCATTTGGCAAAGTACGTTTAATAACTCCTTGCATTACATCGCCTTCTAAATCATCTGCAGCATAATAAACAACTATATCCGAAAAATACTGACTATCGTCAACTATTAATGATGAGCTGGATATATTATATCTCAAACCCTGCATATTAATTTTTATGATCTTCTCACTTAATAACTGTTTTACATCATTAAATGATATTGATACCCCTGTTTTATCAAGAATGGGAAATAAAAAATTTATTGTGTTAGTGCTGTCATCTTTATTAAATATCCCGTGCTCCATATCAACATAAAGGTTAACAACACTATCACTGCCGCCGCCGCCGCCTCCGCCACTTTCGCCAATGCTCCAAGCTCCGGAACTGTCAACAACTACTGTTTTTCCAATGTCTTCTGCTGTGACAGCCGGCAGCAGGAATTTAGCTAACTTTTTTATAATACGGTTTTCTAACCAAGTATTCTGCATTTCTTTAACTCCTTTCAATAGAGTATTAGCGGGGCTTATAGCTGCCCCGCATAGCTTTATAAATTAGTTACCGCCTTCGCCGCCTTCGCCGTCTTCGTCATCAGCGTCACGCATTACAAATACGATGTGATTTTCTGTAAAGTCGCAGATAAGGTTACGTCTGAAAGTCCACCAAATGTTGCGGTAATGCTTTCTTGCCTCGACCGGTGTTGACAGTGCTGTGTCAAGCTGAAAATCTGTCATGAGCGCGTCACGGTCAAATATAACACCGATTACCATAGGTTCTTCAGTGGCAACCGGAGCCGCGGTCTGCTCACCGGTGCCGGTAAAGTCAGGCCATGCCGGCTTTACATTAATAGCATAAGGCTCGTTAATATTCTGCCAATAAAGGATGCTTTCAAAATTGCCGATGTCAAGATATTCGGTGTTGAAGATCTGAGGCTTAACCATAGCTTCTACCTTATGCCATAAGTCGGAGATCATCATAAAACGCATATCACGCATTGGTGTATGTCTCAGCAATACAAGATCACTGTTTGCCTGCGCATAATTGTAATGATATTTAGCGCTATTATGTGTCAGCTCTTCAAGCACTGTTTTGACAGTTGAAACAAAGAACTGTGTGAACTCCACAATATAAGTGCTGAGAAGCTGAGCGCTTGTGTATGCAGTGCCGTAAGCCTGATTAAACAGCTCTGTCATGTTGATAACTGAACCTTCAACAGTTCCGGCTGTGTCCATTGCAATAGTGCCGGCGATAAGGTTAAGCAGGCCAACACGGTTGAACGCTTCTTTATGCTGCTCGATGTCGTTAGCTTTAACAGTCATAACACCTTCAAGGAAGCGGATAAAGTCAGCCTCAGAAGAAAAAGCAACCTGTAACTGATTTTCATATACTGTAGTGCTTTCCTGCCATTCGCTGGAGCCTGCAAAATTGCGCTCAATAGGTTTAGGCTGGTTCTGCTCCCACATTGATTTAGTGCTGTCCGGACTAGCCTGTGTGTTCTGTCCGTTTGTATAACCATCAACGAGATTATCAAAAAGATCTGTGTTGCTTGCGCCTGTCGGCTGTGCCGGTCTTGTAAGGTAAGAAATTTTTCTTACTCTGTTAGAAAAAACGCCGCTGTCAAGCGCGTTGATAAGCCTTAATTTGGCTTCGTATGGTCTTACTGCAATAAGTGTACGGCCGATGACTAAAGACAGCGCATTAAGCACATTTTCTGTGCCTGCTGCAAGGATTTTCTCGCCTACACTTACGAATGTTGACGCATCAACCGCCTGAACGGTAGCATCAAGGCCGAACATCTGACGGCTTACCGCGTTAACGATCGCGTGCGCGTCTGTAACTGTTAAACGTCTTGCCATTTTCTTTTACTCCTTTTCTACATGTACCCGCGCATTGCGTCTGCTAGGATCTCATCAAGATCCGGCGCGGGCTGTTCGTTATTTTTGTTAATGTTTTCCTGCTGCAGCTTTTCAAGTGCTGCGTGCTCCTGCTCGTAGAGGGCTTTATAATCAACTGATTTAGCGTCATTGTCCGGCGCGTCTGCAGCGGCCTTGTCCTGCTCGTCAGCAGCTGCCTTTTGTGCAGCGTCTTTGATCTCCGGTGCAGGTTTATCCGGTTCAACCGGTGCAGCAGCTTCTTTGCTCATTTGGATGAGCTCCCGCACATCTGCCGGCTTATATCCTGCCTTAGCTAAATCAATTATATCCGTTAATGAAATCGCCATATAAAACAGCTCCTTTTATGTATTTAGGCGGAGGCTTGACAGGTGGTCAGCCAACCGCAACCGTCAGGACGGGCAACCTTGCGGAATATGCCCCCGCCTGTCTTATTTATAACACATTGTTAAAAATTTATCAATATAGCAAAAGAGTCCGGTTAAACGGACTCAATTGCTAGATTTACTAAAACAGAAAGGAGGATAATATGGGACTACTCAAAATAGAAACCTGAATTTAAATAGTTGTTAATGATCTCTCTATCTGAATTTTCACAATTCAGCGGTATTGACGCATTGCCGCATTTTACAAAACCACTCAGCGTATTAATAACCCTGTTGGCAAACAATGGCCGGCCGGCGTTTGCTGTCGCAAATTCGCAGCTTGCATAGTTTTTAACACTATATAATATATGAGGAAAGTTTTTCAGAGTTGCGCCGTTTCCTGCTCCGCTGCTGCGTGCGTTAACCTGTGGCTGTAATGTTTTCTGTGCCACTGATACAAGGTTAGACGCAACGCCGCCAACATTTTCACTTGCAATTGACGCGGCCGCTCCTGCCGTATCCTGTAAAATACCGAAGACGTCAAGCTTTGCGCCCATTGCCGGTACACCTGTGCCAAACTTGCCTTCAAACAATGCAACATCAGAACCACTCAAGCCAATAGAATGATAAATGCGGTATGTAACTGCCATTGTTAAAAAATCTAACATAATATCAATTTTTAAATCTTTCTTTCCTGCGTCTGCACTGTTTATGTCGTATATACCACATCCCGGAAGATAGATTTTATAAACACTGTAACGCGGATCATAAGCACGAAAATCATTATATATGTTATCAGGATCGGTGAGATCATACGTTAACTTAAACCTTGTTTGGTTAGGATTTAGCACATTTAAATTAGTCGGTGAATCAAGTTCATAATATCCAAATACAACTTTATTAGTCGTTATATATGGTGTCTGCACAGGCGGCAGATATGGGATATAAACCATATCGCCCATATAACTTGTAACGTCTGATCCGACAAATGCCCAACCTGCATTTTTAATGGCTAACAGCCAATCAGAAGCCGACACACTATCACCATTGATTGTCATTGTCGTACCGGTGTTAAAAAATTTGCTAGCGTCTGTAATATTTGAAAAAACATATTGCATGACACCGCTGCGGCCGAACACCGGAATCACATACAGATCACCGGGAGCAACCGGCATATTGATTGCTCTAACCTGCATATGTGAAATAGTGTTGCTTGCTGTCAGCAGATTATCTGTTACCATATTATCAAAAACACTTTGAGCACGTTCAATAAAACAATTATAAGCGCCTATCTGTGTTTTGAAAGTTGCTAATCTGTCTTTACTGCACTGTATCTCACACTGTGTTGAATTGAGATTAATTACACGGTCAACAAAGTAATAATAATGTCCGAATGCCTGAACATAAGTAATATTTGAAACAGGCTCATTCAAAATGAATGACGGCGCGTCAATCGTGCAATCACGTTTTAACACAACTGTTTTATCTGTGCCGCCTGTCGGCTGTTTGGTTGAATTTGTACGTTTTATAAAATCTGTCCAAATTTTTATATTCATAATAAAATAATCCTTCCGCGCCTTTTTGCGCTCCTTATTTTCTTATTGCCAAAAATACCGGTGATCATTCCACCGCCGCCAATCGGCGTTATGTTGTCAAATGGATAAATAAAACCTATTAAAAACCAACTGTTGTCATATTGGATAAATTCAGGCTTAAAATTGGTATTATTGAGATATGAATAATCCCAGGATCCCTGATCAACAACACCCTGCTGATAGTCATAATAGTAATGGCTTTCGCTTATTTCCCAGCGTCCGTTAGCATACTGTTCAATGTTGCATACATGCCCTCTGTCAATGCCGTTATAATAAACGCCTATCGCACCAATGCGCGGCGTCTGACCAACATTAAAACCATTATCAATGGCGGTCTGATACCAAGTCTCCGCGTCACCGTTAAACATTGCAAACGGATTACCTGAAGCACCTGCGGTGATTTCATAATAGACCTCTAAACACCTGCCCTGCGAGAATCCCGTGCAATTGTATAAAACATTAGCGCCCTGTACGGCCTGATTACCAACAATACAGGTATTAAGGCCGCCGCTTCCGGTAGTCATGTAATAAGGCAGATATAATCCCGCGGGGCTTGTATTTCTTATTGTAAAATTAGCCATTATTTCAACATAAAGGTTAAGCAGAATTTGGCAATGTCACCGTCAACATATAAATTATTGGCGGCCTGCCACCGCTTGACCTCTTTCAGCATATAATCATGAAACCAGCCGTCCAATTTACCGTCAAGATAAAAGCCGTGCGCCTGTAAATATTTCTGCGCCCATAAAACAAGGCGGCCTTTATCTCCATATTTAATGACTATTGTTTCAATGCAAGCATTCAAAAAATCCATAACGTGAATATCCTTGTCCTCTTTATAATCCGGCACGCCATAGCCGGCAATATACTTATTACTAAATAAACGTTCTCTTTTAATAATTTGGTGGTAACTGTTGCCGTCAACCGTCTTGATTGATTTATCAGTAATGCCGGTTACAATTTCAACATGCTGAATGCCCTTTCCGTCATGCCAATCAAAAAAGACAAGAGATCCAAGAGCGGGTATATCCTGCAGCTCTTTGAATTTCTTAGCAAGCTGATTGGAATAATTAGACATCGGGCAGATCTGTTTAGCCCTTTTAAGGCCTAACGCCTTGATAATGAAAGCTAATGCAATCTCGGTACAGCCCTGACCGTCATATTTATAACCTGACATTTCAAATGTTTTTATCAGATCGTCATAAGCAGCCGAACCCTCACGCACTCCGGCATAGCTGTTGGCTGTCTCTATTACTTTAAGCACTTCGCCCATTTTTAATCTGCTCCTTTATATAACTTATATCCTGCTTTATGAGCGGGATCTCGATTGCATAATTATTATGCTCATCAACGCGCTCTTTCAGCTCTTTTAATTCAGCTTTAAGCAATTTCTGTTCCTGCTCTGCTATGATCCGGTTTTTATTGGCTGACGCAATGACAGTGATGACAGTACCGATCAGAAGCAGCGCGCTTGATATAATGGTTGTAATAATGGCGTCATTCATCAGAATACTCCTTTCAACCTTTAACGTCCTTGTTATAATTTTCATTGCTCACGCCTAACATTGAATTTAAGCAGACAACCAATGCAGAAATAATAGCGCTTGCAATGGCTAACTCGTGAACGCTTAAAATCTCGCTCAATGTAAACGCAAATGCGGACAGTGCCGGCAGACAGTAACGGCCGAGCCATTTCAAGATGTCATAAAGTTTAGTGTTTTTAATTGTCATGTCTTTTATCTCCTATAATAAAATAGCGGGCTTATTCCTAAGCCCACTATAACACACAATATTCAGTTTTTCAATTTAGTTGCATACGGCGTCAATGATCTTTTCTTCAAGCTCTGCCGGAAGCTTCAGGAAGCAATAGTTGTGATAGTTGCCGTCCTTGTCCTTCCAAGCTGACGAGCCGATGAAATCGCCGTTTTTGCCTTCCTGAACTCTCAGGCCGTTAAAACCGAGCGTGATGTCCTCGCCGATCTGGAAAGAAAGAGAGAAGCGTTTTTCATCGCCGATAACTTTAATGTCCTTCTCAACCTCAACCCAACCTTTTTTAGTGTTCTTTGTACGTCTTGCCATGTTAACTGACCTCCTTATAAATTAAATTTGTATTGTACAAATGATAAGCAGAAAAATCAAAAATGCTATGATTAGCACTAAACTTGCGACCGTGAAAAATTTATTGATCTTATCTATCATAATATATTTTCCCTTCTGCGTCATACTTTGCGCCTGCGAAATCATCAAACATTTCATATAGCTTATTAATGGCTGCGTCCATGTCACAATATGCCAACCATTCGTCAAAGTCCTGCTCCTGCATGTAATAATATAATGTTGCGGCCTTTGCCTTGATCTCATGCAGCCGCTGCACTACTTCATAATGTGTCAAGCTGCTTGTTTTATTCATGTTGCTGCTCCTCCCATTTTCGCGCTTTTTCCAATTAATCTTTACGTCAATCGGTAAATTTAATCCCTTCACCAATTCTGTTAATACTTCATGAACCGCTAACAGATCAAATTCATTACACTCCGGAAACGGCTTAAATGTTATATGTTCCGCTCTATGAATGTTATCAGTTGGTATCATAAGACGACCGAGCTCGTCAGATGTTATAAAGTGCTGCAGCGTAATTATATATTTATCACCAACCATATTACGCCCACCTTTCATAGATTCCTAATCTTGATACAATGTCCACTGCCTCATTGATCGGCAGATAAAAATTAGAAACTACAAAATCTTCATAAATGTGGAACTGTCCACTGCAAGGTGTTGAATTAATGTCAAATATTCGGGCTGTTCCGTTAATGTAAGTGATTGATAATGTTACTTTTTTGTTTTCCATAGTGGCTGACCTCCATTTCTTTGATACCTATATCTTAGCACACATAAAAATTTCAATGGTTACATAAGATTTATTAAATTGTTACAAAAGTGTTACAAGTTAAAGTCTTCATAATCATTACTGATATAAGAAGCATCAAAATCTAGCACTTTTTCACCATTGTAATATATTCTTATATTGTGAGTATAATAACCGTTTTGAATAGAATAACACGGAACAAAAAATTTTCTGTATTTATCACCAAAAATAAAGCCCGCTTCTTTATAATACTTAAATTCAAGAGGTGTTTTAAAATCATATTTAAACGCAAGATCATCTAATTGATAAAAATCTGCATAATTATGTTCACAGCAATCTTGATCATGATCATAAGTGATAATATCGCCATTATAAAATTCAATACTATCTTCTGTAACTAATTCAATTTTAGACATTTAAATTTACCACCTTTCTATAATTCATTATTAAATATTTGATTGAGTAATTTGCGTAACTTACCGTGCCGTCAGCCGTCTGCCCTTTGAGATCTATGACATGATCTACATAAAACGCCATTTTTCCCGCGTCCGTCCGCAGGTCATAAAAATTATTAGTGTTGCCGCGCGTCCGGCAGATATGCACTTTTTCCATATTCCGCCAAATGTAATAATTTTGATTTTTATAGTAGAACGCAGCCATTGGCTGATAACCTTTTAAATTAACTTTCCTGATGTCGGAAAAATCATTTCCGGTAAATTCGCCGCCAAATGCTTTTACTCCCCATGCAGTATTTTTCATTGCTTTATATATGCCCTCAGCCTCTGCGTTTGTCGGCACTTCCTGCGCCGTTATGTGATGTAGCAATATGTCGCGGTCTTCTAAAAATAAATAAGGCTGTCCGCTTGCGTTTAAGTCAACCATGTTATCAATTATTTCAAGCTCTGACGTTATCGGCGTGCTGATGTCTTCCGCATTGGCGAACAAAATAAGCTTGAGCGGCGGCCTGCCCCTTTTTGTCCTGTCTCGGTTAATAGTCATGTACATGTCAAGCAGCATAGCGCCCTCTGCATGTTTAACAATTTCGCCCTGCTGCGGTATGAACTCATCAAAGAGCAGCCAATCGCAGAATGACAGCTCAATGCCTTTTATCGTCTTCATGCTGTTTAGTGATGATACATAGCTGACCGGAGCGCCGCATGCGTTTCCCTCGCTGTCCGTCTGATCATAAAAAGCGCCTATGCCTTTTTTAATCAATTTAGGCTGTATATTATAGCCTGCGTCACGGTTTATAGGCACATAAGGCGACAAGTCAACGCCGCCGTCATTAGTGCATAAAATGTTAACGTCTTCTATCGTCCGTTTCATATACATTATAGGCACATTATTCTCATAAGAAGACCGCAGCGCGCTGTATGTCTTGCCGGATGCACGCGGACCATAAACGACATAGCACCAAGCCTGCGGATATTTCCGCAGATCATCAGCAAAGAAATAATAATCATTACTGCGCCAATCCGGAAAATAATTAAAATCATTCGTCATATATCTGCAATTCTACCTCCTCATATAAAAAGCTCTCAAAATCCATTATCAGGCTATCAGATAACTGATAATCGCATGGATATAGATCAATACTGTCGCCGCATTCATTGCCGGCCTCATCAATATAAATGTCATCAACGATAATGTGTTTATGCGTTTTCTTTCCTGTGATCTCACCGGAAAATATAAAACCTGCTTTGAAATCATTCAGATCCGAAATACATTTTGCGCCGGTTGACTTCGGTACACCTGCGACTGTTATCTTTATGCTGTCATCATCTTTGCGGACAGCATAACATTTGGCATGCAGCGCTATAAATTCCTTATAATGGCCGTCAAACTCTGCAACACCGAGCCAATAATCACGGCCGTTATGCTGCACTGCGCCATAGCCGTTTTTGATCAGTTTCTTTTTGCACTCTTCATTATATTTATTTACAGCGTCAATATCCCAATCCTGACCGTAACAGCTGTCAGTATCACTGTACAGCCAATGTCCGCAGCACTCACCTAATGCAAAGAGATTGCGCATTGCCGCAGAAGTAACCCAAATTCCAAGCTGATACGGTAAAACAGAAGTATAACGTCGGATGTATTTATAATACATTTCCTCATCGTCCTGAGCCTGATCGATCAAATATTCGCCAGTTTTATAATCTTCTACAATAAGTTGTTTGATAGGCCTTGTGGCACACATGCCATACAAACTGTTTAATGTTGATTTTGCGATTGAGTATAACACCGGATCGCCGCCTTTAAGCTGTGTTTTAGCCTGAAACAGTTCAAAGACATAATCAGTGAACCATCGCGGCAGATAGTCTTTAGCAGAACATAAACAATCAACGCAAATACTTCTTTTTACGTTATATTGTTTGGCTATGATTTGCAAATCAATTTCTGTCAACCATATTTCAACATATTCAGCCTGCAGCACTCGGCCATTGTCGGTTATTGCATTAACTGAACTAACACATTTACTGAACTGCAGCGCAGGCATTGGAATATCATTATTTTTTATCTCTATGTTATAAGCAATAAACTTAAAAATATAAGCATTATCATTGCTATATTTAAGAATGTGCGCCGGTGATAAACTGCCCATTTCCTCAAACTTATTACAAGGGAATTTCTCAGAAAGCATAATAAAAGGATAACTTGACGCAAAATCAAAGGCGCTGACGTCTTCCCATATCCATTTAACCGCATGCCGGTTAGCGTGCGTATAGCCGCCATGATATACCCAATCTTCGGCGGTCTTCTGCTGATCATAACTAAAAACCTGCTTCAAAAATCTATCGTGCGCCCTGTTTTCGCGTCCTCTTTTCCTCACCTCCTCCCTTGGAATGCCGGTTGCGGTGTACGGCATACTGTAAACGTGCTTATGTAAGTTGTCCATTGTCGCCTGCAGACATTCAACACCCGCAAGCGTATCATGTTCAATATATTCCAACTCTGCCGGCGTAAATTCCGCGTCCTGATTCCTGATCAAATCATAAACCCACTTGCCAACGGCTTTTTTGTGTTCAACGTCAAGATCATCCGCCCATTTCTCTAATGAGCGCTGTGCCAATATATAACTATCGCGCAGCTCTAGACCATTTGAAAACTCAATAAAAATAGGGTAATAAGGTTTTGTATTAAGTTGGTGCTCAGGCTCTCCAAATGCTGCGATCAGATGCCGGCGCAGGAAAACCCAATCATAACCGAGGTTATGAAAGTATATAATAATTCGCTCAGCGTCAATATTTATCAACAGCTTTTGCACGGTTTCCACAAACGTTGACGGTCTGTGTCCGTAAATGGTGGCAATGTTGGTATCAAATGCCCTGACCGAGATGGTCCATGCGCAAACGTGATTATCCTGCCTGTACGGGCTTTTTGACGTTTCAGTGTCCGCCATTATGAAACAATCAGAAAAACGCAGATTATCACCCTTTCCGGCTCTCTTTATATACATTATTTCATTAAGAATGGAATAATCAAACGTGCTATGATGTGACAGCTCATAATCCCAATTATGTTTAAACCATTTCTTTTTTAACTCTTTTACGGCTGACCTTTTCATTTACTTAAAATCCTAATCCCTCAAACATTGTATCCAAGTCAAAACCTTCTTTGTTAACCTGATCTTCTATGAACTTACGGACAGTGTCATTGCGGTAATTGCCATGGACGTGATATTCGCCCCAATGGTCAAGCGATTTCTGTATACGCTCTTTATCCTGCTGCATTTTTGCAATACCTTTCAGTATTGTGTCAGAACTGTAACCCTTTGCTAACAATTCTTTATACATTCCGGATTCAAAAAAAGATCCCAAATGCTGACGGTCAATGTTTAAGCCTTTATAATGCTTGTTTAGTGTTTTGGCAGCTCTTCCGGTTATGCTTTTCATGCCGGTTTTTGTGCTGCTTGGCAGATTTAGCACAGTTTCAACGGCATTTATGCCGGCTCTGAGCTGCTGCACATTATCAGGTAATTTGCGCTCAAACCGAGGTTTGTTATCTGTGCCGAAAAGATGTTTAAACTCACGCTGTGCCACCTGATACGCATAACGCGTCTGTCCTGCTCTTTCCATTTCACGTAAACGCTGATCTAAACGTTTTGCAACTCGCTTATACATACTCTGTAAATCTTGTATACTAGGCATTTCATACCTCCATAATTATTATTTTAGACCTTAATTATAAATCTGCGTATGTGCTGATTCAATAATAGTTATTTTAATAACAATATTGTTAAATTATTAACGACATTGTGAAATATTTAACAATTAGAGTGATCAGATGTGTTTTTGTCTGCGGTTTCGGGGAAGTGGCCAAGTGGAGCGGACAAATACTACCAC
>Ga0310691_10005282_pt1 | contig 14186 bp, 10 predicted proteins | sample 176DNAGHGlowgp2_FD_203887 | JGI IMG/M metagenome (GOLD analysis project Ga0310691, IMG submission 203887) | Sheep rumen microbial communities from Palmerston North, Manawatu-Wanganui, New Zealand - 1766 DNA GHGlow gp2 (v2) (version 2) | ecosystem: Host-associated > Mammals > Digestive system >... | reverse complement strand
CTTCGACATTGTCTGCTCGTCCATTGGCATCATCCTCCTCTCGCCCGTTCTCCTCATCACGGCCATTGCCATCAAGCTGGAGAGCAAGGGACCGGTGCTGTTCAAGTCAAAGCGAGTGGGCACGAACTATAAGATTTTCGACTTCCTGAAGTTCCGTTCCATGTACATCGACGCTGAGGAGCGCCTCAAGGAGCTGAGCAAGTCGAACAACCAATATTCGGAGCACAACGATGCCCCGGAGGGCGAGACCAAGAGCACCATTACGGCTCCCCTCGGCGATGAAGCTGAAATGATGATGCTCAACATGGGCATGGAGTCAGAGATGATGATCAGCGACGATGAGACAATGCTCGTCGGCGATGACTTTGTCATGGCTGAAAGCGACTTCAACAAACAGAAGGAGGAGGAGAACAGCAATGCCTTCGTGAAGATTGAGAACGACCCGCGTGTGACCAAGGTGGGGCGCTTCATCCGCAAGTACAGCATCGACGAGCTGCCGCAGCTGTTTAACATCCTCAAGGGCGACATGTCGGTGGTCGGCAACAGACCATTGCCACTCTATGAGGCCGAGAAACTTACCGTTGACAGCAGCATTGACCGCTTTATGGCACCCGCCGGTCTTACGGGCTTGTGGCAGGTGGAGGAACGCGGCAAAGGCGGCAACATGTCGGCAGAGGAGCGCAAGCAGCTCGACATCACCTATGGTCAGACATACAACTTCAAACTTGACATGAAAATCATCTTCCGCACACTGTTTGCCTTTGTGCAGAAAGAAAATGTATAACCCAGCATGAAAAAAACATTCAAGACAACCATCCTGGCAGCCATCCTGGCAACAGTCGCCACAGGCGTGAACGCCCAGACCAAGGCAGATGACAGCGGCATCAGCGCAGGATTCTTCGACTCCAGTGTTGAGAAAGACTTGTATTTCTCGTCGTTCAAGCTCCCCCCCCTGGCAGTACTCTTCGAGAATGCCAAGTCCAATCCTGACATCCTGCTTTTAGCCAAGAACCAAGAGATAGCTCAGGCGGAGATGAACAAGCAGAAGAGACACATCTTCTCATACATCAATGGCCACGCCAACTATAGCTATGGCAAGACCGACGCATGGACCAACGGCTCAGATGTCTACACCCCACTGTTCATGCAGTTCCAGGGAAGCGAGCAAAGTTACTGGAACGTGGGCGTCAACCTGAACCTGCCGTTAGAGGACATCCTGGACCTCGGGGCTGCCGTCAAGCGCAGGCGTATGGTGGTAGAGCAGGCCCAGATACAAAAGGACCGTGCCTATGACAACCTGAAGCTCCAGATAGCTGCGCTTTATGTCAAGATAACGAACAACCTCACGGCGCTGAAGACTGCTGGCGAGAGCGCCGCCATCTACCAGGGTGCATCAGCCCTCAATGAGGAACAGTTCCACCATGGCAACTTCGACATTGAAGACTATGCCTACACCGGCCAGCGCAGCCAGGCATCCGTCGGCGCATACCAGAATCTTCTGACCACCATCACTACCGACATTCTCACCCTTGAGATATTGACCCACACGCCTATCATCACCAACACCACCACCGAGATTACGCTCGATGAGAATGTGACGAAATCAGAGAAGCAGATTGCCCGTGAGAACAAGGCCGTGGAGCAGCGTATCAAGAAAGCAGCTGAAGAGCAGCAGAAGCGCGAGATTGAAGAGCTGAAGAAAGCCGAAAAGGAAGAGAAGGAAGCCAAGAAAGCTGAGAATGCCAACAAATAACAAATGCAAAAACCAACTTAAGCCATGGATATATTTAGGTACATCGTCAGATTTTTGTACAAGATACGCTGGTATTTGGTCATCCTGCCAGTCATCGCTTTGATTATTGCGTGGTTCCTGACCCGCAATATGGAACGCACCTATGATGCCAACACGACCATCTACACTGGCATGATAACGGGCTACTCCATCGAGGGCTTGGGTGCCGGCGGTGGCAATGGCCAGACCAACATCACCAACCTGATGCTGATTATCCAGACGGACAACACCATCCATGAGGTGGCATTGCGACTCTTTGCACGATGCATGCTTTATGGCAATCCCAACAAGGACAACAACTATATCCAGGCTGAGCACTTCAGACAGCTCTCAGCAGGCGTGCCTGCCGACGTCAAGGTGTTGGTACAGAACAACGAGGAGGAGTCATACGCCCGCCTGAAGGCCTACGAGAAGCCTTCGCAGGACAACTACCTCTATAACCTGCTGACGAACCACCCCTACTTCAGCGTCAACAGCATCCTCAGCCGCCTGAAGGTTGTCAGACTGCAGTCGAGTGACATCATTGACATCGCCTACTCGGCCAACGACCCCGGCATCTGCTACAACACCCTCGACATCCTGAACAAGGTCTTTGCCCACCAGTATCAGCAGCTGCGCTACGGCGAGACGCTCAACGTCATCAAGTTCTTCGAGCGTGAGGTGGCCAAGCTGAGCAAGGTGCTCAATGCCGCCGAGCAGGACCTGATTCGCTACAATGTCAAACACCGTATCATCAACTACGGTGAGCAGACCAAGCAGCTGACAATACTTGAGATGGGCCAGCAGTCTACCGAGAACGACTTGAGAAAGAGGCAGGCCACGACCGATGCCCTTATCAACTTCTACAAACGCCAGCTGGGTGACCGCCAGAAGATTATCGAGTCCAACCAGCACTTCACTGCTCTGGTGCGCGACATCTCTCGTCTCCAGTCACGTATCGCCAACCTCAAGCTGATGAACAGCGAGAATGGTGGCAACAACACTGAGGCACAACTGGAACTGGCCAAGGCTGAACGAGAGCTTGCCGCCGCTACCGATGAGGTGAAACAGTATACGGCCACCATCGAGGCCGCCACCTATAACACTGAGACTGGTGTCAGGGCCAAGGACCTCATTGACAAGTGGCTCGACCAGCTCATCCTCCGCGAGCAGACGAAGGCTGAGATTGGTGTCTGGGAGTACATGCGTGCACGCATTGACGACCAGTACAAGTTCTACTCACCGTTAGGAGCCACCCTCGACCGCAAGGCCCGCCACATCGGCTTCATCGAGGGTAACTACATGGAGATGCTGAAAGCCCTCAACGCTGCCCGTCTGCGCCAGCGCAACCTGCAGATGTCAACGGCTACGCTGAAGCAGCTCAACCCGCCGGTGTTCCCGCTCAATGCCCAGCCTACCAACCGCATGATGATTCTGCTGGGTGCCTTCTTGCTGACCTTCTTCTTCACCGCGCTCTATTTCTTCATCATTGAGATGCTCGACCGCACGCTGCGCGACCGCATGCGTTCAGAGCGTATCACGAAGGTGCCGGTGCTGGGCTGCTATCCCCGCGAGAGCACGATGCGCTACCGCCGCTTCAACAAGACCATCAGCGACATGGCGCTGCGCCAGCTGAGCAAGGCGCTGTTGCCCAACTTCAAGCAGGGACAGCAGAACGTGCTTAACCTGCTGTCCACGGATGCCGGCAATGGCAAGAGCCATCTGGCCGAGGAGCTGGAGAACTACTGGCTCAGCATCGGTCTCCAGGTGCGTCGCCTGACCTACGACGAAGACTTCCTGGCTGATGACAGCCGCTACGTCATGGCCAAGGACATCAAGGACCTCTGCCCCGACATCCTGCCCAGCGAGATTGCCATTGTGGAGTATCCCAACCTTGACGAGAACACCATTTCCACCGCACTGCTCAACATGGGCACTGTGAACCTGATGGTGACACGCGCCAACCGCACATGGAAGGATGTGGACCAGAAGGCGCTCAAGGAGCTGGAGGCACGCTTGGAGAACAAGGACAGCCTCTACATGTACCTCACCGAGGCCCAGCGCTACGCCGTAGAGGAGTTCGTCGGCCAGCTGCCACCTTACACCCGCTTCAACAATTTCGTCTATCGTATATCGCAGCTCGGCCTGACAGCCGTGGAGAACAACAGGGCCAAATAACGAATAGATGAACAGCGCGTCATATCGTCCTAACATTAGCGAAATGGGGGGAGGAAGGATGGTCTTACTCCTCCTCCTCTTCGCTTTTGCCCTCTTTCAGTTCTACACATCTGGCTTTGGGGCTTTTGCTACCATTTGCGTGATACCGGCCGTCATTGCTGCCGTCATCACGTCCTTCCGCTACAGGATGTTCACGTTCTGGGTACTGGTCGTCGTGAACTACCTCGTATCCATGAAGGCCCTGCCCTGGCCTGACGGCATTCCGACCTCTCTCTACAATGAGGCGTTGGAAATCCTGCTGCTGGCAATGGTCATCATGGATGTCAAGGGCACGAAGTTCGATGCCTCTTTGAACATCATGTTTACGGCACTTGTCATCTGGTGCTTCTTCATCATCCTGCAAGTCATGAACGACACCTGTAACATGGCATGGGACATTCCCACCTGGTTCACTGGTGCGCGCATGATGGCCTTCCAGCTCATGTATGCCTTCCTGGTGTTCACCATCTATATCAACGCCCCGAACAAGCTTGTCAGCTACATCTTCCTATGGGGAGGGCTCGCACTCTTCTCTGTCCTCTGGCTGCTGAAGCAGAAGATTCTCGGCTTTACCGCACTAGAAAATGAGTTCATGGAGGGTCCCGGCCGCAAGACGCACATCCTGCAAGCAGGCACCCTGATCCGCTACCTGTCGATTTATACTGATGCTGCCGCAGCTGGTATTGGCATGGCCTGCACCTCAGTGGCCTTCCTCATCTTCGGCCTTACCATGAAGGTCTGGAAGCACCGCATTCCATGTTTCATCATCGGTCTGGCGCTCATCTGGGGATTTTTCTCCACCGGCACGCGCACGGCTCTGGCATGCTTTATCTTTGGCTTCATGGTCTATGCCGTCCTGTCAAAGTCAGTCAAGATGACTGCTACCATTGGTGTGCTTGGCGTTATCTTTGTCGGCATGCTCGCTTTCACAAAGATTGGTGACGGCAACCAGATGATTCGGCGCATGCGTTCTATGTTTAACAAGGACGACGCTTCCGCCGGAGCACGTGACGCCAACCAAGAGGTCATGAAGAAATACATGCGTGACGCTCCCTTCGGCATCGGCATTGGCATGAAGCCCGGCTCCATGGCAGGCAATCACAAGTATTATGTGATGAACACCATCCCGCCTGACTCCGAGTACGTCTACATCTGGATTCACACGGGTATTGTGGGCATCAACATCTTCCTCATCACCACGCTTCTCATGTTCTTGGGCGCAAGCCGTATCATCATGTTCAAGCTTACCAGTTCCTCATTGCGAGGAATAGGAGCAGGATTAGTCTGTGGCTTCGCGGCCATGCAGTTAGGCGGCTATGGCAACCAGGTACTCATGCAGTTCCCCAACTGCTTCGTTTTCTATGGCGGTCTAAGCCTTGTCTACGTATTGCCCTACATTGAAAAAGAATGGATAGCATACGAGGAGAAGCTTATTGACAGGCAGAACGGCAAACTACGATGACACTATCAATCATCACAGTCAACTACAATGGGCTGGATGACACCAGTGCCATGCTGGCTTCCATTCCCCCTACCGATGGTATGGAAGTCATTGTTGTTGACAATGGCTCAGCCAATGATGAAGCTGCCATCCTGAGACAGCGTCATCCCGCTGTCACCGTGATTCGCAGCCCCAAGAACTTAGGCTTCGCTGGTGGCAATAACCTGGGAATTGAAGCCGCCAGTGGGAAGTATCTCTTCTTTGTCAATAACGACACGCTGTTCCCGCCGACAGCCGAGGATGGCACGAACTGGTTTCAGCCACTCATCCGCCGGTTGGAAGCACAGCCATCCACTGCCGTTGTGTGTCCCAAGATACGCTTCTCGTGGGACGACCATCCTATCCAGTTTGCTGGTTTCACCCCGTTATCCTCTATCACGCTACGCAACAGCACCATTGGCCTCGGCGAAGCTGACCACGGACAACATGACACGCCCCACCCCACTCCCTATGCCCACGGAGCAGCCATGATGGTACGACGCGAAGCGATTTCCAAGGCAGGAACCATGCCCGAAGCCTACTTCCTCTATTACGAAGAGATTGACTGGTCGGTACGTTTCCACTCAGCAGGGTACGACATCTGGTACGACCCTGCATCTACCATCTTTCACAAAGAAAGCCGTACCACAGGGCAGGGCAGTCCACTAAAGACATACTATGTCACACGCAATCGACTTCTTTTTGCACGCCGCAACGTGAAAAGTCCCCGCCGTTACCTCACCTACCTCTACCTGATGCTCATCGTTGCCCCACGAGACCTGCTGAAACATCTATTCAAACGCCAGACAAAACAAGCAAAGGCCGTTCTCAATGGCATTGTCGACTTCATCCGTGGACGACAGGGACGGCAGCTCACCCCTTCTACTTAAAGTTGTATGAGGCACGACATAAAGATTACCAAGAAATGGTGGCTGGCAGTGCTCCTTCTTCTTCTTGGAGCCACCACCTACATCATCATCAACGAACAAAAGACCGATGTTGAAGGAAAGGTGGTGGTGTGCATCCCTGTCTATGGCCAGAGCCTGGCGCTCGGCGAAGAAGCGGAACGCATCACAGACCTAAGCAGCCTGGGTAGCGACGGGCGCATCGTCACTGAGAATATTGACGACAAGTTCGGCTACTTCGACGGCAACACCCTCAAACAGTACTTCAAACGTCTGTTCCGCTACCGCAAGCGTTCCTTTGAGCTCTCCGTCTACACCATGGCTGAGGAGCTGTCGCATCAACTGGGGGCCGATACCGTCATCTGCACCTTCCCCGGCGGCCAGGGAGCTACCGCCCTTGCCCACCTCAGCCGGGGCACGTCGCCCTATCAGCGTTTCCTCGACGACATCAGCAAGGCCTGCCGCATAGCCAACAACGGTGGATGCCGACGTTTCTACGTTCCTGCCGTGTGCTTCATGCAAGGCGAGAGCGACATAGCCGACTATCCCGACACCGACTACAAGCAGTTGCTGCTGCAGTTCAAGCATGACATCAATAGCGACATCAAGGCCATCACCCACCAAACAGAAGACATACGCATCATCGTTTACCAGGCCAACAGCTTAACTCGTGCCGAACATTTCCAGGCACTGAGCCACAACAGCCGTGAAACGCTTGTACCACAGTCCTTTGTTGACCTCCTACTCAGCGACACGCTGTTCTGGGCCAGCGGGCCTACATACCCCTACCCTGTCGTACGCGAGGTCGTACACATCGACGGTAAGTCCCAACAGCAGATGGGCCGTTTGGAGGCCCTCTCCGCCCTGGCCATCATGCGCCGTCAACCACGCATCACAGGCTTGCTTCCTGTTGGAACAGAGCATACTGACAGCGACGTTGTCGTCCACTTCAGCGTCCCCTGCCCGCCCCTGGTGTTTGACACCATCCAGGTGAGCAAAGCCTCCAACTATGGCTTTTCAGTCATCACACCCGCCAACCGCGACATAGCCACGTCAGCCACCATCACAGGCAACAGCATCCGCATCGCTTGTTCATCATCGCCTGAAAACGCCCGTGTCCGCTATGCCGTCAACGGCGACCGCATGAAGAGTGGCAATCAGCACGGTCCCCGTGGCAACCTGCGCGACTCGCAAGGCGACTCTATCATTTCCCCATCCCCACTGCACAACTGGGCCTACCAATTCGACATCCCGGTCAGTTCCTGGCCTGAATAAAAAGGTGCGATAGAACAAAGAGGGAATGAAAAAGTCATCAAAACATGCATGACTATCGAAAAAAAATACTATCTTTGCAGCGTTATTGGTGAAAAGCCGTGACATCTAACCAACGACTGAGTCAAAAATGAATTTCTGGTGGATACTATATACTTTTGATGGTGTACTCTTTGCGGTAGTGGCCTTCACTGTCCTCTACTTCACCATATTCTCCATTGCCTCGCTGCTGAAGCGCCGCAATGAGGCCAAGCGCGCCAAGGAGCAACACCGCTACATCGTGATGGTGACCTCGCACGAACAAGGCCAGTCAGTCCTGGCCACAGTCCGGTCAATTCTGGGCCAGACCTACCCACAGCGCCTGTTCGACGTTGTGGTCATCAGCGACCACGAGACAGACCTGACGAACATGCAGCTGGCACAGCTGCCCATCACCCTGCTGACGCCCAACTTTGACAAGAGCAGCAAGGCAAAGGCTCTGCAGTACGCTATCTTCAACCTCCCGAAGTTCAAGATTTACGACGCCGTCATCATTCTTGACGCTGGCAACATCGTCAAGCCTGATTTCCTCAACGAGGTGAATGATGCCTACTCCTCTTCCGGCTCCAAGGCCATCCAGGTACACCTTCTGGCCGCAAACCGCGACACCCCAATAGCGCGTCTGGACAACATCTTTGAAGAAATCAACAACTCCGTGTTCCGCCGGGGCCATCAAGTCATGGGGTTGACGGCAGCACTGTGCAGCTCGGGTTGCCTCTTCGACTTCCAGTGGTTTAAGGCCAACATCATGAAGGTTGGTTCCACCAATGATGTGGAGAAGCCCCTTGACGGTCTGCTGATGCGTGACGTCATCTATGTTGACTATTTCGACAACATCTTTGTATATAACGAGAAGACACGCACCGTGAAGGAGTTCAACAGTCGGCGCGGCCACTGGTTCCGCGCCCAGATTCACTCGCTGGTCAGCAACCTGCAGTTCCTGCCCGGTGCCATCCTCAACCGCCGTTACGACCAAGCCGACAAGATTATCCAGTGGATGCTCATCCCCCGCACCGTCCTCATCTCCATCATTGCCGTCATGAGCGTCATACTGCCATTTATCTATTGGTCGCTGGTCATCAAATGGTGGGTGGCCGGAGCCTTGATACTGTTTGCCTTCGCCGTAGCCACCCCCGACTATCTGGTTGACAAGAACTGGAACCGCGACTTCCTCCTCGCCCCCTTGATTGCCCTGGGCGGCGTGGCCAACATCTTCACCGCCAGCACCAACGAGGCCACCGACCGAATGGTGGGAGCGACGAACTGGCTAAAGGGGCTCAAGATAAAGAAAAAGAAAAGAAAGAAATACTGAATGGGACATACATTATTACAAATTGTCGACTGGCTGCTATGGATTCCACTGGCAGCCTCTACGCTGTACATCCTGTTTTTTGCACTTGCCAGCATGTTTCCTGGGCGGGCGAAGAAGAAAGAGGAGCATGACGAACACCACTCCTTCCTGGTGCTCTTTCCTGCCTACAAGGAGGACAAGGTCATCACAGGGTCGGTGCAGTCGGTCATGCAGCAAGACTACCCGAAAGAGCATTTCCACGTAGCGGTCATCTCCGACCACATGGAAGCGTCCACCAACGAGCGGCTGTCAGCCCTTGGTGCCAACGTGCTGGTTCCCCACTTTGACAAGAGCAGCAAGGCCAAGGCCCTGCAGTTCGCCATGGAAAACGAGACATGGGGAACGAACAAGGAGAAGTGCAAAGTGGTGATACTGGACGCTGACAACGTGGTAGAGCCCGACTTCCTGCGCCGTCTGAATGATGTCTGCCACGAAGGGCACCGTGCCATTCAGTGTCACCGCACGGCAAAGAACAGCAACAACGGCATTTCCACGCTCGATGGTGTGAGCGAAGAGATTAACAACAGCCTGTTCCGGCGTGGACACAGCCGTGTGGGCCTCTCGGCCGTACTCATCGGCTCGGGCATGTGCTTCGACCATGACCTGTTCAGTCAGGATGTCAAGGAGTTACACTCAGCCGTTGAGGACCGCGAGCTGGACGGTCTGCTGGCCCTGCAACGCGTAGGCATACACTATGTCGACGACATCATGGTCTACGACGAAAAGGTGAGCAGCAGCGAGAACTTCCAGCGCCAGCGTCAGCGCTGGATTACCGGTCAGGTGCAGACGTTGCTGATGATGCTCCGCCATTTCCCCGCTGCCCTGCTGAAAGGCAATGTGAACTATGCGGACAAGACCCTGCAGCAAGCCCTCATCCCCCGCTCACTGCTGCTGCTGTTCACCCCGCCATTGGCAGTCGTCTTCACCGTGCTCTCATTCATCCCCGCACTCGCCCCCTACCTGTCGCCCCTGCGCTGGTGGCTGCTGTTGGCAGCTGAGTGCCTGGCCATCTTCATCGCCATTCCCGGACGGCTCCGCATAGCGGCAATGCGCCACGCCCTGCTGGTGCCCCGCATGGCCTGGACCATGGCCAAGAACGTGGTGCACGTCCGTCTGAAGGACAAGGAGTTCCACCACACCACGCACACTGGTGAGAGGTGAGAGGTGAGAGGTGAGAAATGAGAAATGAGAAATGAGAAGTGAGAAGTGAGAGGTGAGCGGTGAGAGCTACCTCAAAAACAACAAGTTACTTATACATAACGAACTGACAAGAAATATGGAAAATAACGATTGGGACATTGTCATCACACCGAAATCGAAGCTGCTGAGTCTTGACCTGCATGAAGTATGGAGGTATCGCGACTTGCTAATGATGTACGTCAAGCGCGACATCGTCACCCTCTACAAACAGACCATCTTAGGGCCTGTCTGGTACATCATCCAGCCACTGCTGACCACCATCATGTTCATGTTTGTGTTTGGCGGCATCGCCGGCATCCCCACCGACGGTCTGCCCCAGCCCCTGTTCTACATGGCAGGCATCCTGTGCTGGAACTACTTCTCAGAATGTCTCACCCGCTGTTCTGAGACCTTCAATGCCAACCAGCACATCTTTGGCAAGGTGTACTTCCCACGTCTGGTGGTGCCCCTCTCCATCGCCCTGTCAAGCCTGCTGAAAATGGCCATACAGTTCGCCCTCTTCATAGCCATCTACATCATCTATGTCTGCCAGGGCGTGGCCCCACAGATAACACCATACGCCCTGCTGCTTCCGCTGCTTGTCCTGATGCTGGCAGGCCTCGGACTCGGCTTCGGACTGCTCATCTCGTCGCTGACCACTAAGTATCGCGACTTCCGCTTCCTCATCTCCTTCGGCGTCCAGCTGTGGATGTATATCACCCCCGTCATCTATCCCCTCTCCGTCCTCAAGAACAACTACCCCGACTACGTGTGGGCCATCGTCATCAACCCCCTGACCAGCATCATCGAGGTGTTCAAGCTTGGCTTCCTCGGGCAGGGAACATTCGAGTGGTCCTACTTCCTCTATTCGTTGGTGTTCACCTTAGTCATACTCACCCTGGGCATGATTACCTTCAACAAGGTGCAGCGCAGCTTCATGGACGTGATTTAGAGTTGAGAATTGAGATTTGAGAATTGAGATTTATAATAGAATCGAGAAAACTCAAACCTCAAAACTCAAATCCCACACCTCCGCTCGGCTCTGCCGCTTCGCTCGTCGAAGAAATCTCAAATCTCAAATCTCAAATCTCAAATCAAGAATATGAAAGACGTAGCAATAGAATTCAACCATATCGGCAAGCAATATCGCCTGGGTGTCATCAGCACCGGCACGCTGAGCCAGGACCTCAACCGCTGGTGGGCCAAGATTCGCGGCAAGGAAGACCCCTTCCTAAAGGTTGGCGAAGAGAACGACCGCACCAAGAAGGCCAACAGCCAGTTTGTGTGGGCCCTGAAGGACATCGACTTCAAGGTCTACCAGGGCGACGTGCTGGGCATCATCGGCAAGAACGGAGCCGGCAAGTCAACACTGCTGAAGGTCCTGTCAAGGGTGACGTCGCCCACCACCGGCACCATCCGAGCCCGGGGGCGCATCGCGTCGCTGCTCGAAGTGGGCACCGGCTTCCACCCCGAGATGACCGGACGCGAGAACATCTACATGAACGGTTCTATCATGGGCATGACCAAGGAAGAGATAACCCGCAAGCTGGATGAAATTGTGGATTTTGCCGGCATTGCCAAATTCATTGACACACCAGTAAAGCGCTATTCGTCTGGAATGATGGTGCGCCTGGGCTTCTCCGTCGCTGCCCACCTGGAACCAGAGATTCTGGTGGTCGACGAGGTGCTGGCCGTTGGCGACGCTGAATTCCAGAAAAAAGCCGTTGGCAAGATGCAAGACGTGTCGAAAGGCGAGGGGCGAACAGTACTTTTTGTCAGCCACAACATGGCCGCCGTGAAGAGCCTGTGCACCAAGGGCCTCGTGCTGCAGAACGGACGGAGCGTCTTCTCGGGCAGCATACAGGACAGCATCGACTTCTACCTCAACGAGGACAAGACCGACGAGGTGAGCCTCATCAAGGACCGCATCAAGTGGACCAAGCCAGGCCTGAAGATTACCGACATCCGCATCAACGGAACCGACAAGACCTATTCTGTCATCCAGAGCCACCAGACCACCATGGAAGTAGAGCTGAAGGGGCACACCGACGTCCCCCTGAAGACCGACCTCATGATTATCTTCAAGAGCAAGGACAACGTCCCCATGATGACCCTGGCTGCCGGCCACTACAAGGGCATCATCACCGACTTCCCCGCTGGCGACTTCACCATCAAGAAGACCATCCACCTGCCCAAAATCATGACACGCGGCATCCTCTATGCTGACGTCATGATGCACCACCCCATGGTAGAGTGGCAGCTCAAGGCACCCGACTGCTGCACCTTTGATTGCGAGGGCTACCAGGAGGACTTCGGCTTCGCCATCAACCAGCACGACATGGGACTTATGGGACTGGAATATGACTAAACGCATCCTCATAGCCTACGCCAACCGGCCGCTGCGCCACTCGCTGACGCTGCTCACCACCGAGGCGCGCTACATGCACGTCTTCGACAAGGTCATCGGCTACACCGAGAAGGACCTCCCGCCCGAGGTCCTCCGCTCGCCGCTGATGCAGCACGCTCGTGGTGGCGGCTACTGGGCCTGGAAGCCATACATCATCTGGCACACCCTGCAGAACAGCGACGACGGCGACATGGTGTGCTACCTCGACAGCGGGTGCAAGGTGCACGACAGCAAGGAATGGGACGAGTATTTCTCACATTTAGCCCGTTACGACACCCTCTGCTTCCAGTATCAGCCCCATGTGTCCCTGTGGCAGCAGCCCTACGGGCAGTCGTCGTCAGCCATCAAGCACTGGGCCAAGAAGGCCACCATCGACTATTTCAAGGACAGGCTGCACACCGACCAGTTCCTCGACTTCGGCAAGATTTGGGGCGGTGCCCTCTTCTGCCGTGGCAGACAGAACGCCTTCATCAAGGAATGGCTCGACATTACCCTGTCCCATCCCGAACTCGTGTGCGACCCCACCGACGACGAGAAGGACCACCAGTACCCCTTCTTCTCAGGATACCATCGCCACGACCAGGCCATCATCACACCTTTGGCCTATAAATATAAGAAGGAAGGACACCTGCTCGTGCTGCCCGAAATGTTCGACATCAACAGGGAGGCATGGTGCATAAAGGGCGACAGGCGCAAGCCTACTGGCATGAAATACTACACAGCCCTGGCGAAGATTCATCTCAATGGCATCTTCGGTGAAGAGCGCATGCGCCGCGTCAAGTCTCTTTTTTCATAACACGGCATGCCTGGTGACAGCATGTCTATGGTGTCCTACATTTATGTATGTTTACACGCGCGCACGCGAATATGGGAAACAAAAAACTGCCGCACTAAGTGCACCTTTGACACCTAAGCGTCAGGCTTGCAAGTCGTTGACAGGTGCACCAACGGCTCAGATAGAGCACCAGATGGTGCACCTGAGGCACAAAAGCCCAAAAAGCCCCAAAAGCCCCCCTTCGGGGGCAGAAGGGGGAGGCTCCTTTTCGATAAATTCTCTAGAGAATTTACCAATAAGTCGGCACTTTACGAAATTATCTCCATGAGATAATCCAATAAGTCGGCACTTTACGAAATTATCTCCATGAGATAATCCAATAAGTCGGCACTTTACGGAATTATCTCATGGAGTTATTGCAATAAAGCCCCCTACTGCCCCCGAGGGGGCTTCTATAGTTTTGCTATTAGGGGTAGGGTCTATAGTAGCCCCCTTGGGGACAGAAGGGAGGGGGCTTTGGGGTGGCGTTCCTGGTGCACTTGGTGCACCATCAGGTGCACGGAAAAAGCATTGGTACACCTGCCAACGGCATGCAGGTCAACCAGTTAAAGTTCATAGGTGCACTTGGTGCGCCATTTATTTGGTTTCTTTATATAGTATTGTGACGGCGTGAGAAGATACTCTCACCATATCTCGATCTGACCTTCTTTGATGTGATGTTCTATGTTCTTGGGAATCTCCATGTAATTATTGTATTGTGCCTTCAAATAAGTATCACAGTCGCGGGGAC
>Ga0310691_10005281_pt1 | contig 14187 bp, 14 predicted proteins | sample 176DNAGHGlowgp2_FD_203887 | JGI IMG/M metagenome (GOLD analysis project Ga0310691, IMG submission 203887) | Sheep rumen microbial communities from Palmerston North, Manawatu-Wanganui, New Zealand - 1766 DNA GHGlow gp2 (v2) (version 2) | ecosystem: Host-associated > Mammals > Digestive system >... | reverse complement strand
GGTATGTTGGCAGGTACCTATACCGATCCTCCTGCATTGGCCTATGCCAACAGCATCTGCTCGAAGGAGGCCCCTGCTGTGGGATACTCAACGGTTTATCCGTTTGCCATGTTCCTGCGCATCCTGACGGCTCAACTTATTGTGCTGTTCTTCTGCGGGCAGTTGTTCTAACAAATTGACTTATATAATAATACATTTTTAACCAATATGACTAACTTAAGACTATTGCTCGGTACGCTGGCAGTACTTGGTTCTATGTCGGTGTTTGGACAAGGTGCCCGTAACATCGTCATCAACGAGGTGCTGACTCGCAATACGCAGAGCATTCAGGATGAGTATGGGCATCATGAGGCCTGGGTGGAGTTGGCCAACACCTCTTTCTCTACGTATAATGTGAGAGGGATGTATCTGACCACCAACCGCCAGGTGCTTGATGAGTCGCTTACGGCACCCCAACGTATCAGCCTGATGACGGTTATCCCCAATGGCGATGACCGTACTAATCTGGGAGCCAGAAAGTTCCTGCTGTTCCATTGCAACTCTGACCCTGCCTTGGGCAAGTTGTATCTCTCGCTACCTGTTGATAGCACCGGCTCTGTGTTTGTGGCGCTTTACAATGGTAATGGTGTTGAACTGATTGACTCTGTCACAGTTCCTGTGTTGGCCGACAATGAGTCTTATGCCCGTTTTGGCAACACTTGGAAGAAACTGAGTGCTGACGAGGTGACCCCTGGTCACGACAATCTGATTCAGTCGAACTCTACGGCACGTAAGATTGATCAGTTCAAGGAAAACGACCCCTACGGCTTCGCTATGGCCATCATGGCAATGGGTATCGTATTTCTGTGCTTGGCTTTGCTGTCTATCTTCTTCACTATTTTCGGTATCGTAATGCGTCATATCGACACAGCCAAGAAAGTGGCCAACACGCAGCCCATCAAGCCTATCACAAAGACGGTAGAGATGACTGCCGAGATTGGTCGAAAGACTAGCAATATCCTGCAGGAAGGTCTCGACAAGAAGGGCATCGACATGGAGGTCTATATGGCTGTCATCGGTATGGCTCTGCGTCAGTACGAGGATGATGTGCATGATGTGGAAAGTGGCATCATCACCATCAAGCCAAAGGATACAGGCTGGGACGATGAGTACAGTCAGATGACTCATCTCCACGATCCGTTCCTGCCGTCTGACCATAACGCTCCGCGTATTCCCACGACGCCCGAGCTAAGATAATCCTCAATAATCAAAACCTCAAAACCTAAAAGGAAATGAACAAGTATCAATATAAAGTTAAGGGCGTTGACTACGAAGTAGAAATCGCCGAAGTAGAAGGCAACATCGCAAAGGTAAACGTTAATGGTATTCCCTTTGAAGTAGAGCTGCAGAAGCCTATCAATGCTGCCAAGCACCCCACCATGAACAATCCCAAGGTACAGGCTCCTCAGCCTGTTGCTCAGAAACCCGCTGCCCAGCCGGCTCCTGCCGCTCAGGCTGCACCTGCCGCCCAGGCTGCTGGTGCTGGCACTCCTGTTAAGGCTCCACTTCCTGGCACCATCACCGAGGTGAAGGTTCAGGTTGGTCAGCAAGTCAACGTTGGCGATACCGTGTTGGTGCTCGAGGCTATGAAGATGCAGAACAACATCGAGGCCGAGACTGCTGGTCAGGTCACATCTATCTTAGTGAAACAGGGCGAGACGGTAATGGAAGGCTCCGTCCTGCTCACCATTGGGTAATTGGATAATTGTAGTTGATAATTGAAAATTGACAATTACTATGTGGGATTTCATTATTCAGAACTTTAACGAGTTTCTCACCTATACGGGCTTTGCCAATGCCTCGGTGGGTAACTTGATTATGATTGTCGTAGGAGCGGTGTTTATCTATCTTGCCATCAAGAAAGACTTCGAGCCGCTGCTGTTGGTGCCTATAGGATTGGGTATTATCCTCGGTAACATTCCTTTCCGTGCTGATGCTGGCTTGGAGATTGGACTCTACGAGGACAACTCTGTGCTCAATATCTTCTATCAGGGTGTGCGTCAGGGCTGGTATCCACCACTCATCTTCCTGGGTATTGGAGCCATGACAGACTTCTCGGCACTGCTGGCCAACCCCAAGTTGATGCTTATCGGTGCTGCAGCTCAGTTTGGCATCTTTGGTGCCTATATGCTGGCGCTGGCATTGGGCTTTGAGCCTAATCAGGCTGCAGGTATTGCCATCATCGGTGGGGCTGACGGTCCTACCGCCATCTTCCTGTCAAGCAAGCTGTCGCCCAACCTCATGGGAGCCATCGCCGTGTGTGCTTATAGCTATATGGCGCTAGTGCCGCTAATTCAGCCTCCTCTTATGCGTCTGCTCACCACCAAGAATGAGCGTGTCATCAAGATGAAGCCATCGCGTCAGGTCAGCCAGGCCGAGCGCATTCTGTTCCCTATTATCGGATTGCTCATCACCACTTTCATCGTGCCGTCGGCGCTGCCTCTGCTGGGCATGCTGTTCTTTGGCAATCTGTTAAAGGAGAGTGGTAAGACCACCCGCTTGGCCAAGACTGCAGGTAACGCGTTGAATGATATCGTGGTTGTACTGTTGGGTCTCACCGTGGGTTGCTCTACGCAGGCTTCTGAGTTCCTGACTCTGAACACCGTGTTCATCTTTGCCATCGGCGCCTTTGCCTTCGCCATTGCTACAGCCTCAGGCATATGCTTCGTTAAGATAATGAATCTGTTCTTGCCTAAGGATAAGAAGCTCAATCCGCTAATTGGTAATGCTGGCGTAAGTGCTGTTCCTATGGCTGCACGCATCTCTAACAACCTTGGATTGGAGTACGACCGCCATAACTTCCTGTTGATGCACGCCATGGGTCCTAATGTGGCTGGTGTCATCGGATCGGCTGTGGCTGCAGGTGCCCTGTTGGGCTTCCTGTCGTAAGCATAATACATGTTTTTAATCGTCGATTATTAGAAATATGAAGAAGACGCTTTCGTTGCTCTGCTTGCTTTTCGTTTGCGTGTTGGCAGGAGCTCAAACAAAGTCTGTGTCAGTCCTGGGCGACTCGTATTCTACCTTTGAAGGAGCCATTCCCAAGGGTAATGCCATTTGGTACTTCAAAAGAAACAACCCTAATCAGACCGATGTCAATAGGGTAGAGCAGACCTGGTGGTCGCTACTCATTGCTGATAAGGGCTGGAAGTTGGAGATGAACGAATCCTATAGTGGTTCTACAATCTGCAATACGGGCTATAACAAAGACGACTATAGTGACCGCTCGTTCACTAAGCGCATGGTAAATCTGGGTAATCCGGATATTATCTTTATCTTTGGAGCTACTAACGACAGCTGGGCACACTCACCTATTGGTGAATATAAGTATGATGATATCACGACAGATGATCTCTGGTCGTTCCGTCCCGCTATGGCCAAGATGCTGGCTTGGATGAAGGAACACTATGCCCAGTCAGATATTTATTTCCTGCTGAACGACGGCCTTAGCGCCGACATCAATACATCGGTTAAGACTATCTGTGAGCATTATGATGTAAAGTGTATTGAGCTTCAACAGATAGACAAGATGGCGGGTCATCCCTCTGTCAAAGGCATGCAGCAAATAGCCAAACAGGTGGCAGAGGCCATGTAAGTTATCATAAGAACAAAAGAAGATGGGGCCGGAGAAATACTCCGACCCCATAACTTTTTAATAATATCAGTTATTAGAAGTTGTAGTAAAGACCGAAACTCAAAGAATTGTCGAGATCCAGACCGAAGGTAGAGATAGCCTTTGCGCCATCAGCATCAGCCTTTGCTTGAGAATAGCCCAGACGACCAACGTGAGACACGAAGCTCAGCTTCTCTGTCAGATTTACAGCAATACCAGGCAGAACGGCCAGACCAAAAGCATTAGCCTTAGCACCATTATCGTCAATGTGCTCATACTCAAAAGCACCATCGGCAAATACTGTCACAGGACCGAAATTCACGAATTTATAACGGAGATAAGGCATAATTGAGAAGGTCTTCAGATCCTCATTGGGGTTCTTCAATTCCCAAGCCAGTGATGTGCTACCCTGTTTGTAACCGAGAGCAACACCAAGTGACATATTCTCATCGAGGTTGTAACCAACTTCAGGCATGAACTTGAATGCGCTGTGAGACTTGTTTGAGTCGTCGAATGATGTGAAGCCTAAGCTACCACCAACATAAACCTGAGCACTCATTGAAACTGCAACAAAAGCTGCTGCCAAAGTCATTAAAATTTTTTTCATTGTAATTTATAATTAAATGTTTAACATTTCCCGTCTCGATTCATTCTGAAACCTAGCGGGGTTCATTGATTTCGGGTGCAAAGGTATTTAAAACCTTGGATACAACAATGGTTTTCTGTCGTGTTTTTTCGTTATTTGGCCTGATACCTTGATTTATGATAAGAAAAAATGCTAAAAATGAAAATGAAGCAAAAGAAAGGAGCATCCGAAAGTCGGGTGCTCCTCATTTTATTAATTACGATCCGAAATTACTTCAGGGCCTTGTTCAGCATGTAGTACATTTCGTTGTTCTGCAACTGCTGTTTGAACTCGTAGGTCTTAGTGTCCTTATTGATCTTGACATACTCGATGCCCACCATCTCGGCGAAGTCTTCCCAGTACTCCTCGTTGATATCGTATGAGAAGGCAGAGTGGTGAGTACCACCAGCCAGGATCCATGCGGCAGCACCGATCTCGAATGTAGGCTGAGGAATCCACAGGGCAGAAGCTACGGGCAACTTAGGCATGGGCTTGGGCTCGATGCACTCCACTTCCTGAGAGATGAGGCGGAAGCGGTTGCCAAGGTCAACAACAGTAGCCTTGATACCACGACCTGTCTTCGAGGTGAAGACGAGGCGGGCGGTCTGCTGCTTGCGGATGCCGATGCCAAGGAAGTGAACCTCGAGCTTGGGCTTGTCGGTAGCAATCAGCGGACAAATCTCGAGCATGTGGCTCTGCAGGCAAGATGACTGTGTGCCAGCGAAGTTCAGCGTATAGTCCTCGAGGAACGAGCATCCGATAGGCATACCCTGCTGGATAACCCATAGTGTGCGATAGAGGCAGGCGGTCTTCCAGTCGCCCTCGGCGCCGAAGCCGTAACCCTCTTCCATCAGACGCTGTGAAGCCAGACCAGGAATCTGGTCGAAACCACAGAAGTCGGGTGCGTCGATGTCAGCATCGCCCAGGTCGTCAAAGTTTGTGGTGAAGGCAGTAGCGCCCTCATCCTTCAGTACGCGGCGCAGGGCAATCTCGGCCTTGGCAGCGTTCTTCACCTTCTCCCAGTAAACCTGTTCGCCGCTCTCGTCAATCTTGATGGTGTAAAGCTTCTTATACTCCTCAACCAAAGCGTCTGCCTCAGCGTCGGTGACCTTCTTGAAGTAGTCCATCAGAGATGATACGGGGTAGTAATCTACATGATAGCCGAGGCGCTGTTCGAACTCCACACGGTCGCCATCAGTTACAGCCACATTGTTCATGTTCATACCGAACATCAGACAGCGAACGTTCTTAGCGTCGGCCACGCCAGCAGCCACACGAGCCCAAACGGCAATCTTCTTCTGAGCCTCCTGATCCTTCCAGTAGCCGCAAACAACCTTGCGAGCTACGCGCATACGAGTGCAGATGTGTCCGAACTCGATGTCGCCATGGGCACTCTGGTTCAGGTTCATGAAGTCCATATCGATGGTGTCCCAGGGAATCTCAGCGTTATACTGTGTATGGAAGTGGAGTAGGGGCTTCTGCAGTTTCTGCAGACCCTTGATCCACATCTTAGCAGGCGAGAAGGTGTGCATCCAGGTAATGATACCCACGCACTTCTCATCGCTGTTGGCAGCCAGCATCACCTGTTCTACTTCCTTCGAGCTGTTGGCAGTACCTTTATATACAATCTTCACGGGGATGTTACCGCTCTTGTTCAGACCGTCAACCATCTCCTTAGAGTGACTATCAACGGCAACAACGGCGTCGCCTCCGTACAGAAGCTGTGCACCTGTTACCCACCAAATTTCTAAATTCTCAAATGCTTTCATAATTGTGTATTTATTTTAGCGATTAGTATTAGTGCTTCTGGCCTTTCTGACCATAGTAAGCGTTTGGACCATGCTTACGCATATAGTGCTTCTCGATGAGGAGCGGGTTCATCGTCAGGTTGGGATTGACGCTGAAGGCCACAAAGGCCATCTTGGCGCATTGCTCCATCACCTTGGCGTTGTACACAGCGTTGTCAGGAGACGTTCCCCATGAGAATGGACCATGGTTCTTCACCAGCACAGCGGGAGTATGGTCAGGATTGATCTTGCGGATGTTCAGGATCTCGTCAACGATGACGTTACCCGTTTCCAGCTCGTACTGACCCTTTACCTCGGCCTCGGTCATATCGCGGGTGCAAGGAATATCCTTATAGAAATAGTCGGCATGAGTGGTGCCGATGTTGGGGATGTCCTTGCCAGCCTGAGCGAATGCGGTGGCATAGGTAGAGTGGGTATGAACCACGCCCTGGATGTTGGGGAAGGCCTTATATAATACAAGGTGTGTGGGTGTGTCGCTCGATGGGTTCAGGTCGCCCTCAACCACCTTGCCGCTTTCCAGATCCACCACAACCATGTCTTCGGCTTTCATCTCGTCGTAGCTCACGCCTGAAGGCTTGATGACGACGAGTCCCTTCTCACGGTCGATACCAGAGACGTTGCCCCATGTAAAGATGACCAGTCCCTGCTTTACAAGGTCCAGATTGGCCTTGAATACTTTTTGTTTCAGTTCTTCCAACATAGTGATTATAGTTTAAAGTTAGAGTCTTCATTATACGCCTTCGTATTGAAGCGATAGAGAGCCGCTCCGCGCTTCGACGATTTCTTGTCGATGAGGTTGGTCTTCTCGATGAAGTCCATCTCCTTGATGCGCTTGCGGAAGTTACGTTTGTCAACCTCCTCGCCGATAACGGCTTCATAGAGGCGCTGCAGCTGGGTTAAGGTGAATAGCGACGGCAAGAGACGGAAGCTGATGGGTGCAGTCTTGATTTTCTGGCGCATGATGCGCAGAGCCTGCTCAATCATCAGGTTGTGGTCGGAGTAGAGTGTGGGAATCTTGTTGATGTCAATCCATTCTACGCCATGTTCCACGCGCAGCTTCTCGTCGTAGTCCTTGACGTTGATGAGAGCGTAGTATGCAATCGAGATGACGCGTTCGCCAGGATCGCGGTCAATGCTTCCAAAAGCTCCCACCTGTCGCATATACAGGTTGTTAAGTCCAGTGAGCTTCTTCAGTGTGCGCTGAGCAGCCTCGTCGATGTTCTCGTCGGCAGAGACGAAGCCTCCGTAGAGGCTCCACTCTCCGCGTCCGGGATCCATCTGGCGTCGGCCGATGAGCACCTTCAGTTTTCCTTCATCGAAACCGAAGATGATGACGTCGACCGACACCCAGACTTTCGAATATTCTTTATAGTATGTCATCTGCTTCTAACGGATTACCAGAAGTAATAGTAGAATGCGGCGGTGAAGCCCAGGATGATAACCGTGTGGATAACATCCCACTTGTTCCAGCTGGCACGTGTGGCAGCACGCTGTTCTGGCGTAGAGGTGCCGAATACCAAGCCCTGGATCTTCTTCTCGTCGGGAGCCTCGGTGATGAGAGACACGACGATGACAACCAAGCAGCAGACAACCAGCATGGCGCCGCAGAAGAACAGCCAGTTGAAGTCATAGAACACAGCCTTGAACCATGAGTCGGCAGCGTCGGTGGCGTTGCTGTAGTACACCTTGGCACCCAGACGGGTGAGACCGATAATGATACCTGAGAGCAAGCCCCACATACCACCTTTGGCAGAAGCACGCTTCCAGCAGATACCTAGCAGGAAGGCAGAGGCAATACCAGGAGCAAGCACAGACTGAACGTCCTGCAGGTAGTTATAGAGCACGTTGCCTACAGAGCGCATGATGGGAATCCACAGGATGCCGAGGATCACGATGACAACAGTGGCAATCTGACCGATGCGCACCAACTGCTTCTCGGGAGTCTCGGGCTTGAGGCGCTTCCAGAAGTCAATGGTGAACAGCATGGCTGAAGAGTTGAACAGAGATGCCAGTGAAGACATCAGGGCTGCCAGAATACCGCAGACCACCAGACCCTTTACACCAGCAGGCAGCAACTTGGCCACGAGGGTGGGGAAGGCAGCGTCGGGGGTAGAAAGCACGAATACCTCGCCGTTGGGCAGGGTAACACCCTTGGTGCTCATGGCGAATGCAATCATACCGGGGATGAGGAATAGGAACACGGGCAGCAGCTTCAGATAAGCACCGAAGATGGTACCACGGCGAGCCTCTTTCTCGTTCTTACCAGAGAGTACACGCTGAACGATGTACTGGTCGGTACACCAATACCAGAAACCGATAACGGCAGAACCGATGAGGGCACCCAGCCAAGGATAGTTGGGGTCGCGGTTGTCGCGGATGAGCGAGGTCATCTTGTCGCCATACTCGTTGGCGTCAACAGCACCGCAGATAGACATCATCTGATCCCATCCGCCCAGAGCCTTGAAGCCCAGCACGAGGATGATGAGTGAACCGAGGAGCAGGATAGGAGTCTGGAGCACAGAGGTGTAGAGCACGCTCTTCATACCACCGAAGATGGTGTAGAGGGCAGTGATGAGCACCAGGCCGATAGCGGCAATCCAGAAGAAGTCGATGCCCCACAGCTCTTCGATGCCAAACACCTGCTGGAACACCAGACCACCTGCATAAACGGTGACGGCCACCTTGGTGAGCACGTAAGAGATGAGTGAGATGACAGAGAGAATGGTGCGGCTCTCCTTGTTGAAGCGACGCTCCAGGAACTCAGGCATGGTGTAAACCATACTACGCGTATAGAAAGGTACGAACACCCAACCCAGAATCAGGATCATCCAACCCTGAATCTCCCAGTGGGCCATAGCCATACCTGACGAAGCACCAGCGCCAGCGAGTCCGATGAGGTGCTCGGAACCAATGTTTGATGCGAAGATTGATGCACCGATGGCAATCCATGTTGCATCCTTACCACCCAAGAAATAGTCTGCAGAGTTGTTGTTCTTCTGACTGACAACCCACAGCACAATGCCAATAAGCGCTATTGCAAATACGCCAATGACAAGCCAATCTAAAAATGCCATAAATAGTAGTTTTTTAAGTTATTATTGTTTTACTTTCTGTTTTTCCACATCTTGGTCATGTCCTCCAAAGTCTTACCCTTGGTCTCGGGCACCATCTTCCATACGAAGAGGGCAGCCAGCAGACAGATGAGGCCGTAGAGACCATAGGTGAACCAGTGTCCGAAGTCATCGCCGTCGGTGAGGTGCATGTTGAACATAGGCACGAAGGTCGAAGAAACGATGAAGTTGAAAATCCACTGGAAGGCCACGGCGATAGCCACAGCACCGCCACGAATGGTGTTGGGGAATATCTCGGCAATGAGCACCCAGGTGATGGGGCCCCATGAGAACATGAACGAGGCAGAGTAAATCAGCAGCGATGCAGCGGTGACTAAGGCCAGACTGTCGTTACCGAAGGTGATAGCCACGCCGATGGCACCCAGCGCCATACCCAGCGAACCCGAGATAAGCAGCGGCTTGCGGCCCCACTTCTCCACGGTGAATACAGCCACGAGTGTAAACGAGATATTGATGATACCCATAAACACGGTCAGCATCATAGGATCGTCCATACCCATATCGCCAAAGATACGCGGAGCGTAGTACAGCACGGCGTTGATACCCACAGCCTGCTGGAATACTGACAGCATGATACCTACGAAGATGCAAACGAAGCCATAGGTCATCAGCTTCTCGGTCTTCACCACCATGGTGTCCTTGATGTCCTGCAGAATCTGCTGGGCCTTGCTGCTGCCGTTGATTTTCGACAGGATGCCCAGAGCCTTCTGGTCCTGACCCACAGAAACGAGGTAACGTGGTGTCTCGGGCACGAAGCAGATAAGCAGGGCGAAGAGGCCTGCGGGCACTGCCTCACTACCGAACATATAGCGCCATCCGGTTTCCACTGTCCATACCGCTTTTGGATCAAGAGAGGCTAGAGTCTTTCCCATTTCTTCTACTGCTGGTTGGATGTGGTCGCCTAGGATGAAGAAGTTGACGAAGTAAACCACCAACTGACCAAAGATGATGGCAAATTGGTTCCAAGAAACCAGCATGCCACGGATGCCAGAAGGAGCCACCTCGCCGATATACATCGGGCAGATGGCAGAAGCCAGACCTACGCCGACACCACCGATGATACGGTAGAAGTTGAACATCAGTGCCAGCGAATAAGAAGGCTGTCCATACTCAAAGAACAAGAACTCAGGATCCATCGAGCCGAGGGCTGAGATGAAGAAGAGGATACCGGCGATGATCAGTGACTTCTTACGTCCGAGGTTCGTGGCGAGGAAGCCTGAGAGAGCCGAGCCGATGATACAGCCGATGAGGGCCGAGGCAGAGGTGAAACCGTGCCAACCGTCGGTGTAGTCAAAATCATTTGCTGTTTTGAAAAACGCCTGGAGTCCCTTTTCTGCTCCAGAGATGACGGCAGTATCGTAACCGAACAGGAGTCCGCCCAATACTGCTACCATGACAATACTTATCAAGTAGCCTCTGCTACCATTTTCGTTCTGTGCCATAATTGTCAACTGTCAACTTTCAATTACTTCGTTGAGAACTTATAGGCAGCGTGGCTGTAGTACTTCTCACCAGGATTCAGCACAGGACTTGCCCATTCAGGATGGTTGGGGCTGTCGGGATACTTCTGACTCTCCAGACAAACGCTTACGTGCTGGGGATATTTCTTACCCAACTTGCGAACCACGTTCTCCTCGCCGTCAACACCCTGGAAGTTGCCGCTGTAAACCTGTACACCAGGCTCATTGGTAAACATCTCCATGAAGATGCCGGTCTTGGGGCTATAGAGAGAAGCACAAACCTGTGTGTCGTCGCCGTTGGTGTTCAGACACCAGTTGTGGTCGTAGCCGTGAGCATTCTTAATCTGATAGTACTCAGAGTGGATGCTGTCGCCTACAGCGTGAGGTGTGCGGAAGTCCATAGGAGTACCCTCAACAGCGAGGATCTTGCCAGTAGGCATGTAGCTCTCGTCGCTCTCGGTGAAGCTGTCTGCATTGACATAGAGTACCTGGTCGTAAGCAGGGTTCTCCAAGTCGCCAGAGAGGTTGTAGTAGTTGTGGTTGGTCTGGTTGATGATGGTTGGCTTGTCGGTCTCAGCCTCCCAGGTGATGTCGAGCGTGTTGCCGTTGACAATCTTATAAGTGGTAATAGCCGTCACGGTGCCAGGGAATCCGTTCTCGCCGTCCTCGGCCACGATGGTCAGCTTCAGCGTCTGATCGTCAATCTGCTCGGCCTTGTAAACCTGGTTCATCCAACCTGTATCGCCACCACCGTGCAAACAGTGGTCGCGTCCGTCGTGCTTGTCGTTCTGCTTCAGCTGTATGGTGTCGCCATTCAGCACGAAGCGACCCATGTTGATGCGGTTGGCATAGCGTCCTACGCTTGAGCCGTAGTCGGTAGTCTTCTCCATGTACTGGGCAATGTTGTCGAAGCCCAGAACGACGTCAACCAGCGAGTCGTTCTTGTCGGGTACCATCAACGATACCACGCGTCCGCCGTAATTGGTGATGCAAACCTCCATGCCCTTGTCGCCTTTCAGCGTGTAGAGCTTCACGGTGTCACCATTGACAACAGTGTCAAACTTGGCAGGGTTAAGGCCCGAAGCCGTTAATTCTTGTGCGGCAGGCATGGGGTCGCACGACATCATTGTGAATGCCATCATGGCACTCAGTCCCAAGAAAGATGCTTTTAATGCTTTCATTGTAGTTTTTTGGGTTAAAAAATTAAACTTTTAGTTATTGCTTCGAAATTTGGGTGTAAAGTTACAACTTTTCCCTGAAACTACCAAATTAATTAATAAGTATTTTGCGTTAAGGTGTAATTTTAACACAAAAGACGCCTTTCGTTGTCTTGCTGAGTAGAAAAAATGCATGTCAACGCTATCAACATTTGGTGGAATGAAAAATAAGTTGTACCTTTGCAGGCGTATGAAACAGATTGTAGTCAAAGATAGTGAATTGAGCCGTGCTGCGATGGAGGGTATGGACGCCTTCCTTCAGGTGTTTATCGACGCCCTTCGCCAGGCTGTGGGTGGTGAGCCGACAGCCGAGACGATGCAGGAACTAAATGCCGACCAGATGACGCTGCTCTGCTGGGATACGTTGCATCAGGAGGTGATGGACGGTGGTTTTATCCAGCTGATACACAATGGGTATGGCCCATTTATCTTCAAGAATCCCTTTGCCAAGGCTTTGAACAAATTATGGCACATGCGCGACCTCTCCAAGATGCTCTACGAGGTTCACACCCTGTGGCTCGAACATCGTGAGGCGCTTGAAGCCGAATGCTCTGATGAGGCTTTCATGGCACTCTTCGAGCAGTATCCGCAGTTCGACGACTACGACGATATGTTCGTTGAGAACGAAGAGCAATGGACGGAGCAGATAGCCCGTTATGTGGACAACAACATTGAAAAATTTGCAGTAATAGAATGAACAAACAGCAAGAGGAGCTCCGTAAGAAGAGTCCCGTACAGATAAAAAACAGGAAGGCGTCGTTCGAATACTTCTTCATCGAGGAGTTCACGGCAGGCCTCGTGCTCACGGGTACAGAGATAAAGTCTATCCGTGCCGGCAAGGCTTCGCTGGTCGATACCTACTGCACCATTATCCGTGGCGAGTTGTGGGTCAAGGGCATGAGCATCAGTCCTTATTTCTACGGCTCGTACAACAACCACGAACAGAAGCGAGACCGTAAGCTGCTGCTCACCCGTCGTGAGATCAACCGTCTGGAGAGTGCCACGAAGCAAACGGGCTACACCATCGTGCCCACGCTGGTTTTTATCGATGAAAACGGGCGAGCCAAGATGGATTTGGCGCTTTGCAAGGGTAAGAAAGCTTTCGACAAGCGTCAGACGTTGAAGGAAAAAGAAGACCGCCGCGAGATGGATCGCGCCATGAAGGTTTACAAATGATACGCAACGAAATACAAAAACGAGTACTAGTGCTGGATGGTGCCATGGGCACCGTCATCCAGGAATATGGCCTTCAGGAACAAGACTTCAGGAAAGGTCTTTTTGAAGATATGCCTGGTCAGATGAAAGGCAACAACGACGCCCTGAACCTGACGCGCCCTGATGTGATTCAGGATATCTTCGAACGCTATCTGAAGGCTGGTGCCGACATTATCTCTACCAACACATTCAATGCTCAGCGCATCTCGCAGGCCGACTATCACCTTCAGGACTTTGCCAAGCAGATGAACATCGCCTCGGCCCGAATGGCTCGCGAGGCTGCCGACCGCTATTCCACACCCGACCGTCCACGTTTTGTGGCAGGTTCTGTGGGCCCCACCAATAAGACCTGTTCTATGTCGCCCGACGTGTCAGACCCTGCCCGCCGCGAGCTGACCTACGACGAACTCTACGACGCCTATCTCGAGCAGATGGAAGGCCTGATAGAGGGTGGGGTGGATGTCATCCTCATCGAGACCATCTTCGACTCGCTCAACGCGAAGGTAGCTGTCGATGCAGCCGTCCATGCCCGTGGTGAGCGCGATATCCCTATCATGCTGAGTGTTACCATCAGCGATGCTGCTGGTCGCACGCTGAGTGGTCAGACGCTCGATGCCTTCCTGGCCAGCGTGTCGTCGTTCCCCATTTTCAGCATCGGCCTGAACTGCTCGTTCGGAGCCCGTCAGATGAAACCCTACCTGAAAGAGCTGGCCCGCAGGGCCCCCTATTATATCAGCGCTCATCCCAATGCCGGACTGCCCAACTCGTTAGGACTCTACGACGAGACGCCTGAGACGATGGCGCCGCAAATTGCCGAATTCATCGATGAAGGACTGGTGAATGTCGTGGGTGGTTGCTGTGGCACAACGCCCGATTTCATCGCAAAATATGTGCCGCTGACTCAAGGCAAGCAGCCTCACCAGCCAGCGCCGAAGTCCGAAAGCATGCTTTTGAGTGGCCTCGATTTGTTAGAGGTCAAATCTCCCTTCACCTTTCACCCTTCACCCTTCACCCTTCACCAATCACCTTTCACCCTTCACCCTTCATCCTTCACCAATATAGGCGAACGCTGCAACGTG
>Ga0310691_10005280_pt1 | contig 14190 bp, 12 predicted proteins | sample 176DNAGHGlowgp2_FD_203887 | JGI IMG/M metagenome (GOLD analysis project Ga0310691, IMG submission 203887) | Sheep rumen microbial communities from Palmerston North, Manawatu-Wanganui, New Zealand - 1766 DNA GHGlow gp2 (v2) (version 2) | ecosystem: Host-associated > Mammals > Digestive system >... | reverse complement strand
CATTGCCTTTACCACGATAAGCTTAAAGTCATCTGTCTTGTCAATAACTTTTCCCGAAACGGTAAGCTCATCCCCCGCATAAACCGGGTTCGTAAAGGAAAGATCCTCAAAACTGTGTATCAGGCTGTATTTCCCCGGAAGATAAACGCCTGCGAGTGTCGAATAAAGCGAAGCCGTCAGCATCCCGAACGACACATGTGACTTAAACCTTCCCTCTCCCGTTTCAACTGCAAACGAATCATCCTTGTGGAGCGGATTTTCATCGCCCGTTATGGTCCTGAATGCATCTTCCATTTCGGGTGTGACCGTCTTTACAAAAGCTGCTTCCGTACCGATCGTTATATCGTCATATTTATACTCGTTCATCTCTTCTCCGTACAACAACTCACCCGGTCCGCCCGGCCGGCATTCATATCATCTGCCGATAGCTTTCCTGATCTTTTCATATATACTGTCGGCATCAAGCCCGTTAGCTTTTCGTACGCCCTTTATATCTCCGTATCCTGCGGCAAAAGAATCTTCTATGCCTATCGGAACTATCTTAACACCCGCTTTGTTAAAGACCGCGATCTCCGCAAGTATTCCCGCAAGCCCGCCGTGAATATTATGCTCTTCCACGGTGATAACGGTGTCAAACGAAGCAGCGTCTTTAAGGAAAAACCGTTCGTCAAACGGTTTCAATGTTGTAACATTCACAAGCTTTACATCGATCCCCTGTGACTTAAGCTTCTCACAGCACTCATATACTTCTTCGAGAATACTTCCCGTAACATATATTACCGCATCTTTACCGTCAAACAAAACATCCGGTTCAGTGGTCGCGTTTGTATCCCCGTCATAAAATTCACGCTCATGATTCATACCGATACGGATATAAACGGGCCCGTTATGTTCGTATGCTTTTTCGACACACTCCGCAACCTGCTTGGGCGTTGCGGGCGAAAGTATCATAAGATTCGGTATCGATCTTAAAACCGCAATATCCTCGGTGGTATGGTGGGTAGGACCGAGCGAACTCCAGGAAAGTCCGCTTCCCATCCCGACTATCTTGACATTAAGATTCTGGAAACACACATCATCTCTTATAAATTCCATCGAACGATAGGCAAGAAAAGCACCTGCAGTAAACACAAACGGTATCTTGCCCGCGGTAGCCATTCCCGCAGCGGCCGCAACCATGTTTTCTTCCGCTATCCCGAAGTTATATATGCGGTCGGGGAAGTTTCTTCGAAACATCTCGTCATATCCCGTACCGCTGTCTGCCAGCAGATGAATGACTCTTTCGTCACGTTCCGCCAGTTCCATGAGTTTTCCTATATATGCGCTGTTCATATCTCTCCGTTTTTGTCACATTGCTATGCAAGTTCTTCTTCGGTTATGCCGAGTTCTTCCATGAAAACCTTAAGATCTCTTTTCCCCGGAAGTTTAAAATGCCAGTTGGGATTGTTTTCCATGACCGACACGCCTTTTCCCTTTACGGTATCGGCAATGATAAGTGAAGGGCCGGATGCATTTTCTTTTACCCTGTGTACACATTTTGTAAAAGCATCGATATCATGGCCGGATGTTTCATAAACGGCCCAGCCGAAGCTTTCAAACTTTTCAACCCAGTGGGGCTCACGTATGGTATTTGCCACACTGTCCATTTTTTGTATCTTATTGCAGTCAAGTATCGCTATAAGGTTATCAAGACCAAATGAATGGGCTGCCATGACGGCCTCCCATACGGTTCCTTCTTCGAGTTCACCGTCACCGAGCATCACATACACATAAGCCGGACTTTTATCGAGCTTAAGTGCCATTGCAATGCCAAGACCCATTGAAAGCCCGTGTCCGAGTGACCCCGTGGTCGCCTCAACCCACTCACAGTCACGCATACATGGTTCTCCGCCTATAAGCGAACCGTCCTTAAGATATGAGTCAAGCATATCCCTTCCGATAAGTCCTGCGCGTTCCAAAACGGCATAAAGCGCAAGACCGCCATGACCTTTACTGAGTATGAATCTGTCGCGGTCTTTTTGCTTGGGATCCGTGGGATCGATCTTTAAAATGCCTTTTATATACAATGCATACAGCATCTCAAGGCACGAAAAGCATGACGCAAGATGCGCCATGCCGCCTTTGTAGCCGGTTATGAATATTCTTTTACGAAGAGATTTAAGTTCCTCTTCATCACTCTTATTTATCAAATCCCAATACCTCGGTGAAATTCTTACGATCCATTATAGCATCTTGACCGCGAAAGTGCATTGCCTATACTACCCTGTTCCCCTTAAGAACTTCCCTGTAATCCTCGAGATTTTTCCTAAGAAGACTCGGTATGTCAAGCTCATAAGGACACTTGGGAAGGCATGCGCCGCAGGAAATACAGTTTTCTATCTTGGCCATCTCGGCCTGCCAGTTTTCGGACAGCCAGCCCGCACTCGGAGCACGTCTTAACATCAAACTCATCCTGTTACACTGATTGATCTGTATACCGACGGTACAAGGCATGCAATAGCCGCATCCTCTGCAGAATTCACCCATCAGTTCTTTTCTCTCCGACTCGATAAAGGCACGGATCTCGTCATCCATTTCGGGAGTGTCCTTCATATACGAAAGCCACTCATCAAGTTCGCTCTCACGCTGTATTCCCCAGATCGGTACGGTTCCTTCGAACTGACTTACAAAAGCCATGGCTGCTTTTGAATTGGTGATAAGTCCTCCCGCCATACCTTTCATGCAGATCACGCCGACATTGTTCTTTTGACATAATCTGATAAAATCTATCTCCTGATCGTCAGCCAGATAACTGATGGGGTACTGGACCGTTTCATAAAGCCCCGACTCGGCGAGTTCACGCGCGATACCGATCTTGTGAGCCGTACCGCCGATATGGCGGATCTTACCCTCGCGTTTGGCTTCCAGCATGCATTCATACATTCCTGTACCGTCCCCGGGCTTATAACACTGACCCATCAGATGGAACTGATAGATATCGATATAATCTGTCTTTAAGTTTTTAAGAGATGTCTCGAGGTCCCTTATAAAATCTTCGGGATTTTTGGAAGTTGTCTTGGTGGCGATCATAATGTCTTCACGGTTAACATATCCCGTTCCGAAAGCTTCGCCGAGTTTGATCTCACTGTCACTGTATGCCCTTGCGGTATCAAAAAACCTCATACCGCCGTCATACGCTTTACGAAGTATCCCAACAGCAGTCTCAAGATCGACACGCTGTATCGGAAGTGCTCCGAAACCGTTCTGCGGTACCGTTATGTTTGTCTTGCCGAGTGTGATATTTTTCATACCTGTCCCCCTGTTGTGTACTATTTTATCGTTATATACCCGTCAACCGGTTCGTTGTAAAGACTCGAACCGCTTTCTAACAGCTCATATCTGCTTCCCGAATAACCGTCCATAAGTCCCGCATCGACTCTGTAAATCTTACCTGTCTCAATATCTACCACGCGGTCATATCCAAGCGTTGCATCGGACTCACGCTGCCGTATGATGTCATGTGAGTTTGTTCTTTTTTCCCAGGATGACATTATACCGTCAGATACACCGTTCCATTTCTGACTTACATACTGGGTTGTCTTAATTACATTGGCCCATTCGCGGTTTCTTTGTTTCCAGAAAGAGTCGGTAAAAGAAAGCGTTCCCGCGCTCTTATCAAGTATAGGCGCCCAGTCGGTAAACTCGCTTTCCCCGGCAGCCAACATGCATACACCGTTTGCATATACCACATCAAGCCCAAGACCGGAAGTATCGGCAATCGTCTGAACAAGTGCCGTAGCTATCATTTCTATCCTGTTGCCATTTTCCGAGTATGCGGTCCCCTGTATGATACCGGCACCCGAATCAAGTTTTCCGAGATTGTCCACAAATGAAAAACCGTAATACCTGGCGTGCGGATCAACTTCGGAATTTCCGGCAAAACTTTCAAAAAAGCCTTTGACAGTCGCATCCGGAATGATCAGATATCCCGGATCGTAACCGAACCATGTCTTGTAATACTCATTGGCATAATCACTTGCAAAGCCTTCAGCAAGCATTTGAACATATATCCTGCGATCCGTGTTAGTGGGATCGTATACCGCTATAAAATAGTGTATCGCATCTCCGCCGGTCGATACTTTCCATCCCTTGGGAATCTCCATTGTAAAATATCCCATGGGGTCTTTGTATTTTTCGTAAGTTATCTTTGAAGTGTCGGAAGGAGTCGTTTTGATATCCTTGTCCGTCACTTTTCTTTTGTCCGTCGCTTTGTTTTTGTCCGTCGCCTCATTTTTGTCAGTATCGGCCTTTTGACCGTCCGATGCCGGATCGAATTCATGAATGCTCATGATGACATCAAAGTTTTCTTCAAACAGTTTTGAATACTCTTTTTGAAGGTCGGCGTCGGATTCATCTCCTCTGAAATCAGAAGGGGTATAAAGATAATACGAATACCCGTCAGAGCTGTCAGCCATCCAGTATACATCAGGCATGGGAGGCGTTTCCTTGCTTGAGTAAAGACATACGGTGAACAAAAGGCCGTCACCGCCCGCTTCATCCGTCTGCCTGTGGCAAAATTGTACGTTATCGCCTCTTTCATAGGCAACAACCTTGCCGCTCCAGCTCTTTGGAAGTTTGATTACGGCAAGCTCATTGAAAATAACATTAAGAGAGCCGTCCGAATTTAAAGAGAAACGGTAATCAAGCTTCTCGTTTAAGTTCTCGGATACCGTTTTTATATCGTATCCGTCAACGGTCTTTCCGTCATTTAAGTGGATCGAAGTATCGTCCCCGTCGGCGGCATCGTCGGTATCGGAAGATCTTTCGGATTTTTTCCCGCTATTCTTTTCGCGGGTATCATCGTTCTTTGAATCTTTTTCTTTGCTGTCCCTTTCGGATCTTTTGGTGCGCTCGACAGATGTCTCCGTATCCGTGCCTCCGCATGCCGGAAGGGCAACTGACATAATGATGAGCATTACAAAAATCTTTAAGATTCCGCGTTTTTTCATGAATTTACGATCTCCCCGATCGCAGCCTCCAGCATTGAAACCGTATCGCTTGCGATCATACTGATGCTTCCGTGCATGCTTTGGGCCAGTTCACCCGCACGGCCGTTGATATATGCAGCAGCGCATACAGCCCTCAAAAGATCGGGCTCGTATGCCGTGACGGCCGACAATATCCCCGACAGAACATCACCGCTTCCGGCAGTAGCCATTCCGGCGCATCCGCGGTCAGTGATGAACACTTCATCTCCGTCGGTAACGACAGTGGAAGGTCCTTTAAGCAAAAGAACGCATCCCGTTTCCCCGGCGTATCTCCTGACAGTCTCAATGGGATCTGCAAGGATCTCATCGATCGAAAGTCCCGTAAGGCGGGAAAATTCTTTGATATGCGGGGTCAGAACGATCTTAGCGGACGAATGCTTAAAGATATCTCGGCTAAACGTCGCAAGTTCCGTCAATCCGTCAGCATCGATTATAAGAGTCTTTTGATAATGATTTATTAAATATTCAAGTATCGATCTTGTGTCTTCGCCGGTTCCGATACCCATTCCGAATGCGACGGATCTCACGTTTGAGATAAGCGTTTCAAGTTTGTGGCCGTCAAACATCATGGCGCCGTCATTGCAAGGCATGGGGAATAATGTGCTTTCAAGTATATGTGATGAAACTTCGGTCCTTATAGACTCAGGAACGGCAACCTTTACAACCCCCGCTCCCGCGCGCATTGCCGCATTGGCCATATAGGCAAGCCTTATCGCACCGCTGTACATTTCGGAGCCCCCGATAAGTGCGGTATATCCGTAGGTTCCTTTGTTGGAATAATTGTTCCTTTCGGCGAATACATCTTTTATATCGCCGGCTTCAACAAGATGATAAGGGCTGTCGACAGGCTTTATCCCAATATCGACATTAACCTTTTCTTTTATATGATCTTTGGCCATATTAAGGAAATGACCGGGCTTAAATCCGCCGATCGATACCGTGAGGTCCGATATTACGGCGCACTCTGTCATACCGGTATCTCCGTTTAAACCGCTGTTGATGTCGGCTGCTACGATATAAGCTCCGCTTTCGTTTATCCTTTCGATCACTGCCTTTATATCATCTCCGACAGATCCCTTAAAACCCGTTCCGAGAATACAATCAACGACAGAAACATACCCCGAAAGATCTGTATCATCCGACCAAAATCTTACATCCACGCCTTCCTGTAAACAGAGGTCATAATAATATCTTCCGTCGTCGGAAAACTTATCTTTAAGCACAAAAACGGAACATGAAACACCGTCTCTTTTTAATAAAACCGCAAGAGCATATCCGTCGCCCGCATTATTGCCGCTTCCGCACACTATCGCCACGGGCGCTTTAAAGCCGGCGTTTTCATAAATTCCCTTTGCGGCGCGCATCATAAGATCCCGCCCCGACGTTCCCGCCTCTATCGTATGCGCATCGCTTTTTCTCATGTTTTCAACGGATAATACGTCTGTCAATTAAATGTTCCTTCTTCTGTTTTCTTTTTCCCGATTACCGTCATCAGTGCCCAAGTTAAGGGATCGATTTAAAGATTATGATATCGGTGTTTTCGTATACAGGCTTAAAATGTTCGGATAATGCCTTGGCCACCGTTCCGTCCGCCATTGTAAGAATATAACCCGATCTTACGTCACAATCGTTTTCAAGCACATATTCGGATGTGACATACGAGATCGCAAAACCCTTCGGAAGCGCATAGGCGTACTGCCACTTCGTAAGTTCCGAAGAATCCGGGTCGCCACCCTTTGAATCCTTGAAGACAAGACATACGGTATTGTTCCATGAGAGTTCGGGGGCAGGCAGCATGCTCTTAGTCAGTTCCCCGTTTATCTCTTCGATCTCAGCTCTTGTGATACCTGAACCTTCACCGTCAAAATAGGGTATAAAATAACCGGGATCCCTTGCACGTATTACGAAAAGAACGAAAAGCAATACTGCCAAAACGCTTTCTTTTACCGGATACTTATCCGTAAAGGCCGCAAGCAGCAGTTCTCCCGCCACAATAAATATCAGTAAATGCCTGAAACCATCGTGCAGGCTGTACATAAAGACTATCGCAAGCAGCATCACGAGGTCGGCGACAAACATTCCGATAAAAAGGCGTGCCTCGAATGGCTCTTTTTTGCGGCGGATAATGTACATTGCAGCGGATAAGATCATCAATATGATAAAAGCGGCAAAATAGATACCCACGGGATACCCTGTTTTAAATGCACCCACGCAGGCGGAAGCCACTGCAACCGCATAATGACCGAGAATTAAGACAATATTTTTAAGGCCGGCTAAAACTCCGAAATTTTTGAACTCACTCAAAAAATCGGTTGAATAAACATCAGTAAAATAAGGCGCCGTGAAACGCTTTTCCATGGCGTAATACAAAAGAAGCGATACTGCAGCCGTCACCGCTAAAGCAAGTTTTCTGACGGTCTCATCCTTCTTTGAAATGATAAGCGGAAAAACATAAAATACAGCCATATAAGGCCTTAAGATCGTTAAGAGCGCGATAATGACAAGCATCGCGGTATAGTAAGCCCTTTTATGCAAACATCCTCTGTATCCGACGATAAGTCCCACGGCCACAACCGTAAGAGATATGATGACGATCTCCGGCATCCAGGAAAGCATGTATCTGGCGATCGGCGTTGTTAACAAAAACAATACCGAGATCGCAATGTTTGCCTTAAGTGCGGGTTTTGCAAATATACCGAACAAGAACATGGCGCACGATAACAGCACTATATTGGCCGCTATCATCGTAAGATACGAAAAGCCGAATATCTTGCCAAACACCGCCCACCATACAAGAAGTAACGGATTCCATGCGCCAAAAGAAAGGCTCATGGCAGTGCTTTCGTTGTATCCGAAAAAGCCTCGGGGAATACCGTCAGCCACCATGCACTGAACCTGCTTAATATAAAACAGTTCATCATTCCATTCGCTTGCGGAAGGGAAAACATCACAAATACCCTTTCCGTGGGAAAGGGTATTGATCAAGCACGCGATGATGGGGAGCAGCATAAGCCACACCGCATTAATTATTCTTTTGTGATCTCTGTAGAACTTGCTCATAAAATTTTATAGATCCGGGGATCAGGTAAGATCCTCGTCCGAACCCATTGCATCAACGTCATCATCGAAATTGTTGTCATCAAAATCGTGGTCGCAATGTATATCGGGACCGCTCATCAGTTCACGGTTGACAACTCTCTTGGCTTCACGCTGTTTCTCTATCTGTTCGCTTAAGAGTTCCTTGACTTCTTTGGGCTTTTTAACGTTAAGTATTTCGAATTCCTTTTGAGCTTTATCGGATGAAAAGACCGTGATAGTGCCGATACCGAACATCTTCTGATAAAGCGTCTGCTGAAGTTTAAGATCGAGTATCCTGTATAATCTCACTTCGTCATAGGTCGTGGTAAAAAAGCCCTTTTCAATAAAGAAACGCTCTTCAGAAAAATAATATTTGGTAAAACTCCAGGGAAGTCCCAGAAAAGTACGCTTTCTGTCATACCAAAGATATTTGGCGCGTTCGGATTTCTTCATGATAAAACTCCTCCTTTTAGCGGATAAAAATGCTTTTTTATTATAATCCATTTTCTGCGGATTATCTACCCTCAAATCGCCAAGAAAACCCTACAGTTTATAAAAAGTTTTCTTTACAATATCATCAATAAGCAATAAGATTTCTTATTGAAATGTTAATTTAATCTTATTAAAGATCAGGAGGAAAAGAAAATGGCTTTTAAAGGCACTGAAACCGAGGAGATCTACCGTTTCAAAAAAACTGTTCGAAACGTATTTTTGATCTTGCTCGCTTTGATAGTTGCGATCGGCATCTTAAAATGCTTCTATACCGTCAACGAACAAAGTAATGCCGTTGTAACACAGTTCGGCAAGGTAATAAAGGTTAATACCGCAGGTTTTTATTTCAAAGCCCCTTGGCAATCGGTTAAAAAGGTTGATATGACGACACACGGAACATCGATCGGATATGTCATCAACAATGACGGTCAGAAAGGTTCCTATCCGATAGATGAAGCAAACGGAGTGATGATAACATCCGACTTTAACCTTTTAAACATCGATTTCTACATCGAATACAGAATCTCCGATCCGGTGGCATTCCTGTACAACTCCAAGCAGCCGGACGAGATATTAAGAAACATCACAATGGCAAACATAAGAACAGTAGTTTCCAACTATACCGTTGATGAAGCCATGACCACAAGTAAAGGTCAGATACAGGCTGACATCAAGGAAGCTCTGTTAAAAGAACTCGAAGCGCGCAACATCGGACTTACAGTTGTCAATATCACTATACAGGACTCACGTCCTCCGGTTGAACAGGTTGAGGCCGCATTCAAAGCGGTAGAAACCGCCAAGCAGGGTGCCGATACCGCCAAGAACAACGCGCTCCAGTATCAGAACCAGCAGATCCCCGAAGCTGAGGCAACCGCCGATGCGATCATCCAGAAAGCAACCGCCAACAAGGAAGCCCGTATAGCCGAGGCGGAAGGTCAGGTTGCGAGATTTAACAAAATGTACTCCGAGTACGAAAAGTACCCTCTCATCACCAAACAGAGACTCTTCTACGAAGCCATGGAAGAATTGTTACCGGGAACAAAGGTAATAATCACCGACGGTAATACTAGTACCGTACTTCCGCTTGACAGCTTTACGACTTCCGCCGAAGAAACAACAGAGGATTAAGGAGGGATGATAATGAAAAAGACTATAGCATCTACAGTAATAGGATTTATCATATTGTTTGCGGGACTGATCGTTTTCTTGAATTCCGTATACACGGTAAAAGTTAACGAGGCCGCGATCATAGTAAGATTCGGAAAGATCCGTGCGATCGAACAGAATCCCGGACTTCATTTCCACGTACCTTTCATTGAAGGCATTTCAAGCGTATATACCGGCGATATCTTATACGATATCCCCGTATCCGATGTTATCACATCGGACAAAAAGTCCATGATCGCCGATAACTATCTTATCTGGTCGGTAACCGACGTTACCAAGTATTACCAGACACTGGGCGCCGTTCAGGGACGTGCGAACGAACGTGTTGAGGCAGCCGTTTTCAATGCTACCAAAAACACGATCTCATCGATGACGCAGGATAACATCATTTCCTCCAGAGGTGATACTTTAACATCACTCATCACCGAAGAAGCAAACTCGGATATTTCACAGTACGGTATCACGATAAAGATCGCCGAGATCAAAGCACTCGATCTTCCCGATGCCAACAAGGAAGCCGTTTACGAAAGAATGATATCCGAAAGAAACAATATCGCGGCAAGTTACACCGCAAAAGGACAGGCAGAAGCTCAGAAGATCCGCAACGAAACGGACAAGCAGGTCAACATCACCGTTGCAAATGCCCAGGCTGAAGCCGCCAAGATCGAAGCCGACGGTGAGGCCGAATACATGAGAATCCTCTCCGAAGCATACAACGATGAAAGCAAAGCGGAGTTCTATACCTTCATCAGAAGTCTTGACTCCATCAAAGCGATGAGCGGCGACAACAAGACAATAATACTTGATAAGGATTCCGAATACGCACAGATCCTTTACGGAATACGATAAGTCGATACAAAAAAGTTTCTTTAAATTCAAAACGAACAGCCGGAGCATAACGCCCCGGCTGTTTTACTCTTCTTAAGTGATGTCAGTTATCTTCTTCTGTCTTTTCCCGTCCGCTCGTAATAGGCTTTCTTGTCTTCGTACATTCGACGGTCTGCGATCTTGGCCATCTTGTCAAGTCGTTCACGTCCTGTTTCCTGTTTAAGAGCCACCACATCACGGGTTTCCGAATATCCCTTGGATATCGAAAGCGTCACATCCGCAGAACCCTTCCATGCGGCCGTTGTCTCGTCGAGTTTTTCCAGGAATTCATTCATTTTTGAAGGTGTCGAATTAATAACAGCGATAAATTCATCTCCACCGATCCTGTAAACCTTACCTATACCGTTAAGTGACGTAACGATACAATTTCCCGCAGCCCGTATGAATTCATCTCCGGCATCATGACCGTAGTTATCATTGACACCTTTAAGGCCGTTTAAGTCAAGCATTACTATGTAAAGGTCGTCGGGGAATATGGGTTCCTTGCCGATCTCATCAAGACATTCTTCATAGGAATACCTGTTACCAAGTCCGGTAAGGGCATCGGTTCCTGCCGATATCCTGTATTTCTCGGCAAGTTCCTCGTTGAGTATTTCATTGGTGATCTCATGTTTGCGGTTTTCTGCGATCATCTGATAGTGACTCACCAAAGCCTCGTAGTATCGGGAATATAAAACCGGCTCGGTCTCCTTGGTCATCCCGAATTCCTTGAACATAAACATATATATGTTTATCTTATCCGGAAGCGAATATGTGGTCTCAATGATCTTAAGGCACAGCTCCACAAGTTTGGAATCTTTTACAAATCCCCTTACGTATCTGACTATCGGTATAAATATCTCCGCATAATCCTCTTCTATGCCGTTTCCGGGATAAATGTATTTTAAACAGTTTTTAAGCGACTCAATATAATCGTTTGAGGGTATGTTGCCTGAATTGAGCTTTGCTTCATCACTTAATTTGAAGATCTCAAGAAAGCAATAGAATCTGTCGCCTATCTCATCTCGCGGAAGATTCCTTAACAGTTCGTAATAACGGTCCGTTTTTTCCCTGTCTCCCAAAACGGCAAATGCATTCATGAGATTACAGCCCACGGTAAATTTAAGTATTACAGGCATATCGGGCTCTTCCATGAGTTCTTCCATCATATTCATGTACTTTTCGGATTCTTTGTATAGATTGCAGTTCCACAAAGCTCCCACGGCACAGTTAAGAGCCGCTGCCTTGAAATGGATAGGCAGCTCTTCTTCAAGTTCAAGCGCACTGTTGATGTTTCGGATGACTTCCGCATACGCATTGAAATTCTGGAAATACTCAGCCTCTTTGATAAAAAGAAAACCGATGAAAGTCTTGTCGGGATTCGGCTGAGCGTTAAGATTCGCAAGATACTTTTTATTGATTATATGGAATTCATGATAATACTTATGACCGAATGTATTGATAACTATGCCGATAAAATTGCTGTACTGTCTGACATAAAGGGCTTCCTCTTCGGAATCGCGAGTATAGAGTTTAAGCCCGTCGGCAATGTCTTGTTCGCTTAATTTCGCTGTATAGGGATCTATTGTGAGAATCTCGTCGTTAGTCATTAAAAGCCTCCGTACAGATAAAAACGACAATACCGAATTTTAGTATAGCACAAAAGAATCAACGATTTATTTAATTTGCAATTTATTTCTTTTTTCACGTCTTATCCTGTTTATATGTCTTTCGTAGTTACCGCTCTTTAATAGTTCGGTAACGACAAGCTGCTCGAAAACGGGAACCGTACATGAATAAAAGCCGAGTTTTTCGTTAAATTCATCGATGATATCATGCGGAAGCACCATATAGCCCATACGAAGCGACGGAGTCACTGTCTTGGAAAATGTATTGAGATATATAACTCTACTGCCGCCGGACAAAGAAAACAGAGTATCTTCCGGTTTTGCCGAAACCGTAAGTTCGGAATCATAGTTATCTTCCACTATAACCCCGTTTCTTTCCACCGCCCATCTTAAGTATTCAAGTTTTCCCGATATTCCCACCGTAATTCCCGAGGGAAAACTGTTAAACGGAGTTACATGCAAAACCACCGCGTCGGTATCCCTTAACGATGAAGCTGCTATTCCCTTTGGTGTTAACGGGAGTTTTCGTACCGTAAGTCCCATGGAGCCATACACTTTTTTTATCTTATCGTATGAAGGATCTTCTACAGCTATAACACCTTTATCTTTAAAGAGCTGTGCCACAAGACCGTAAAGATACTCTGCACCCGATCCGATTATGATCTGGGCGGGTTCAACGGTAAGACCTCTGCTTCTTGCAAGATATGAACAAATCTCAGCCCGCAATGCCGGCAGACCGTGATTCGGAGATTTTACAAGGACTTCATCCGCATGATCGAGCAATACTTTGCGCATTGTCTTTGAAAGGAGCGAATACGAGATACTGCCTTCAACAGGGGGACGGGATGTGTTTTCGTGTTCTTTTTCATCGCCTGCGATACCCGGAGTATCCGACAAAAAATCGGAATGCCTGAATATCACGAAATTTCCGCTCCTGAGCCTTGGTTCGATGTATCCCTCTTCAGCCAGAAGATCGAGTGCGTGCTGTACGGTAATGACACTCAGACCCGTTTCCGCCGCTATCAAACGTTTTGACGGAAGCTTTGTGTTGCATGGATATATGCCGTTTACAATGTCACGGGCGATCTCGTTGTAGAGCTGAATATATGCGGTTTTTTCGGAATTTCGATCGATCCTGTAATTCATCTGGTCATATCAAATAGTTCAAATCTGGTTATTTTTGTATTACCAGATTGATTGTAGTCTGATTTAAAAGTTTTGTAAAGCATCTAAAATACTTGATTGGGAGAATGGTCATGAAAAAAGAAACAACACTTCAGATAGCCTTTACCGGATTGTTTATGGCTATGAACATCGCACTATCATCGTTTGGGATACCGGTTCCCGGAGGACATCTGTACCTGTGTGACATTATCATCTGTCTTGCGGCGGTACTGTTAAATCCGTTCGAGGCTTTTGTGGCATGCGGAGTCGGATCGTTTATAGGAGATATGATATTCTATCCCGCTCCGATGTTTGTTTCTCTTGTAACTCACGGTATTCAGGGAATAGTGATCTCCCTCATCGCACAGAAGACTTTGCACAAAAAGCCTGTCCTTGCATCGATCATCGCCGTAACGGTCGGAGCCGTCATAATGGTTACGGGATATACTCTCGGAAAAACATATGTATATGCAACGTTTGAGTATGCGATGATCAAGCTTCCTTACGAGATCGCCCAGGCCGTACTCGGCGCGGTTGTCGGCTTACTCTTATGCTGGAAATGCGGGATACGAAAGATTTATCACAAATACACCAAATAACCAAGCGTCTGCCTGTTTTTTATGATAAAATACAGGCAGATGTTTTTTATGCGCACAAGCGCGAATAATACGACGATTTACAAGGAGGAGGGTTTATGCAGCAACTTGAGAAGCAGTTTCATATTCAGTGTGTGGAAGGTGATGTGGGAAAATATGTCATTCTGGCAG
>Ga0310691_10005277_pt1 | contig 14193 bp, 12 predicted proteins | sample 176DNAGHGlowgp2_FD_203887 | JGI IMG/M metagenome (GOLD analysis project Ga0310691, IMG submission 203887) | Sheep rumen microbial communities from Palmerston North, Manawatu-Wanganui, New Zealand - 1766 DNA GHGlow gp2 (v2) (version 2) | ecosystem: Host-associated > Mammals > Digestive system >... | reverse complement strand
CCATTGGGAGTCCTGATGTCGATGTCACCAATCCCATTCAAAACCCTGCAATTCTTCAAGAACTCTGTAATAATGGGAGTAAGAGTGCAGCTTTGAAACTTGGTCAGATGTATGATAAAGGTGACGAAGAGAACGGTATCTTCCGACATCCACTGAGAGCCAGAGAATATTTCAAACTGGCTGGCAAGAAATATAAATATGAGCCAGAAGAGGAAGATCCGCACGAAGCAGACTATTTCCTGAAAGGCTCTGCTCAGGAACTTGCCGCTGTAAAGGCCCTCGTTGACGAGTTGACTCAGAAATATGGAGATGCCTGTAATGAGTTTGGTCTCTATATTCCAATGAACATCCTGATGAAGACGCTCGTTGGCTCACGTTACTATGACGGCAACCTGCTAACGATGAACACAGATGATCCTGGGTGTATCGTCCTCCATGCCGAAGCTAACACGATGGAGCCCTTGCTTTATGCGCTACGCAAAGCATTCCCCAATCTCCAAATAGAGATGAAAGAAACCAAATTGCGTTAGTTATGCTATCAGAACCAGTCGTGGATAGCTTCTCTCGAAGCCGGAGACTGGCAGGCATCCTTCGAAGATCGGGGGGACAGGTCTTTGATTCGTACAGAATCAGGGATTTCTCTATCCCCCAATCTTAGTGTTATTCGTAACACGCTGCTGTGATTTCCTATTACAAACATAGATTATAAACAATAGTAATACTCACAGAAGAGGGGGCTGTCACTTATGGAAGCAAGGCGTGCCTCAATGGCAATTAGCAGGAGAGATAGCTGAACTATTACCTTAATTCCAAGGAGTAGTTCCTCAGATGCCGCCTATGCTTGGGATGTAAGCAAATAACAATATTTTTAAACTAAAAAGCAAATAACATGAAGCTATGAATAAAAACGAAGCAATAATTAAGTCAATTATAGTTTTGCTTAAAGCATATCGCCCTTCGCCTGGTCAGATCAATATAGATAAAGCAGCCTTGAAAAGTCTTCGTTATCTGTTAGGCCAAAGTATAAGGCAATATGATATTCCCATAGGAAACTATCATATTTCTCAAGCTGCTTTAGAACGATGGGAACAACTATCAAAGGATAAAATAGAGAAATATCATTATCGTGATATGGTCAAATGTGACAATCTAACCAAATTGTATCGTTTTAAGCAATTTAAAGGGGCTAGTAAATCTGGAAATCCTAGAAAACTGCACCCCAATGGTTCTTTTGTTTTTCGTAATATGTTTCATGAAGACCACGTTATACCAGTTTCTATGATCTTAAACGAGTTGAATCAGATTAAAACAGTTGATGAGAATTCTGTCAAAGAACAATTGAATAAAATGCACATTTGCATCATCTTGAAAGAAGAAGACAGGAAATTAGGAAGAACTATAAATCGTACTGCTAATTTTTTAGACACCATTAATAATGTATATAAGTCCAAAGGAATATTATTATCTGATTATAATTTTCAATAGTTTAAAATAGTCGCGGGGACTGGCACTTGGGTATAAACTCAATCTAAACCCAGATACCCGTTCTCATGACTGAGAAAACCTCTCGATGTATAGGAGAATCGTCATAAAACGATGGATAAAACTTCAGTAGATGAACTTAGGCAGCGTATTCTCCCAGTTTTACTGTATTGTCAGGCAAACAAAGGTGATTTGAAATGCAAAGATTGGCAAAGCGAAGGGGAAGCAGGGAGAAAGTTCTTTTATGCATACTATTCGGGGCTATTCTGCCGTATCTTATGTATGCTTGAAATGTCACCCGTTCGCGAACATGTTGTTCGTGATAGCAAGATGCTCCTGGATAAGTATAATTGGTATGACATTCAGGAAGAAGATTTGGAACTATGCAAAGAAGCAGGCCCTTATGGATGTGAAGTGCCGGATGCCCTCGAATTCATCGATGGCGTTGATAATGTTGCATGGAAAGACTCTGGTTTTGGCAACGGTCGTGATGCTGTTTGTCTGAAAATGGGACATTCAAGCTGGACCTTCGCAGATGTGAGAGGGAGTATAAATCCATCGCTGTCTAAAGAAGAATAGTACTTTTGTTTACAGTTATTATGTCACTAATGGTTGTCAATGGATCTGAAATGATCCGATATAATCCTTCAACATCTTGTATTGAAGCCTCAAGTTCAAGAGGTTTCTCGTGGTTTATGCGCTACAGATGCTCGAATATGGGAAGAGTTCGTGCACTGACAATGCACAAGGGAGAGATCATCCTTTGTTCAGACCAAGGTATTTACATTTCCAAGAACTCAGGTAAGGCTTGGTCAAAGCGGAATAGTTCTGAAAAGAATTTCGTTGATATCCAAGACATGGGGAACGAGTTGATCGCCACTACCTCTGACGGCCATCTCTATGCTTCCTCGTCAGGTGGCTTCAGCTGGTTTAAGCGAAGGTAACTGGTGAAGATTTCGAGAATTTTGCGTTATGCAAAGATTTGAATTTTGAGAATTTTGCGTTTTTGTGCCGAAAAAATTTTGAGGAAAGAAAACAAATTACTATTTTTGCACAGAAAATAGCAAGTTATGGAACCAAAGAGACTTTTCAAGCGTAAAATTTACGACCGCCTGCTCAAATGGAAACAGGAAAGTAATGGAAACAGCGCCCTTCTCATAGAAGGTGCCCGTCGTATCGGCAAGTCAACGATTGTCAAGACCTTCGCTCAGAACGAGTATAAGTCATTTATCCTTATCGACTTTACCAAATGCTCACAAGAAGTGAAAGACCTCTTCAACGATGTATCTGACCTCAATTACATATTCCTTAGACTTCAATTGGTATATGGCGTACAATTAGTTGAGCGCAATTCACTCATCATCTTTGACGAGGTTCAGTTCCAGCCTCTTGCCCGCCAGGCCATCAAGTCGTTCGTGGAAGACCATCGTTACGATTACATAGAAACAGGTTCCCTGATTTCCATCCGTAAGAATACAGATCACATACTTATTCCCAGCGAAGAAGAGCGCATCAGTATGTATCCGATGGATTACGAAGAATTCCGTTGGGCATTAGGAGACACAGCAACAATTCCACTGCTTCGTAGCATATGGGAACACCCGCAACCCTTGAAAGAAGCCCATCGCAAACTTATGCGCGACTTCCGCCTCTACATGCTTGTAGGTGGTATGCCACAGGCAGTTGATGCCTATTTGGAAACAAACAACTTTGAAATGGTGGATCGTGCCAAGAGGCTCATTCTGGATCTATATGACGAGGATTTCGGGAAAATTGATCCCTCTGGAAAAGCAGCCCGCATCTTCGCAGCTGTTCCTGCCCAACTCAATAGCAATGCTTCTCACTATCAAATCTCCAGTGTTATTCCCAAGGCAAGGGCAGAAGACTATATCGAACTCATTTCAGAGATGGAAAAGTCCAAAACGGTGAACATTTCCCACCATTGTGATGACCCTAATGTAGGTCTTGGTAGTACGGAGGATTTGGAACAATACAAGATGTTTGTCGGTGATACAGGTCTCTTTGTCACGTTGGCATTCCGTGACAAGGCGTTTACGGAAAACGTCATCTACGAGCGACTTCTCAGTGACAAACTTGCTACCAATCTTGGGTATTTATATGAGAACATCGTTGCTCAGATGCTCACTGCCTCTGGCAACAAGCTCTTCTATCATTCTTGGCCTACGGAGAGCGGGAAACACAATTACGAAGTAGATTTCCTATTGTCTCGTGGAACCAAGATTCTGCCAATTGAAGTAAAATCCTCTTCCTATAAGACGCATGCTTCTTTAGATGCATTCTGCAAGAAATACTCATCACGCATCACCAACGAGCGGTACCTCATCTATACAAAGGATTATGCACGAGAGGAAAAAGTGAAGTACCTGCCTGCATATTTGGCATTTTATTTGTAGTATTTTTGAATTTTTCTCACCACCTCGCTATATTAAGATTATGATTCTACTAAATGACATATTAAATCTGCCCAGTCCAAGGAATGTGAGACTGAGGTTTAACGTAAGTTTCGGGACGAACAGGCCTGCTATCGATTATTTTACTGATAATACGGTGGCAAGTACCAAGCACATGCTTGAAGGTATGTACTGGAATTACGATAAGAAAAGTAATTTCTCAGTGGGTAACATTACGTTAGGTTTTTTGAAGATGCCTTCAAGAGAAAATTGCTGGCTGCTATTCCATGTCGGCAAAGTGACCAGGGATTTAGGTGTTCTCAATGGTGTAGGATATGAGTATGAGGAACTGACTGCGTTCAATAAATACTTAGGTCGCATAGTGGTACACTTCCATAATACCAGCCAAAATCTCATTCGTAGGGGAGAAACGACCTTGCAGCTATGTGAGTTGGAAGAGATTCTGCCTCAAGTATATAATAATGATATTTTTCCAGGATATGCTCATGTGAATATCTCGTGGAGATCACTTAGCGTAGCCATCAAGAAGCCGACATGGAGAACGGCTTTGGGGAATCAGAAAGGTGTCTATCTGTTGGTTGACAGCAAAACGGGGAAGAAATACGTTGGTTCCGCCTATGGAGATGACATGCTTCTCGGACGCTGGGAGAACTATATTCAGACTTGTCACGGCGGAAACAAACTCTTAATAAAGTTGCCTAAAGACTATATCAAGGATTATTTCTATTTCTCCATCCTCGAAACATTCAATCAAAACGAGGATAGTCAAGTCATCAGAGATCGCGAAAAACACTGGAAAGAAGTGTTTATGACAAGACAGTTCGGTTATAATGACAATTAACGGGTAAACTCAAGCAGAACCAGTTGTGGATAGCTTCTCTCGAAGCCGGAGACTGGCAGGTATCCTTCTAATCCTGTAGTATAAAGGTCTTGGGATGCCATTTTTCGTTAAATGAAAAAAGTTGGGGTGATAATTGAATTTTTTGTTGTTTGTGACTATATTCTTTGCGTAATCAATTTAAAACATCACAAACAAAAAGTATGATTATGGACATAGACAAGTATTTAACTGAGATTGGTAAGACACCATTGCTCAGTATCGAAGAGGAAATTGAGTTGTCAAAGGCTGTACAGCAGAAGGGTGCAGACTGCGACGAGCTGAAGAAGCTGATAAAGTACAACGAACGGTTCGTTGTGAGTGTTGCCATACAGTATCAGAACAAAGGTCTTTCGCTGGAAGAGTTACTCAAGGCTGGTCGCGAAGGTCTGGCGAAAGCCGCCTTGAATTTTGATGCAACTCGTGGCTTTAAGTTTATTGCTTATGCCGTGTGGTGGATTCGCAGAGAGATTCTTATTGCCATTGGGAGTCCTGATGTCGATGTCACCAATCCCATTCAAAACCCTGCAATTCTTCAAGAACTCTGTAATAATGGGAGTAAGAGTGCAGCCTTGAAGCTTGGTCAGATGTATGATAAAGGTGACGAAGAGAACGGTATCTTCCGACATCCGCTGAAAGCCAGAGAGTATTTCAAACTGGCTGGTAAGAAATATAAATATGAGCCAGAAGAGGAAGATCCGCACGAAGCAGACTATTTCCTGAAAGGCTCTGCTCAGGAACTTGCAGCTGTAAAGGCCCTCGTCGACGAGTTGACTCAGAAATATGGTGATGCCTGTAATGAATTTGGTCTCTACATTCCAATGAACATCCTGATGAAGACGCTCGTTGGCTCACGTTACTATGACGGCAATCTGCTCTCGATGAACACTGACGATCCTGAGTGTATCGTCCTTCATGCCGAAGCTAACAGAATGGAGCCCTTGCTTTATGCCCTGCGACAAGCATTCCCCAATCTCGAAATAGAGATGAAAGAAACCAAATTGCGTTAGTTCAGTTATTAATGAACCAGTTGTGGAAAGTTCCGAGTAAGCGAGAGTAGAGTCATGCTTGCATGATCTCTGCCGAGCATGAGGAGCTTCGACCAAAGGTCAAAGCTTCTTCCGAAGCCGGAGGCTGGCAGGCATTCTTCTAATCCTGTAGTAGAAAGGTCTTGGGGTGCTGTCTTTGAATAATGGCAAATCAAGTAAGAGCCGGAAGTAACAAACAAAACAAGAATGAATATGGATAATAAGGAATTAGAATTAGCTTATGACTTGTTGACGGCAGAGGAGGAGATTAGACTGACCAAGGCTGTGCAGGACAAGGGGACTGACTGCGACGAGATGAAGAAATTGTGCGAGGTCTATGGTAATTTTGTGGCCAGCGTCGCCAAGGAGTATCTGAACAATGGTCTTTCGCTCGACGAACTCGTGGAGGCAGGAAAGATTGGATTGGGAAAGGGGGCTATGAAATACGACCAATCTCGTGGCTTCAGGTTTATCTCCTACGCTGTCTGGTGGATCCGCGAGTCTATGTTGTATGCCATAGCGGATAAGAAGTAGCCAAATAGAAGAATCTGCTGAAGGAAGAATTCAAAAAAGTCTTGCGCTTTTTTGAATTTTTTTTGCTTTGTTCCTATATTAAGAATATGATTCACCAAAATAGATTAATATATGGAAAAAAAGATTCAAGTAAAAAGTAAGAAAAAGGAGATGACACTATTGCAGGCGATAGAGCGGGTGGTGGAATTGTCTGAGGATTCCAAGATGAGTCCGGAGTTTATGAAGAAGGCCAAGGCTGAGATACAACTGCTGGCCAAGAGCTTTGGCATCACGGAGAGACAGGCGGTACTGTTCTGCGTCTGTATGGAAAAGGGACCACATAGGGTGGATTATCATGACATCGCCAGCCACCTTGATATGAATAAGATCAGCGTGCTGAGCTATGCCAGCGATATTGATGCACTGGTACGTCGCAGACTGTTGAAGTTTCGTGATGTCAAGGACGAGGACGATTTTGACGTTCCCACCGTCGTCATCCGCTGCTTGAAACATAATGAGGTATACGAGTTGCCGCAACATAAAGGCCTGGATTGTGCAGAGATGTTTGAACTGCTGAACCTGTGGTTTGAGGATTTGAATGATGACGCCATCTCGTGTAACGAACTCTGCGAGGAACTGCAAACGCTCTTTAAGGATAACCCGCAGGTGGGGTTCGTACAACATCTGAAGGAATATTGTCTGAGTCCCAACGATCAGATGATGACGACTCTCTTTTGCCATCGGTTGGTGAATCATGACGATGATGACATCCGTTTTGGCGACATCGAGGATCTGTTTGACGGCATAGGGAGTTTCAACAGGGCAAAGGGTGAACTGCGGAATGGTGAGCACAAACTGCAAAAGAAAAAGATCATAGAGCACCGATGCGTGGATGGTCTTGCGGATGTGACCAGATACAAACTGACGGAGAGTGCCAAGCGTACGCTGTTGGCAGAGATGAAGATCAATGAGGCTGAGGAGAAACTGGCGGATATGCTGGATTCAAGTAAGCTGACGGAGAAGAGGCTGTATTTTCCAAAGGATATCCAGCGACAGTTGGAGGATCTGGAATCATTTTTGCAGCCAGATAACTTCCGGAAGGTTCAGGACCGTATGAAAGAGAAGGGTTTCAGATATGGATTCGCCTGTCTGTTCTATGGCAGTCCTGGTACTGGTAAGACGGAGACGGTCTATCAGCTGGCTCGTCAGATGGGAAGGAACATCATGGTGGTGGATGTGCCGCAGTTGAAGAGTATGTGGGTAGGTCAGAGCGAGAAGAACGTGAAGGGACTCTTTGACCGCTATCGTGAACAGGTGAAAAAAGCCAAGTTGACACCTATCCTATTGTTTAATGAGGCTGATGCCATCATCGGCAAACGGAAGAGTGGGGCGGAGAATGCCGTAGACAAGATGGAGAACTCGCTCCAGAACATTATCCTGCAGGAGATGGAGACGCTCGACGGCATCATGATTGCCACCACTAACCTGCAGGAGAATATGGATAAGGCCTTCGAACGCCGATTCCTCTATAAGATCAAGTTCGACAAGCCTACAGAGGAGGCTCGTGCTAGCATCTGGCACTCGATGATCCCTGACCTCAGCGAACTGGATGTGCATACGCTGGCCTCGAAGTATGACTTCAGCGGTGGTCAGATAGAGAACATCGCGCGTCACTATGCCATCGACAATATCCTGCATGGTCAGAATGAGGATGTGCTCTCCATGCTCATCCGTCATTGCGACAATGAAAGACTCGACGAGAAGTGTTCGACGAAGATCGGCTTTTAGGTAAGATGTGTCTAAATGATGCTTTTTGCCTTTTTTTGATAATTATTTTTTGATAATTATGAAAAAAGTATTACCTTCGCAGACAAAAATGTAATTATGGCAGCAGGAAAATGGATTGGAGGATTCATCGGATGGATGGCCGGAGGCCCATTGGGGGCTTTGGCGGGGTATCTTGTCGGCTCGTTGTTCGACTCGATGCTCGACGGGGTGAACTCTCCGGATAATTCAGGCACGTGGGGCTCAGGCTCTCAGCGTGACTATAGTCAGCAGCGTTCGTATCAGGACTTCAACGAGGCCTATCAGCGGGCCTATCGTCAGCGGCAGCAGCAGGGACAGCGCAACAGTTTCCTCTTCTCGCTGCTGGTGCTCTCCTCTTATATTATTAAGGCCGACGGCAAGGCGATGCACTCGGAGATGGAACTGGTGCGCCAGATGCTCCGTCAGAATTTCGGACAGGATGCCGTCAGTCAGGGCAATGAGATCCTGAACAAACTCTTCGATGAGCAGAAGCGTGAAGGCTGGACGCAGTTCAAGCAGACTGTGCGCCAATGCTGCGGACAGATCAACCAGCAGATGGACTACTCGCAGCGGCTGCAACTGCTGAACTATCTGGTGATGGTGGCTCAGGCCGACGGTCGTGTGCCTCTGAGCGAGGTCACCGCCTTGAAGGAGTGCGCCCAGTGGCTAGGTATGTCTGCCTCTGAGATAGACTCTATGCTGCATCTGCAGGGCGACACTTTGGAGGATGCCTATAAGGTGCTGGGTGTCAGTCCTGATGCCTCTGACGCAGAGGTGAAGAAGGCCTATCGCAAACTGGCCCTCGAGCATCATCCCGACAAGGTGGCAGCCCTGGGCGAGGATGTGCGCAAGGCTGCTGAAAAGAAGTTCCAGGAGATCAATGCGGCGAAGGACCGTATCTGGAAAGCCCGTGGACTTTAACTTCTTCCCCTTTTTTGGCTTAGACCGCATCCCCGATTGACGGGGAATCTCAAAATCTTAGAACTGCCAACGGCTGGGCATTTGCCTGTCTGGCCAGAGATGTTTGGCGTACTGGTAATGGTAGAGCTCAAAGAGCGCTGTCAGCCGCGTCAGTCGTTGTCTGAAGGCCTCGAAGTTTTTACGCTCAGGCTGTGTCCATTGCACTTCTGCAAGGGCCGCCATGCGGGGTAAGGCCTGATACTCCACCATACCTTCCGTCAGCAGATACTCAGACCACAGGTTGGCCTGGGTGCCGAGGATGTGGCGCCTGGCTTCTGCCGGGAGGGAGTCGGGGGCAGGGTCGAGCGAATAGACCTTCTCGATGGGGATGAAACCGCCACAACGGCTGGGTTCAAACTGCGTATCCTTCACCTGCTGGTAATCGAAGTAGCAATAGGTTGTGGGTGTCATGACCACATCATGCCCAGTCTCTGCAGCCTTCGCACCAGGTGCTGTGCCTCGCCAAGACATGATCATCGCATCTTGAGGAGAGCCGTCGAGGATCTCGTCCCATCCTAAGGCACGACGGCCCTTGGAGGTGAGGAAATTGAAGACGCGTTGGGTGAAGTGGGCTTGGAGTGGCGAGAGTTTTGACGTAAGCGGTTCAAAGTCAGCTGCACTTTGTTGAGGCGCAGGCAACTGTTTCTGGAGTGCCTGGCACTTAGGGCATTGGAGCCATTTCTCGGTGGGTGTCTCGTCGCCGCCGATGTGGATGACCTCGGAGGGGAAGATGTCCATAATCTCCGTCAGCACATCCTCGACAAACTGATAGACGCGCTCATTGCTGACGCAGAGTACATCTTTATAGACACCCCAGTAGTGCCCCACCTGATATGGTCCTCCCGTACAGCCCAATTCAGGATAGCTGGCGAGGGCTGCGAGCATGTGTCCAGGCATGTCGATCTCAGGGATGACGGTGATATGACGGGCAGCGGCGTAGGCCACGATCTCACGGGCCTCGTCCTGTGTGTAATAGCCGCCATAGGGGATGCCGTCGTCGATGTCGGAGTTGGTGCCGATGATGGTGCCTGAGCGCTGAGAACCAATGGATATCAGCTTTGGCCATTTCTTGATCTCGATGCGCCAGCCCTGATCGTCCGTCAGATGCCAGTGGAAGCGGTTCATGTTGTGGAGTGCCAACAGGTCGATGAACTTCTTTACGAAATCCGTTGAGAAGAAATGGCGCGAGCAGTCAAGGTGCATCCCTCTCCAAGTGAAACGGGGGGCATCGGTTACGACTGCAGCAGGAATTTGTCTACCGACTATAGATTTTCTTAGCGTTTGAATCCCGTAGAACACTCCGGCAGGCGAACCACCCTCGATGGTGATGCCTTTCTGATGAATTGTCAGCACATAGCCCTCGGGAGATGCGACCTTGGGAGATACGGCGAGTTCGATGTATGCCTTTTTCTTCTCACGCTTAGAGGCGAGAGAAAAAGAGAGGTCTGTGAGGTCCTTGAGATACGCCTGCAGGAATCCGGCTTCCTGAAGCAAGTCTTCACCGGCGATGATTTGTACATCGCCATTCAGCACAAACGGCTCGCCCTTCTGCATCTCGATGTGCTGTGGCATCGGAACCACCTCATAATCAGTAGGATGACTCGCCAGTGTGCTTGCCGGGCTAAATGATAACAGACACATGATCAATGATGTAAATATCAGATGCCTTCCGCCTATTCTTGTAATCATCTATAAACTATAAACTTTAAACTATAAACTATAAACAATAAACAATAGACTAAAACTTGTACTCCACGAATGCTTCCATCGCCTCGTAGCAAGCCAGTCCAAGAGCATCGTAGCGCTTGGCTGTCTCACGGTTCCTGTCCTCGGCACGCTGCCAGAACAGCCGTTCGTCATTACCCAGGAAGGGGGCACTCTCCATCTGACTCTGATGCCGGAGGATGGCGTTCCGCTTCTCACGCAGTTCCTCTGGACTCATCGGCACGCACATCTCGATGTCGGCCACGTCCCACTCTGCCCAGGCACCCCGGTACATCCACACACGGCAGTCCTTCAGCCACTCGGCGCCAGCTTTCTTCTCCTCGTCGATGGCAGCGAATACGGCATCAGTACACTTGCGGTGGGTGCCATGAGGGTCAGCCAGATCGGCAGCCACATAGATCTGATGTGGCTGAATCTCTTCCAACAGTTGCATAATAGGCTCTACATCGCGTTCTGACATGGGGAGCTTCTCTATCTTCCCGCTCTCGTAGAAGGGCAGGTCGAGGAAATGGATATGATCTTTGTGGATATGGTTATAGCCACAAGCATTACGGGCTTCACCACGACGGATCAGCCCCTTTACGGTGAGGATGGTCTTATTGTCCCAATCTCCCTCTTTCTTCTCCTTCAGGTAACTCATGATTTCACGATAGCGGATCTTGATGACTTCGTCGGAACCATTGGCAAAGAGTTTGTTGAAGCCGTTGATGAAGTGCATGTAGAGCCGTACCTCCTCGTCGGCCACAGCAATGTTTCCTGATGTCTCATAGGCCACGTGAACATCATGCTTCTGTTGCATCAGCCGTCGGATAGTTCCTCCCATAGAGATGACATCGTCATCAGGGTGGGGGGAGAAGACAATGACACGCTTGGGGTAGGGCTTGGCTCTCTCTGGACGAGTAGAGTCGTCTACATCAGGTTTGCCGCCAGGCCATCCGGTGATGGTGTGCTGCAGTTCGTTGAACACTTCGATGTTCACTAATCCGGCTTGACCGTCGAATTGTTCTATGAGATGTCCTAGCCCGTTATCTACATAGTCCTTGGTGGATAGTTTCAACAGAGGTTTGCCCGTCTTGTTGCAGAGGTCAATGACTTGTCGCCTTAGCTGATGGTCAGGCATCTTGATGTTGGCTGTCAGATTCAGATTCATCATGTAGAGTTTTTAGTTGTAATGATTGATTGAGTTACAAAAATACGAAATAATCATGTAAGAAACATGATTTTTTGGAAGATTAACACTCAAATAGAGAAAAATGGTTACCTTTGCAGTCGAAAAGAGACTGAAACGATGAAGAAACCTGCGATTATTGTTCCTGAGGGTTGTAAAGAGGTGTTGTTGCATGCTTGTTGCGCTCCTTGTTCATCAGCGATTGTGGAATGGCTGGTGCAGCATGATATAAGACCTACAGTATTCTATTACAATCCGAACATCTTCCCGTTCGAAGAATATGAGATTCGCAAGCAGGAGAGCAAGCGTCATGCAGAGGGCTTGGGTATCACTTGGATAGATGGCGACTACAATCATGAACAATGGCGGCAAGATGTCTGTGGGCTGGAAGGTGAGCCAGAGCGCGGCCGTCGCTGCGAGCAGTGCTTTACGCTTCGCCTGACTGTTGCTGCAAGAAAGGCTAAGGAATTAGGTATCAGATATTTCACGACCACACTCGCCTCCAGCCGTTGGAAGAGTCTGGAGCAAATAGAACGTGCCGGCCATCTGGCCGAGCAGGCTGTTAACGGAATTTTGCAAAAGGGAGAGGCCCCTTTGTGTGATGCGGTCTCTTTTTGGGCACAAAACTGGCGCAAGGGTGGCCTCTATGAACGTCGTAATCAACTGCTGAAAGAATTTGACTTCTATAATCAGCAATATTGTGGGTGTGAGTTCTCACAGAGGGGATGACTGTTTGGTCCCCCTTTCGTTTAATCAGTGAAAATCAGTGAAATCTGTGGCTCAAAGTTTGTGAGTCTCATTTTTTTGTTGTATTTTTGGCTTCGCCGAAGTTACTTTCGTTTGAAAATGAAAGAAAATTGTGTTTTTTCTTTGTATTTTGCTCACTTATTCGTAACTTTGCGCCCCAAAATAAATAATGTACTTGATAGTTTACAATTGTAGTTTATAATTATGTCCAACACTAACACTTATGTCGGTTCCAAAATCAAGGGACTCAGAGAGACGAAAAACCTCAGCATCGAGGAGGTGGCTGAGAGCACAGGTCTGTCGGTAGAACAGATCAACAGCATTGAGAACGACCAGAACCTGCCCTCATTAGGGCCGCTGATCAAGATAGCCCGTGCATTGGGTGTGCGACTGGGTACCTTCATGGATGATAACGATGCTTTGGGGCCTGTGGTCTGCCGAGCAGAGGACCGTGAGAAAGACAGTAGCATTAGTTTCTCGAACGGTGCTACCGATGCCCGCAAGCACATGGAGTATCATCCCCTGGCCCAGCAGAAAGCTGGCCGTCACATGGAACCGTTCATCATCGACATCAACCCCGAGGAGAATGCCGACTATAAGCTCTCTGCCCATGAGGGCGAGGAGTTCATCTATGTGATGCAGGGTGAAGTGGAAGTAGAATACGGTAAGGAAAAGTATACGCTGAAGGAAGGCGACTCCATCTACTACGACTCGATTGTAAAGCATCATCTGCATGGTGCTCCTGGCAAGTCAGCCAAAATCCTCGCACTCATTTATATTCCGTTCTGATCATTGAACATTGAAGATTGAAGATGGAAACAAAGAGCGTGAAATTAGATATGGCAGGCAGACCGCTGCCAGACAGAACATACCCTGCCGAGACCGGCAGTGCCGGCTATCAGCTCCATGAGCGCACCCTCGGTCAGTGGCTCGAGCATTGGGCAGAGACTACACCTGATAAAGAATACATTGTCTATAGCGACCGTGATCTGCGCTTCACGTGGAGTAAGTTCAATGAGCGAGTGGACAACCTCGCCAAGGGACTGATTGCCATCGGTGTGAAACGGGGTTCGAATGTTGGTATCTGGGCCACGAACGTGCCCGACTGGCTGACGTTCCTCTATGCCACAGCGAAGATAGGAGCCGTGCTAGTGACGGTCAATACGAACTACAAGCAGAATGAACTGGAGTATCTGTGCAAGGACTCTGACATGCACACCCTCTGTATCACCGATGGTACGTGGGACTGTAACTACGTCGACATGACCTATACGATGCTGCCCGAGCTCAAGAACTGTGAGCGCGGCCATCTGAACAGCGAGCGCTTTCCTTATATGAAGAACGTGGTGTTCATCGGTATGGAGAAGTATCGCGGTATGTTCAACACCGCCGAGTTGCTGCTCTTAGGTCAGAACGTGGAGGACGAGACCCTGTTGGAGATGAAGAGCAAGGTGA
>Ga0310691_10005276_pt1 | contig 14198 bp, 14 predicted proteins | sample 176DNAGHGlowgp2_FD_203887 | JGI IMG/M metagenome (GOLD analysis project Ga0310691, IMG submission 203887) | Sheep rumen microbial communities from Palmerston North, Manawatu-Wanganui, New Zealand - 1766 DNA GHGlow gp2 (v2) (version 2) | ecosystem: Host-associated > Mammals > Digestive system >... | reverse complement strand
CCGTCGCCGAGGCCGAGCAGGTCGGCGAGGACGAGGTACTGCGCGTCGCAGGAGGAGCCGGAGCCGACGCCGATCGTCGGGACCTCCGAGCGCGCGGTGAGCGCGGCGGCGACCTCCGGGACGACGCATTCGAGCACGACCGAGAACGCGCCCGCGGCGACGACCGCGTCGAGGTCCGCCTCAAGCGCGGCGGCGTCCTCGGGCGTGCGGCCGCGGACGGCGTAGCCGGTCGACTTGACGGACTGCGGCTGCAGCCCGATGTGGGCCTGGACGGGGATGCCCTCCTCGACGAGCGCCCGGATCGCGGCGGCCTTGGAGACGCCGCCCTCGAGCTTCACGGCGTCGCACCCCGCCTCGCGCAGGAAGCGCCCCGCGTTGCGGAGGGCGTCGGGGATCGTGGCGTAGGAGAGGAACGGCATGTCGCCGACGACGAGCGCGTCGGGGGCGCCGCGGCGGACGGCCTCCGCGTGGTGGACCATGACGTCCATCGTCGCGGGGAGCGTCGTCGGATGCCCGAGCGCGGTCGTGGCGAGCGAGTCGCCGACGAGCACGAGCGGCACGCCGGCGCGCTGCGCCATGCGGGCGGTGAGGAAGTCGTAGGCGGTCACGAGCCCGAGGGGCTCGCCGCCCTTGCACTGGCGGAACTTGCGGACGGTCCATTTCATGGCGGGGGAATCCTTTCGTGCTAGTCGAAGTCGATGTGGAGGTTGCGGCGCAGGTAGGTGGGGTCGTCGAGGTTCTCGCCGTTGGGGCCGAGCGACGGCGCGACGCCGTCGAAGCGGCCGGACATCGGGCGGCCGTAGGCGTCGACGAGGTGCCGCGGCGCGGGGGAGCCGTCCGCGGGCGCGGCGGCGGCGGCGTTCTCGATCGCCTCCTCGCGCTCGGCCGTGGCCCAGCGGCGGAAGAGGAGGACGACGAGGCCGAGCGTCCCCTCGGCCTCGGGCTCGAGCACGGCGGAGAGGTGGACGGGCGCGCCGGGCGGGAGGATCGCGGCGACGTTGCGGACCGCGTCGCCGACCTCGGCGAGGCGCAGGTCGCGCCCGCCGACGACGCCGACGAGCGCGGCGCGCGCGCCCTCGGCGCGGCGCGAGAGGCCGAGTCCCCTGCCCTCGAGCACGCGCCCGAGCGCCAGGGAGAGGCGGTCCGGCCCCGTGGCGACGCCCGACGCGAAGTCGACGTGGCCGCGCCCCGTGACGGCGAACGAGAGCAGCAGCCCGGGGTCGAGCGCGAGGTGCGCGGGGTGCGCGCCGAGCCGCCAGAAGAGGGAGACGCCGTCCGCGAGCGTGCGCGTGGCGGCGGCGAACGCCTCCTCGACCGTCGCGCCCTGCGGAAGGTCGGCGACGAGCTCGTCGTTGGAGACGACGATGCGCAGGTCGCCGCGGTCCTCGACGGCGGAGAGCGCCGAGCCGGCGGCGCGGAGGCGGTCCGTCCCCTCGAACGCGAACGGGCGCACCAGGAACACCATCGTCCGGACGTTGCGCTCCGAGCAGACGTCCAGCAGCACGGGGAGAAGGCCGGATCCGGCGCCGCCGCCGAGCCCGGCGACGACGACGGCCATCGAGACGTCCTCCAGGGCGCGGTGGAAGCGCTCGGACTGCGCGCGCGCGGCGGAGGTCACCTTGGCGGCGTCGCCGCCGGCGCCCGTCGCGGGCAGGTCGTCGAGCCGCAGCGGCTGGCAGGCGGGCAGCTCGGCGAGGGCCGCGGTGTCGCAGTCCACGGCGTAGGCCGGGAGCCGGCCCGCCGTGGCGCGGGCGACGGCATTGGCGATGCGGCCGCCGGCGCCGCCGAGGCCGAAGACGCGGTAGACGGGATCCTTGCTCATGGACGGCCCCCTCCCTTGCGGACCAGCATGCCGAAGAAGCGCCGCAGGGCTCCTCCCTCGCGCGCGGCCCGCTCGCTTTCGAACAGATCCTTCCGGACGGCCTGCCGGAGGCCGCCCCAGGCGGTGGCGAAGAGCGCCGGATCGGCGTCGAGCTCGCGCCGCCCCGTGGAGAGCGAAGGCCGCTGGCAGGGCGCCCCGAACACCCGGGAGACGAGCTCCGGGACGCCGCGCAGGAGCGAGCCGCCGCCGGTGACGACGATGCCCGCGCCGAGGTGCGAGAGCGCCCCCCGCGCCTTGAGGTCCTCGCGGATCAGGAGCACGAGCTCCTCCATCCGGGCATGCACCACCTCGGCCGCCGCGCGGGCGCCGACGGTGCGGGACGAATCCCCGCCGTCGGGCTGCAGCGGGACGCGGCCTTCGGCCGGGACCGCGCGCAGGTCGGCGCAGCCGTAGGCGAGCTTGAAGCGCTCCGCCGCCTGGCGGGAGCCGGGCCGGAACGCGCTGAGCAGGTCGTTCGTCACGTGGTCGCCGCCGACGGGCAGCGCGCCGGCCGCGATCGCGTGGCGGTTCGCGAAGGCGCACCAGCTCGTCGTGCCGCCGCCGAAGTCGATGCAGAGCGCGCCGTCCTCGCGCTGCTGGGGCGTCAGCGCGCCGTGCGCCGCGGCGAGGCCGGAGAAGATCACGTCGTTCACGGAGCAGCCCGCCGCCTCGACCGTGTCCTCCAGGCGCATGGCGAGGCTCTCCGCCGTGTGCAGCAGCAGCCCGTGCGCGACGAGGCGCGAGGCCGGGATGCCGACTGGCTCGCGGACCTCGCCGGGGGCGTCGTCGATCGTGTGGTAGAGCCGCAGCGTCTCCAGCGCCTCGCGGCCCTCGGGGGGCGGGGAGCGGTCGAGCCGCGCGCGCGCCTCCTCCACGGCGTTCTCGTCGACCACGCCGTCGGGGCCCTCGATCGCGACCTCCTGGCGGAGGGGCTCCGCGGCGACGTCGCCGCACGAGCAGATCAGCGAGACGTCCTCGATGCTGGCGCGGGCGGCGTCCTTGCCCGACGCGGCGGCGAGCGCCTTGCGGACGGCGGAGGCGACGTAGTTCGCGTTCTCGACGCAGCCCTTCCGCATGCCGGTCGTGGGGTGGACCCCCACGCCCAGCACCTCGGGCGGCCCCCCGCCGGGACGGGCGCGCCCGACGAGGACGACGGTGCGCGAGGTGCCCGCCTCGACGACCGATACGACGTTGGATGATGCCATGCGAAATTCCCTCCTTCCTTGGTTGGCGCGCGGCGCGAGGGCCGCGCGGCCCCGCTCAGCGGACGATCACCTTCCCCGCGGAGAGCAGGACGTCGAACTGCCCCGCCCCGCGCGAGCCCGGGTCCGCCATCGTCCGCGCCACCATCCGGAGGCAGACCCGGATCGCGGGCTCGTCGACGATCTCCTCCCAGACGAACCGCACCACGCGGCTGTCCGTCGTCAGCGTCTCCAGATAGATGCTGTCGCTCACGTCGAGCGTCATGAGGCGGAACGGCGGGCTCGGCTCGCCGCCGAACTCGGCGTTCCACGCGTTCACGACGTCGAGCGCGCGGACGACGCGCGACTCCTCCCCCTGCGGCGTCCCGACCGCCCCGACGAGCGTCCGCCCCGCGTCGACGCGGTGGCGCGTCCGGCCGTTCTCGATCGTCGGGAGGCCGCGGTAGCGGCCCGCGTCCTTCGGCAGGATCGTGAACGCCATCCCGTCGCGGTCCAGCGCCTGGTTGGGGTAGTAGAGGCGCGCGACCGGAACGCGGTCCCGCACGACGACGACGACGTTGGAGGGCAGGATCTTCGACACCTCGGCCTCCGCGATGTTCGGCGTCGTCCGCAGCAGGCGCTCGCGCACCTCCGAGGCGCTGAACGAGAAGAGGTTGACCCCCTCCCGCAGACCCGTGATCGAGCGGATCTCCTCCTCGCTCTTCGCCGAGCCGGTCGTGATCTCCAGCCGGCGCAGCTCGTACTGCGGGTTGCGCGTGAACATCACGCTCCAGAGGCCCCTCCAGGCGAGGCCCCCGGCCAGGGCGACGGCGGCGGCCGCGATCCAGGGAGCCGTCTCCCTCAGCCGCATGCCGCGCCCTCCAGGATCCTCGAGCAGAGCTCCGGGAACGGGATGCCCGCCTTCGCGGCGGACTTGGGCAGGATGCTGTGCGACGTGCAGCCGGGCAGCGAGTTGTTCTCCAGCACGAAGATCCCGCCGTCCGGCGCGACGCGCAGGTCGATGCGGCCCAGGCCGCGGCCTCCCACCGCGCGGTACGCGCGCAGCGACGCCTCGCGCACCCGCGCCGCGAGCTCCGCGTTCGCCGGGTCGTCCTCGGGGAAGACGTAGTCCGTCCCCGCGTCGTCCGAGTACTTCGCGCGCCAGTCGTACCATTCCGTCCGGGGGCGCACCTCGACGATCGGAAGCGCCGTGCCCTCGCCGATGATCGGCACCGTCCACTCGCGCCCCGGGATGTAGCGCTCGACGACGACGTCCGGGTCGTGGCGCCGCGCCTCCGCGATCGCCGGCGCCCACTCCTCCGGGCGGCGCACGATCGAGACGCCGACGCTCGAGCCCTGCCGCGGCGGCTTCACCACCAGCGGCAGCGCGGCGAGCGGCGCCGGCGCCGGATCGTCGGGGCCGATCGCGTAGCCGGGCGGCACCGGGACGCCCGCCCGCTCGAAGAGGGCGCGGGAGAGGATCTTGTCGAAGCTCGCGCGCGAGGACGCCGCGTCGCTTCCCGTGTAGGGGACGCCGCGCCGGTCCAGCTCGGCCTGGACGCCGCCGTCCTCGCCGTAGGCGCCGTGCAACGCCAGGAACGCCGCCTCGGTCCCCTCCGGGAGCTCGAAGCGGTTCGCCTCGTCGAGCACGACGCGGCGCGCGTCGTACCCCGCCTCGCGCAGCGCCGCGAGCACCGCGGCGCCGGACGCGAGCGAAATCTCGCGCTCGCTCGAGCCGCCGCCCATCAGGACGGCGACGGTATGGAATCTGTGCATGGGGAGAACCGGGGGCGGGCGGGCGCGGAGGCGGGCCCGGCCTAGCGCGGCAGCGTGACGCGCGGCAGGCCGGGGCACGTGACCTCGGGGCCGTCCTTCCAGGTGGAGTACTGGGTGTACGACAGGTCGGGGCCGCTGAACTCGGAGAGGAACAGCAGGCACGTCGCGATGATCACGAGGAGCGAGGCGAACGCGCAGATCGGGAAGAACGCGCTGGTCTTCTCCGGCTTCGCCACCTGCAGCGCCTGCGCGGAGAACGCGCCGGGGCCGGCCTCGATCTCCTCGCGGCCGGACGCGTGGGCCTCGCCCTCCGCGGGCTTGTCGCCCTCTGCGGCGGGCGCGCCGCCGGCCGACTTGAGCTTCAGCGTCGGCTTCCCGCCGCCGGCGGGCTTCATGCGGAGCGTCGGCTTGGCGTCCTCGGCGGATTCGCCCGCGGCGCCCTCCTTCTTGAGCACGAGCGTCTTGCGCTTGACCGTCGGCGCCTCGGATTCGGCCGGCGGCTCCTCCGCCGCCGCGGCGGGCGCGGGGGCCGCGCCCGGGGCCTTCATGCGGAGCGTCTGGTGGCGCGAGACGGTCTCCTCCTGCAACGGGATCGAGACCTTCATCGTCTGCCCCTTCGCCGCCGCGAGCGCCGCGGCGGAGAGGTTGGACGTGAGCTTGCCCATCGCCGCCGGCACGCCGGCGGCCGTGGGGGAGGAGGCCAGCGCCTCGTCCAGCGAGATGCGGGACGTCTTGCCCTTCATCGCCTGCGCCGTCACCTCCGTCGAGGCGGGGGGCTCCGGCGCCGCGAGGATCTTCGGCTTGAGCGGCGCGGGGGCGGCCGGCTTCGGCGCGAGGGGCCGGGGGGCGGCGCCCGCGGGAGGCGGAACGGGGCTGAGGCGGATCGTCGCCTCGCCGGCGCCCGCCGGCTCCATCGCCTTGCCGGCGGCGGCCGCCATGGGCTTGATCGAGATGGGCCGGATGCCCGAAGGAGGGACGGAGGCGGCGGCGGGCGCGGCCTCCGGCGCGGCGGGCGCGGGCGCGTCGGCCGGCTTGGCGTTGATCGGCTTGATGGTGATCGGCTTGATGGTCATAGGGGGTCCTTCGGTCGGAGGGGCGGCGGGAGGCCGCCGCGGAAAAACGCGGGAGGGGCGGAACGGGGGCGGGCGGGCGGCGCTAGACCGCCATCACCTCGGCCTCCTTGGCCTTGGCGGCGGCGTCGATCTTGCCGATCGCCGCGTCCGTCGCCTTCTGGATGTCCTCGAGGAGGCGGTCGCGGTCGTCCTCGGTGAGCTTGCCGTCCTTCTGGAGCTTCTTCGCCTCGTCGTTCGCCTCGCGGCGGACGTTGCGGACGGCCACGCGGGCCTCCTCGGCCATGCGGGAGGTCACCTTCGCGAGCTCCTTGCGGCGCTCCTCCGAGAGCTCGGGGATCGGGACGCGGACCTTGCGGCCGTCGGAAACCGGCGTCACGCCGATGTTGGCGGCGAGGATCGACTTGCAGATCTCGTTGATCACCGTCGGGTCGTAGGGCGTGATCGTGATGAGGCGGGGCTCCGGCGTGGCGATGTTGCCGAGCTCGCGGATGCGGGTCGGCGCGCCGTAGTACAGCGCGGTGATGTTTTCGACGAGGGCGGGCGACGCCTTGCCGGTGCGGACGCCGTCGAGCTGCTGCGCGAGGTTGCGCAGCGCGCCCTCCATCTTTTCCTTGGTGGTGTCGAGAACGGGATGTGCCATGGTGTTTCCTTGTGTTTGAAGGTTTGAAGGTTCGAAAGTCTCAGGTCTCGGGTCTCAGGTCATTCGGCATTGTGCATTTTGCATTGTGCATTGCGCATCATCCGAAGACGGGCGGGGGCTCCGCGCCGTCGACGAGCGTGCCGACCCGCCCCCCGGCGACGGCGCTCTCCAGCGCCCCCTCCGCGAAGAAGTCGAGCACGAGGATCGGGATCTGGTGCTCCTGGCAGAGCGCGAACGCGGCGGCGTCCATGACGCGAAGGCCGCGCTGCAGCGCCTCGGCGTAGGTGAGGTGGTCGAGCTTCTTGGCCTTGGGATCCTTCTTGGGGTCCGCGGTGTAGATGCCGTCGACCTTCGTCGCCTTGACGAGGACGTCCGCCCCGATCTCGCGGGCGCGGAGGGCGGCGCAGGTGTCGGTGGAGAAGAGGGGGTTGCCGGTGCCGGCGGCGAAGAGCACGACGCGCCCCTTCTCCAGGTGGCGCAGCGCGCGGCGGTGGATGAACGGCTCCGCGACGCCCTGGCAGGGGAAGGCGGTCATGACGCGGGCGGGAAGGCCGATCTTCTCGATGGCGTTCTGGAGGGCGAGGGCGTTGATGATCGTGGCGAGCATCCCCATGTAGTCGCCCGCGCAGCGGTCGATGCCCAGCGCCTCGCCCGTCGCGCCGCGGAAGATGTTGCCGCCGCCGAGGACGATCGCCACGTCCGCGCCCATGTCCCGCAACGCCCTGACCTTGGCGGCCATGCGGGCGACCACGTCGGGGTCGATGCACTGGCCGGACGCGCGGTTGAGGAGGACCTCGCCGCTGAGCTTGAGAAGGACGCGCTTGAACTTGGGTGCCATGGAGGGGAAGGGGGACGCGGGCTCCGCCCTCGGAACCCGTTGCGGATATTGAAGCAGAAAAGGGGGCGAAAAGCAAGGGGAATCTCGCGCCCGTGCGCCCGGTGCGCTACGGCGCCGGGGCCTGCGGGTCCCCGAGCGAACGCATGTAGGCGGCGAAGGCGGGAAAGGCGACCTCGGGCTCCTCGATCTCCGGATGCCAGCGCTTCTCCCATTCGAGGGTGTACCAGCCGTCGTAGCCGACGGCGCGGAGGGCGGCGAACGCGTCGCGCAGCGGGACGTCGCCCTCGCCCGGGAGGCACAGGCGGCGCCCGCCCTCCGGCGCCGGACGCGAATCCTTCCAGTGCGTGTTGCGGAGGTAGGGGGAAAGGTTGCGCGCGGACTCCGCCGGCGCCTCGCCGCGGGTCGCCCACGGGTGGTGCACGTCCCAGAGCAGCGCGACGCCCTCCGGCCGCCCCGCCGCGTCGAACGCGGCGCGGAGGCGCGCGGTGTCCGTCCAGGCGTCGTGCGTCTCGACGACGAACTCGATTCCCGCGTCCCGCGCGATCCCCGCGGCGGCGACGAGCGTCTCGGCCGCGTTGGCGACGGGGTCGGCGAGACCCTCGGAGGAGCCGCCGAAGATGCGGACCTGGCGGCAGCCGAGCGCGTCGCAGAGGTCGGCGTAGCGGCGCATCGTCTCGAGCTCGGCGGCGCGCGAGGACGCGTCCTTCGCGGACATCCTCGCGCCGCTGCCGAGGCAGGAGACGACGAGCCCGGCGTCCCGGACGCGGGCGGCGATCTCGCGCAGCGAGCCGCCGCGGAAGTGGGGGCTGTCGACGACCTCGACGCAGTCGAGGTAGCCGCGGAAGTCGATGGCGTCGTAGCGGGACGCGACGGCGGCCTCGACGATGCGGGCGATGTCCCAGGCGGGACAGCCGAGCGTGGTGCAGGAGAGTTTCATGGCGGGACTTCGGCCGGGGCCGGGACGCCGGCGCGGAGGGGGCGCCCGCGGAGGTTCCGTGCCGAATGGACGCGCGCCATTCTAGCGGAGCCGGCGCGCCTTGGCAAGCCGGCCGCGCTCCTCCCGGGGCCGCCGCCGGAGGGGGCTGGCGCGGCGCCCGGTTTTGTGCTACCCTTGTCCGCATTCGCAACACCGGTTCCCCATGGCCTCCCGCAGGACGCTAGAATCGGCGGAGAACTCCCTCCTGCCGCTCATCCAGTACGAGGGGGCGGACCAGGGCCACGAGTGGCCCGTCCGCCTCCTGCTCTGGTGCCTCGCCCGCATCTCCGGCGTCTACCGCGCCGTCGTCCAGACCCGCCTCTTCCTCTACCGCACCGGCGTCAAGCGCCGCTACCCCCTCGGCTGCCAGGTCATCAGCATCGGCAACGTCACCGTCGGCGGCACCGGCAAGACCCCCATGGTCGAGAAGCTCGCCCGCGAGCTCGCCGACCAGGGGCGCAAGGTCGCCATCCTCTCCCGCGGCTACCGCAAGAAGGAGAAGGGCTTCTGGGGCAAGGCCGGCGACAAGCTCCGCTTCGGCCCCGGCGGCCCGCCCCCCCGCGTCGTCTCCGACGGCCGCCGGCTCCTGCTCGACAGCGAGATGTCCGGCGACGAGCCCTACATGCTCGCCACCAACCTCCCCGACGTCGTCGTCCTCGTCGACAAGGACCGCGTCAAGAGCGGCCGCTACGCCGTGCGGAAGTTCGGCTGCGACACGCTGCTCCTCGACGACGGCTTCCAGTACCAGAAGCTGCTCCACCGCCGCGACATCGTCCTCGTCGACCGCACCAACCCCTTCGGCAACGGCCACGTCCTTCCCCGCGGCATCCTCCGCGAGCCCGCGGAGAACATCGCCCGCGCCAGCTTCGTCTGCATCACCAAGGCCCGCGGCGGCGACACCGCGGAGCTGCGCCGCCGCATCCGCGAGCTCAACCCCGAGGCCGGCCTCATGGAGTGCAACCACGACCCGACCTGCCTCGTCGACGCCTTCACGCGCGAGCGCTTCCCGCTGGAGCGCCTGAAGGGCATGAAGGTCTACGCCGTCTCCGGCATCGCCGCGCCCCGCTCCTTCGAGAACTCGCTGGAGAAGCTCGGCGCGACCCTCCTCGAGCGCCGCCACTTCGCCGACCACCACCGCTTCTCCCAGCAGGAGATCATCGACATCGTCAACCGCGCCCACGAGCTCGGCGCCGACGCCGTCCTCACCACCGAGAAGGACGCCGTCCGCATGACCCGCATCGACCGCCGCGCCGTCCCCGTCCTCTTCCTCCGCATCGAGGTGAACTTCCTCGAGGGCGCCGACGAGTTCCGCCGCTGCATCAGCGAGATCACCTTCAAGTCTTGAAACCGCGTCCCTCGCTCGCCCGGCCGCTCGCGGCCGGGCGGCGACGGTTGGACGCTCGCCGCTCCGCGGCTCGGCCCCTCGTTCCTTCGGCGACCGGGGCGCGAACTTCGGTCGATTCGGTCGATTCGGTCGGGATGTCGCCCGGCCGCCCAACGGGGATGGCCGCGCGGGAGCGCGGCCGGTCCCCCGCGGCTCGGCCTTTCGACAACGCGACGACATCGACGACGTCGACGACCCTTCGCCGCAAGCCGCACGGGCCGCCTTCGGAACTTCGTGCGGCGGGCGGCGTGGTGAATGGTGACCGCACCTTGATCCTTCGGACTTCCGTGCGGGGGGCGTCGATGTCGTCGGCATCGTCGATGTCGTCGAACGTCGTTTGACTCGCGCCCTGGGTTCTGCTATTCTGCGTCTCGTCGCACCGCGCACGGGCAACATCCCTTCCGCGGTTCCCCGCCGGAAGCCACGGGTAAAAAGCCCGAGCGGAAAGCGGAGCGGCAAGGCGTGAACAATAAGACCGAAACGATTCCAAGAACATGTTGGATCCTTCCGCAACTATCGTCTGGACCAGGCGACTGGGTCGTATATTGGCTGAACAGTTTGGAAAAGAAAATGGTCGGGTCCCGTTGCGTTATGCCAGACAAAGGGTTCGAAAGATCAAGTTGGCGATTCCGGCAAACAGACGAATGTCCAGCAAAAAGTTTCGCCGGCTGCTGTTAGCCGATGCTAACAAACTTGTCTTTGTCTACCATTATACTTCTCTCCAAGCATTGTGCGGTATCTTGAAATCGGGCCAGTTCTGGTTGACGAAAGGATCTCGAAATGATTCTTTCGAACCATCAACATCCGACCTGTGGAAGCGGACTTATGTCGGGTGTTTTTCGCGGACCTATGCGTTGTCACCCGAAATGTGGTGCAAATACGGCACTCGCGGAAATAGGTCAAACATTCCCATCTGTATTCGTTTTCGAGCGAAGCCGATTAGGCGGCTTGTCAACAATCTTCGTGATTTGTCTGACCAAGCGAAGGTTTTTGCGCTTGACCCGAACGAGCAACCTACCATCCCGGTGATTTTGGAGAAATCTTCTTTCCATGACGTAGCATACTTGGATCGCTGGTCGGAGAATGACCATTTCGTTCCAACGAGTCACGGCGAACCATTACTCTTTGTCAAACTTGCGAAAGACGAAGAAATCGATGATTTGGCGGGTTTCTGGAAATTGAGCGAATGGTTCGAAGAGAGAGAGGTTCGTCTGGTTGCGTCTCTGCCTGAACATGGTCGTCACCCCAAGCACATTGCCATTCCTTTTACTGCTGCTTTGTCTTCTTTCGCTGTGCGAATCGAACCTTGTCATGACGATTTTGCGACGCAAAAGAAGCTTGTGGAATCCTTGAAAGAAATTGGGTTTCGCACAACGCCAAACCATTATCCACGGTGGAATCATTGGTTGTTTTTCAAACGAGTCTGACAGGTTAGGTTTTCCATGAACGAATCCCCCATCTTCTTCGACGACGATCCGTCTTCGATGCCCTCGATGCCGACGATGCGCGGGGGCGACCCGGACACGCTCGGGCGGATCGACCACTACGACCTGCTGCGCAAGCTTGGCGGCGGCGGGTTCGGCGTCGTGTATCTCGCGCGCGACACGGCGAGCGGCGTCGAGGTGGCGATCAAGACGCTCCACCCGCTCCTCAAGCGCAACGTCGAGGAGATGGATATGCTGCGCGAGAAGTTCGCGCTCGTCTCCCGCCTCGCGCACCCGAACATCGCCACCGCGCTCGTCCTCCACCCCGTACGCGACATCCATGTCTGGGACGACGCCGCTCTCGCCGAGCTGAAGCTCTCGCCCGGCGACTCCGTGATGGTGATGCGCTACGCGCCGGGCGTGACGCTCTCCCGGTGGCGCCGCCAGTTCCCGGACGGCGTCGTGCCGCCGGACCTCGCGCTCGAAATCGGCCGCCAGGTCGCCGCCGCGCTCGACTACGCCCACGGCGAGCGCATCGTCCACCGCGACATCAAGCCTTCGAATGTCATGGTCGAGACGCTGGAAGGCGGGCGCATCCGCGCCCGCATCCTCGATTTCGGTCTCGCCGCGGAGATCCGTTCGTCCATGTCGCGCGTGTCGACCGAGCAGGGCGACACGTCGGGCACGCGGCCCTACATGGCGCCGGAGCAGTGGCTCGGGAAGAAACAGGACGGCCGCACGGACCAGTACGCCCTCGCGTGCGTCCTCTACGAACTCCTCTCCGGCGCGCCGCCGTTCGCCGGCGTGTTCGAGACCGGCGACCTGGTCATCATGCGGACCGCCGTGACGACCGACTCTCCGGACGAAATCGAAGACGCCGCGCCCGCCGTGAACGCTGCGCTCCTTCGCGCTCTCGCCAAGTCGCCGAAAGACCGCTTTCCCTCCTGCTCCGCGTTCGTCGCCGCGCTGACTTCGACCACGGAACACACGGAACACACTGAAGGTGGGGAGAGCCGCCCCGGCGAGCCGCAGAGATAGGCCGCGCTCGAAGCGGACGTCCTCCGCCGCAAGGTCGCGCTCGCGCGCGCCCTTGCGGGTGTTTCCGCGGAAGACCGCGCCCACGCGCTCTTCGGCCCGCCGGCGAAAGAGGCGGAATCGGAACTCGCGGCCACCGAAGAAGCGTTCAAGTGGAACCGCTTCGCCGCCGCCGCCGCATGTCTCGATCGTGCGGAAGCGGCGTTGGTGCGGCTGCAACAGGCTCGACGGGAAGAAGAGGAACGACTCCGCCGCGAGAAGGAAGAGGTCGCACGGCGGCTCTCCCGCGAACAGGCGGAGCGCGAACGCAAAGCGCGTGAAGAAGCCGAACGACTTGCCCGCGAACAGGCGGAGCGCGAGCGCAAAGCCCGCGAGGATGCCGAGCGGCGAAAGGCCGCTGCCGAACGAATCCGGCGTGAACGCTTGGAGGCCGAACGACTCACCGCGGAACGTCGGAGACGGAGGAATGATCTTCTGGTGCGGAGGTTTTTCGCGGTGGCATGCGTGGCTGGTGCGGCCTCTGCTGTCTTTGCGGCGTTGCGGAACATCTCTGACGGGCGTACGGTGTTTGGAAGAACCATGCGCGAACCACATCGTGCGGCTGTTGTGGAACAACTCGTCCGGAACATGGTGGCCATTCCTGGAAAAGACTACTCCATGGGCAAATACGAGGTGACGCAGGAGGAGTGGGAGTCGGTCATGGGGAGCACACCATCCTACTTCAAGAACAGGCTGAGGAACCCGGTCGAGACCGTCTCGTGGAACGACTGCCAGGAGTTCGTGCGGAAGCTCAATGCGCAATCCGCCGTGAAGGCGTCTGGGCTGGTCTTCCGCCTGTCGACGGAGGAGGAGTGGGAGTTTGCCGCCCGCGCAGGTGCGAAGGGCGACTACTGCAAGCTCGCCGACGGAACGGAGATCACCAAGGAGACGCTCGGCGAGGTCTCATGGTTCGATGACAACTCGGGCTACAAGACGCATCCCGTCGGACGGAAGAAGCCGAACGCCTTCGGTCTCTACGACATGCACGGCAACGTGTTCGAGTGGACGCAATCTGTGGTTGGCGTCGATCGCGTGCTCCGCGGCGGCAGTTTCCTCAGCTCGGCCGTCGACTGTACAGCGGGCTACCGGCTCTGGTACAGCCCGGGCAACCGGAACAGGAACCTCGGCCTCCGCCTCGCCGCCTCCGGCAGGACTGACGGCAAGTAAGAAAAGGGCTCGCCTCGGGAGCCTTCGGTGCGTGAGGCACGACCTTTCGTCCTTCGGTCGTTTCGTCCTTTCGTCGACCCGGCCGCAATGCGGGGAGGCTTCCGCCCGCCGCGCCGGTCCCGCCGTCCGTAGCCGCCAGTCCTCGGCGGTTCGGCGGGGGCGCCTCGCCCCACTCCGGCCGATTCCCGCACTACGGTCGGAGAGTGCGGATTCACGGGCGGTCCAATGCGATTTCACCGTAGTTTATTTTGTTGGCTTTCGCTTCTTCTGAAGCGGAGTTTCGCGGGAAACCCGAGCCGCGCAGAGCGCGGCGGATTAACACCCGGCCGTCGCGTGGCGAAAACAAGAGCGCACAGATCGACCTGCTGATCGACCGGGCCGACGCCGTGGTCAACCTGTGCAAAATGAAGTTTTCGGACGGCCCCTTTCCAATCGACAAGTCCTACGCGGCCGCCCTCGCGAACAAGAAGGCGGTCTTCAAGCGGGAGACGGGAACGCGGAAGGGCGTCCACGTCATGCTCGTGACGACCGAAGGCGTTTTCCCGGGCAAGCACGCGGGAATCGTGCAATCGCAAGTCGTTCTCGATGACCTGTTCACGGATGAATAAGAAAAGCCGCGGCTAAATCCGCCGAATCAGACCGGATTTAGCCAGGATTCGCGCGAATGGATCCCTGTCTTCGCAGTACTCGCACGCCGCGCCGGTCCCTCCCGTCCGTAGCCGCCCGATCTCAACGGCTCGCACGGAGTGCTCGCCCCACCCCGGCCGTTTCCCGCACCACTGTCGGAGAGTGCGTTTTCCGGGC
>Ga0310691_10005275_pt1 | contig 14200 bp, 7 predicted proteins | sample 176DNAGHGlowgp2_FD_203887 | JGI IMG/M metagenome (GOLD analysis project Ga0310691, IMG submission 203887) | Sheep rumen microbial communities from Palmerston North, Manawatu-Wanganui, New Zealand - 1766 DNA GHGlow gp2 (v2) (version 2) | ecosystem: Host-associated > Mammals > Digestive system >... | reverse complement strand
GGAACGACGTCGACGCAATCCGTCCAGCGACTGCCCGGCAGGGACGGACTTCCGTTCATCCGAATCGAGCCCGACCGGAGCATCCGGGAGGTCGTCTTTCCCGGCAGCAGCTCCTTCGACGGCCAGGCGCACCGGCCGGCGCGCGCGGACGGTCGCTACCATTGCGGCGAACGGGCGACCCTGAAAGGGACGCTGAGGCGCCCGCCGTGGCCGACGGTGACGATTCACCCGGAGCTTTCCCCGGACTCGATCCGGCACGAGGCGACCGCTTCCTCCGTCCACGTCACGATCCGCGTTTCGGACGAGCTTCCGTCGCGGGAGTTCGAGCCGCTGGAGCGGTCGTGGGACCTCAAAGTCGGCAGTGAGAAGACGATCTCCCTCGAAACGGATCTGGACGGTCTTGCCGCGCTGCCGCGCAAGGACGGCGTCCGGCTGGCCGTCTCCGTCTCTGCGCCGCGGTTCGAGGTCTGGACGGCGGACGCGAGCATTGCCCGAGGGGGAGATCCCCAGATCCTCCATCCCGTCCTCGATCCGAAGACCGAACCCTGGCCGTGGAAGGAGTTGGAGAAGGCGATCCGCAGCACGCCGCAGTTCAACGCAGTTCTGACGCCGCAGAACCGCAGAACCCAGCACCGAGGCGACGGGGACGACTCGCTGGCGGCGCAGATCTGGGAGGCCTTTTCGAGCGACGACGGGAACAAGGTTCCCAAGGCGAAGCCGCTGGACGGCTTGAAGCATCATCTGGACGTCTGCCCGGGTTGCAAGGAATGCAAGGGCTTCGTCACGTCACACGCCGGACGGCTTGCCAAGGGCGAGACCGGGGGAACGGATCGGCTTTCCGTTCTTCTCGCCGCCTGGGCGGAGGTGTATCCCGCGAGGGCGAGGGAGAACTGCCTGCGGACCGACGTTCTCGACGAGGCCGCCGGCCGGCCTGCCGGCCCCTCGAATGTCGCCGTTCTGGAGGCCGTAATGAGGAACTACGTTCGGAAAGGAGCGCCGACGCCGTGATGGCCGATCGTCCCGCCGCAGCCGCGATCGCGGCCGCCCTGCTTGCCGTCTCCGCGGCCGCGGAGACGGCTTCCCGCCCCGGCTCCGCCGCGCCTCTTCTGGAGGCGACCGCGCCCGGCGGCGAGATCATCGTGTTCGTTCCTTCCGGTTCCGCGAACGGACGTTTCCTGGTCTCGACGACGAACGACGCGGCGGCCTACCGACGGTGGGCGGAGGAGAGCCGCCCCGGCAAGGGGATCGCCCTCCGGTGGGACTCCGAGCCGTTCGAGATGGATGTCGCCGACCGAACCCTTCTCGCCTGGATCCGCGAGGGCGACGAGGGAACCGATCCGGCGGGGCGGTTCCGCTACGCCGTGGTCTCCAATCCCGTTCCGGCGACGGGCAGGGTCGCCCTTCTGCTCAAGAATCCGCCTGCCCCGAAGGACTTTGCGCCCGACTGCTGCGCCAGCAACGTCTGGCTCCTGTCCCGCGACACGCTGTTCGCCCGCTGGGAGGAATGCGCGAAACAGCAAGGCGGAGCGGCCGATGTCCGCCGCGCGTTCCGGTCGCTGGACCGTCGTTTCGGTTCGTCTCCCGAATGGCGCGCCGCGGCGGACGACTTCGCGGCAAAAATGCCGGACCTGCGCGCCGCAGTCCGGTTCCGGAACGAGAAGGATTCGGCAGTCCGAATCCGGATCGACGGAACGCCGCCGAAGACCCTCGCCGCCGGCGAAACGTGGCCATGGACGGCCCCCGCCGGCTTCCGTCCGGGCCCCGTTTCGTGGGAAGCGCGCGACATCGGCGACGGACGTTCATCCGACGACGACTGGACGTGGTCGCCCACGGCCGAAATCGCCGGTTTCGATCCGATGGGCGAGGACGTGGACGTCCCTCTGTCCGGACCCTACGGCTCCCTCAAGCCGCTTCCGTTCCTCGAGTTCGCCGACGGCGACCTTCCCGACGGCGCCGTCCGCGCCGAACTGCAATATGCCGACGGAGGCCGCGAACCCGTGCAGGTCGTGGCGCGCAACGGCAGGCCCGCCGTCGAATGCGAACCCGGCCGGCGGATCCGCCAGTGCGTCGTCCGCCTCGACGGATGGACGGACGGGGTCTTCGCACCCGAAGGCGGAATCGACACGATCGCCCGCGACCGGTCGTTGAAACTGAAACCGGTCGGCGCGCTGATGAAACGGAACCTTCCGCCGTGGAGGGACGGCGCCGTCCGGATCGCTTGGAACGGACACGAAGGAAAGGTCCGTCTCCGCGTCGAAGCCGGAAAGGTCCCGATCGTCGACGAAATGCTTCCTCCGGGTACGGAGAACGTTCCGATTCCGCTTTCCGGCCGGCTCGACGGTTCGCCCGTTTCCGAGACGGACGTTGTCGTTTCCTGGTGGAGCGGGGCCGAACAGCTCGGCGAAGAACGCGTCTCCGTCCGGCGCGGCGCCGTTCCGGATGAAGTCACCGTTGTTCTTCCCGCGCCGGCTCCCAAGGTCGAGTGGCCGACGCAGGCCGAGGTCGCCGCCGTTCGGAGATGGTTTTCCGCCCCGGATCAGTGTTCGGAAATCAAGGGGGGAAAACCCATTGAGTACTATGCAAAGCTCAAACAGAAAGGCGCACGGGAGCAAGCCCTTTCGAATTTCATCGTGTCAAAGCGGGCTCAACTCCGTTTGCTCGGCTTCCGTCCCGCCGACGAGTCTTCCGATTCCGCCTTGCTTCGTGTTGAGGAGACGTTCGATCGGATGGTCGCCAGCCTCGCCGGTCGCCGGACGGAGAACGGGCGGTCCGGTTCGCTTCCGGCGTCGGCGGAAGCGTTCAAGCTGTTGTTGCCGGACGGAAAGGACTATCTTGACTACGTCGCTTGTCCCTCCAAAGCAGAATTCGAGGGATTCGTCAAAACATGGTGGAAGGACGAGTGCCGGCCTGCATTGTCGGGACGAAACGATTCCTTCGAGGCGTTGAGTGCGGCAAAGGCCCGATGGAACGGTGTTTGCGGAGCCCGGCGGCGGTCCAACTCCCTGTTTTTCGCCGAGGCGTACGTTCATGTCCTTTGTTGCAATGGCTGTTCCGCCTGCCATTCATTCCATGACGGGATGCTCGCGGAGAAGACGTTCGAGAATCGGCGTAGAGCGCTATTTACGGCGTTGATGCTGTCGAAGGAGTGGAATTGGGGTGCCATTCCGCCGCCGACGGAACCGGAAGTCGAAGACATCTTGAAGAAGTTCGCCCCTCCAGCGAGGTAACGCCATGAACGACGACATTTTCAAGGAAGAGGAAAACACGATCCGCAGCAAGACGGTTCCGGGCAACCGGAATCCGGACTGCCTCGGGACGATCGACCAGTTCGCGCTGCTGGAGAAGCTGGGCAGCGGCGGCTACGGCGTGGTGTATCTCGCGGAGGATTCGTTCACGCACATCCGGTATGCGCTCAAGACGATCCTGCCGGCGCTCAAGTCGAGCATGGAGGAGATGGACAACCTCAAGGAGAAGTTCGCCCTCGTCCAGAAGCTCTCCCACCCGCACATCGCCACGGCGCATTCCCTGCACCGCGCCAAGGAGGTCGAATACGCATCCGAGCGGATCGCCAAGGAGGTCGGCGTCGCCTCCGGCGATCCGGTGATGGTGATGGAATACGCGCCCGGCGAGACGCTCTCCAAGTGGCGCAAGCGGTTCCCGAGGGGGCGCGTCCCCGTCGCGAAGGCCGCGGAGGTCTGCCGCCAGGTCGCGGACGCGCTCGACGAGGCGCACCGCAAGGGCGTCGTCCACCGCGACATCAAGCCGGGCAACATCTCCGTTTCCGAGAAGGACGGGAAGGTCGACGTCAAGATCCTCGACTTCGGCCTCGCGGAGCAGATCCGCACGTCCATCTCCCGCACGAGCCGCGCGAAGATCGACACGTCCGGGACGCGCCCCTACATGGCGCCGGAGCAGTGGTGCGGGCGCGACCAGGACGGGCGAACCGACCAGTATGCGCTCGCGGTCGTCCTGCACGAGCTGGTGTCGGGCGACGTGCCGTTCGGCTACGCGTTCTCCTCGGGCGACGTCGAGCTCATGGAGCACAAGGTCCTCCACGAGCCGGTCCTCACCGTTCCCGCGCTCACGGACGACCAGAACCGCGCGCTTCGGAAGGCGCTCGCCAAGGACGCCGCCGACCGGTTCGGGTCGTGTCGCGAGTTCCTGGACGCCTTTTCCGGCAAGGTCGCCTTCCGGGACGCCCCGGCCCCTGCGCCCGCGCCCGCGGCGAAGCCCTCCGGCGACGTGCCTTCCGACGACGACCTGAAGGAGCTGCTGCGCCGGTTCGGAAAGGTCGCGAGGAAGTATGGGAAGAAGGCCGTCGAGACCGCCCGCAAGGCCGCCGAGAAAGGCGGCGAGGTCATCAAGGAGAAGATCCCGACGCTCCGCGAGCTGGTGGACGGAAGGGACGCGAAGGGCGGGGGAGGGGATGCGCCCGGTCCTTCCGGGCCGGAGGACGAGGCCGCGTTCCCGGTGCGTCCCGACGACGAATGGGTCGCGACCATCCAGGCGCTGCCGAAGCCGAAGACGACGGCCGTCGATCTCGGGGAGGGGCTCTCGTTCGAGATGGTCAGCGTTCCCGCCGGAACCTTCCAGATGGGCAGCCGCAACGGGCGCAACGCCGAAAAGGGGCGGCAGGCCGGCGTGGAAAGCCGGCACGAGGTGACGCTGACTTCCCCGTTCCAGCTCGCGGCGGCGCCCGTCACGCGCGGCAAGTGGCGCGCGATCATGGGGAACGACCCCTCGAAGGGCGCCGGTGCGTCCGACGACCTGCCGGTCGACGGCGTCTCGTGGGAGGACTGCCAGGACTTCCTCGCGAAGCTCAACGAGGAGCATCCCGTGCGCGGCTACCGCTGGCGCCTGCCGACCGAGGCGCAGTGGGAGTTCGCCTGTCGCGCGGGAACGCCCGGCCCCTATGCGGGGACCGGTCGGATCAATGACATGGGCTGGTATGTCGACAACACCAAGGACGCGGAGCATCCGCATGGAGCCGCCCATCCCGTCCGCTCCAAGAAGCCCAACGCCTGGGGCTTCTACGACATGCACGGGAATGTGTGGGAGTGGTGCGCCGACGGCTTCATCCCCTCGCTCGGGCACTCCCCGAGGACGGATCCCTTCACGTCGCCGGCGGGCATGGAGCGCGTCATTCGCGGCGGCTGCTTCGACAGTGCCGCGGACCGCTGCCGAAGCGCGAGCCGACGCGGCATGGCGCGAACCGCGCGATACGACAACGTCGGCTTTCGCGTGGCGCTGGTGCCGGAATAGGAACATGGATGGGGATGCGCCCCTCGCGCCCGGGGCGCGAGGGGCGCATTTGATTGAAAATAAATATAAACAAATCGTAAAAACCATACAAAACATATAGTAAATACATTGTAAAAAAATATTTTATGAAAAGTAAAAATAATACTTGACAACAAACATCAATTCATATAGACTACCGCCTCATTGAGACACACACCAACCCGAATGGGGGACCTCCATGACCGCCGAAAAAGAATTCCTGACCCTCGAAGAAGTCGCCGACAAGCTCGGCGTCACGTATCAGCTGATCTACCGGCTGGCGCGTTCGGGCGAACTGCCCGCGGTGCGCCTTGGCAAGCTCTACCGCGTCTCGAGCGCGGACCTCGCCGCCTACCTCGAGAAGAGCAAGTCCGTCCCGACGGGCGGCACGTGCGACGCCTGCGGCGAGACATACGCCAGCCGCGCCTCGCTTCGCCACGTCTGCACCGAGGACGGCTGCGAGGCCGTCATCTGCGACGACTGCTGGACCCGCCGCAAGGTCCGCTTCTGCAAGAAGCACCAGCCGAAGTAATGCTGAATGCTGAATGCTGAATGCTGAATGCTGAATGACCGAAGACCATCCGACCATTTGACCAAACGACCACTCGACCACAAGACCAAAGGAAAACACCATGGGACTCTTCTCCGACAAATGCACCGCGATCGTCTCGCTTGAGACGGGACGCCACCTCACCGGCGAGGAACTCGCCGCCGCCAAGGAAGCCCTTCGCAGCGAAACGCACCTCTTCCACGGACAATCCGCGGTTCTCGCGGCGCACGGCTGGGGGATCTGCGGCGCCCGCGTGAAGAAGAAGGCGCGCTTCTGCTCCAAGTGCGGCGCCCATGCTCCGGGCGGATGGACGAAGTGCCCCTCCTGCGGCAAGTGGGTCGGGAACGAGTCGACGCACTGCTGGAACTGCGACCATCCGCTCCATCCCGAGACGCGCACGAACCTCGAGGGCGGAGTCTGGAACCGCGCCGAGGGGCTCTTCGCCGAGCGCTTCGAGGTCGGCGAGGTCGAGAACATGCTGAAGAACGGCATCCAGGTCCAGGAGGGCTCCGCGGCCATCCTGCTCGACGCCGGCAAGGAGAAGACCGTCCTCGGTCCCGGCCGCCATGACCCGGCTTCGCTGGCCCGCTCGATCAACTGGTTCGGCAACCCGCCCCCTCGCTCCGCCGTCCTCGTCGACGCCGGCGAGTTCGTCGTTCCGCTGCACATGTCCGAGGGCCTCGCGACGGCGGAGGGCTTCCCGATCGCCGTCTACGCGGAGCTCACGATGCGCTTCGTCCGCTCCCGCGCGGACGACTTCCTCGCGAACTTCATGAAGGACGCCCGGACGGTCTCCTACGAGGAGCTCTCGACGACCCTCTCCGCCACGCTCGCCTACGGCGTCAAGAACCTCTGCACCACCTCGACGGCCGAGGATCTGGTGAAGGATCCCGCGCGCCGCGACCAGTTCGAGGCGGCGATCCGCAAGGCCGCGAACGAGACGCTCAAGGCCTGGGGCTTCGAGGTCGTCCGCGTCGGCGCGGCCGACTTCGACTCCGCCGAATACGCGGAGGCCCGCAAGGCGAACGAGGGGCTCGACGCCCGCCGCCGCGAGATCGAGTTCCTCCGCCAGGTGCGCGAGATTGCCGCCTCGGAGCGCGAGGTCGCCGCCGGCTCGAAGATGGACGAGGCGAAGGAGGCGATGGACCAGGAGGCCTACATGGCCGGGCTCGCGGCGGAGAAGACCGTCGCCGACGCCGAGCGCGAGGCCTCCGTCTCCGGCGACCTCGGCCGCGTCGAGGCCGGTCGCGTGCGGGAGGAGGCGGAGCGCGACCATGCGCTCGCGGAGCGTCTCGCGACCCTCGCGCAGGAGAAGGAGGTCTCCGATACCGAGCGCGACGCCGCGCTGAAGCTCCTCCTCATGGCGAAGCAGAACGAGATCTCGAACCGGGAGGCCGACTACCTCCTCGCCCGGAAGATCGCCGACCGCGCCGCCGAGATGGAGGCCGAGCTCAAGGACACGGACCACGACATCGCGCTCAAGGAGAAGCTCCGCGCCTACACGGTCGAGGCCATGCTCAAGGACGAGCTCGGGCAGGAGGAGCTGCTGAAGATCCAGGCCCGCGAGGCGGAGATCGCCAACCGGGTGGAGACGTCGAAGATCGACCTGGAGGCCTACCGGATCCGCTCCTCCGCCGATGCGGAGGCCTACCGTACGCGCACGGTCGAGACGGCCAATACCGACGTCGAGGTCGACCGCACCCTTCGCGTCGGCCAGGCAACGAACACGGTTCGAGCCGGAGAGATCGACAACGAAATCAAGCGCCTCAAGGGCCTGCGCGACATCGACCGCGACATCGACGAGACGAAGATCAAGGCCGAGGACGCGGCGGCCGCCCGCGTGAAGGGCCTCTCCACGGAGGCGCTCATCGCCATCGACGACGATCCGGAGAAGATCCGCGCCCATGTCGAGATCGAGCGCATCCGCGCGCAGAAGGGGATGACGCACGAGCAGATCCTGGCGTCCGCCGCCGAGAAGTCGTCCGCCGCCGCGGACGCGCTCGCCCGGCTCGGCACGCTGAACGTCGTCGGCGACCGCGAGCGCGCCCTCTACGAGGCCCGCGTCGCGGACGCGCGCGGCGACCTCGCCGGCGCGCGCGGCGACCTCAAGGGCGCCGCGGACCGCGAGCGCGCCCTCTACGAGTCCCGCGTCCAGGAGACGCGCGAGGACCGCGACAAGATGTTCGCCCAGGACAGCCACTTCGTCGATACGTTCGGCGACGTTTCCAAGATGGCCGTGAACCACGGCGAGAAGAGCACCGTCGTCGGCATCGGCTCGGGCACGCTCTCCACCGCCCTGGCCCACAACGGAACCGCGTCCTCCACCGCGACCGGCAAGGCGAGCGCGACCTTGCCCGACCTGCCGGCCGCTCCCGCCGCCCCCGCCGCTCCGGCGGCTCCCGCAGCCCCTGCTGCGCCCAAGGCCCCGTAGTCCGGATCTCCGCCCCGCCACGGCTTCCCTCCGTCCATGTCCGACGCCGAATCCAGAGTCTGCCCCGCGTGCGGCCGCGCCGCGGATCCCGAGGCTTCGTTCTGCGAAGTCTGCGGGGCCGACCTGCACGCGGAGGTCGCGGAGGGGAAGCCGCACGCGGAGTTCGCGGAGGGGAAGCCGCACGCGGAGTCCGCGGAGGGGAAGCTGCACGCGGAGTCCGCGAAGGTTGCTGAGGAGAAGCCGCACGCGGAGTCCGCGAAGGTTGCTGAGGAGAAGCCGCACGCGGAGTCCGCGGAGGTTGCGGAGGGGAAGCCGGACGCGGAGTCTGCGGAGTCGGTCCGGAACGCGATCGCCGATCTCTTCGCCGCCCGCCGCGCCTCCTCCGACGCGGGCGAGCCGTGCGGGCGCGCGGCGCCCGCCGCGCCGGCGCGACCTCAGGTCGCCGCCGCGCGGCCCGTGCCGCCGCCTCCGCCGGTCTTCGATGCGTCCCCGATGCGCGCCGATCCTTCCGATGCGGTTCCGTTCGAGCTGGAATGGGACGAGGCGCGCCGCTTCATCGAGGGCGTGCAGTGCGCCTTTTCGTTCCGGGTCCGCAGCGCCTGCCGGATCGCCAAGCTCGGCTTCCGCGTGGTCGCGAACGGTTCCCCGGTCGGTGAAGACATCGTCTTCGCGGGGCTCCGGGCGGGCGACGAACGCGAGACGACGGTCCCCTTCGTTCCGCGGGTTCCCGGACAGGTCGTCGTGAAGCTCCGGGCGGAGACCCTCCTCGACCGTGGGGCGCACGAATCGTTCGCCGCGGCACGGGACTTCGAGCACGTGGCCGAGCCCTTCCGGCGTTTCCTCGCGGAAGGCGACCAGAACATCAACATCGACATCCGGGACAACGACGGCATCATCCGCCTCGACGAACTCAAGCTTCCCCGGCAGGCGATCGTCGACCTGAAGGAGGAGATCGACCGGGTCCTTTCGTGCCGGGGCCGCTACCGGACCGTCGCGTTCTGTCCCGGCGAGATCCGGCGCGAGCGGATGATCCTCTCGTCCTCCGCGGGGGACGGCATCCGGGACCTGCTCGTTCTTCCGGGCACCGACTGCGTGACGTTCGGCACGTCCTCCCATGCGGACGCGTGGCTTCTGCCCGAAACGGAGGGCCGCATGGACGACAAGCGCGCGAGCTTCATCTCGGGCATCCACTTCTCGATCCAGAACAACCGCTCTCGGCACGAGTTCGAGCTCCGCAACGGCGGTCCCTCCGCCCGCAACGACGACCGGTCGCGCTGGCGCGCCTCGACGAACGGGCTGAACGTCGACGGCTCGGCGCTCCAGTCGTCCCCGCTCCCTCTGCGGCCCGGCGAGACGCGTTCCGTCGACCTCGCGCCCTACGCCGTTTCCGGCGGATCCCTCTCCCTCTCCCTCGAGCCGCGCGGCTGGGACGACCCCGCCGCCGCCGTCTGCGACTGGCGGACCGGCAACCTGTCCTCGCTTCTCGTCCGCCGCGGCGACAATCCGCACAAGGCGATCCTCGTCGTCTGGGGCGCCGCGGCGCTCGATCCGCTGCTCGGCACGGAGTCCGGTCTTCGCGTGGCGTCGCTCGACGGCCGCCTCTTCCTCGTGGACCGGCACGGCGAGGCGGCCCGCATCCACCGCCTCGCCGGGCACGCGCTGCCCGGAACGCCCTTCTCCATCTCGTGATTTTCCCAATGACCACCCGTTCGTCCGACCATCAAACCAAACATACCACACACCCAACCATGAAAACGCCCAAACTCCACATCCTCCTCGCGGCCGCCGCCCTTTCGGCGCTCGCCGCCGGCTGCGCTTCTCCGCCCCCGACCATCGGGGACGATCCCAAGGCCAAGGTGTCGGTCTCCCCCGAAGACCTGCGCGTGCGGCTCTCCGTCGCGTCCGAGGACACCGCCTCCGCGACCTTCGCCGAAGGCGTCCGCGAGACCGCGGTCTCCTCCCTCCGCGGCCGCGCGATCAAGATCGCCGGGAACGGCAAGAACGACCCCCGCGACCTGGACCTCGACCTCCGCGTCCGCCAGCGGATCTTCGACCAGTCCGCCGAATACCTCACGCTCGACGGCACCGTCGGCGCCCGCCTGACCGACGCGTTCGGCGGCTCCGTCCTCGCGGAGAAGACGTTCCGCGTCCAGAACGGCCCCGCGCTCGGCCTCGAGAAGGCCTCCATCGGGCTCTCCAACGCCGTCTCCGGCGAGCTGTCCGGCTGGATCGAGAAGACGGTCGTCCCGTCGCAGATCCCGCTCGCGGCCTGTATCGTCCGCGTCGACCGTCTCTCGAACGGCAAGAGGAAGGCGCCGGCCTCGTTCCCCGGCGACTTCGTCGCGAAGGCCTCCCAGCTGAAGGGCGTCCTGCAGTGCTCCCTCGAATCGTTCGACGCGGACGCCGGCACCGCCTCCTTCCGCTTCCTCTACCGCCGCACCGACCTTCCCCAGGGCCTCGTGAACACGATCGTCACGGCGATGCCCGAATACAAGTTCGAGCTCAAGTAGAGCCCCGCCCACCGACCTTTCAAACCCAACGAAAAGGAAACACGACATGAACAAGCCGATTCTCCTCGCGGCCGCCTTCGCCGCCCTGGCTCTGCAGCCCGCCTTCGCGCAGTCCGGCGCTCCGGCGGCCGCCAAGCCCGCCGCAACGCCGGCCGTCCCCGCCGTCTTCGACATCGACGAGCTCCACGCGATCGACTCCACCGTCCCGGAGGTGGTCGAGTCCCTCCGCAAGCTCGAGCGCGATCCCGCGCTCTCCTTCGCGGTCTTCCCGATCGCCGGCGACCGCGACGGCGCCGTCGCCGGCAGCGTCAAGGCCGCGGTCACGCAGGCCGGAAAGCGCTGCATCGAGGGCCGGACGGATCCGGCCTGGAAGATGCTCGTCGACGAGTTCTTCTCCGACGCCCACAACGCCGCGCTGCTGAAGGAGGAGTTCCTCTCCGCGATCGGCAGGCTCACCGTCGTCGACTATCTCGTCTACGGCAAGGTCCGCAACGTCACCGCCACGCCCAAGTCCGTCTCGATCGAATACGAGCTGCACGCGGCCGACGTGAAGACGCACGAGCACGTCTGGGGCGGCGTCTTCTCCAAGACGCTCGCCCGCGGCGCCGCGGCCGAGAAGCCCCTCCTGCCCGAGGAGGCGGTCTTCTCCGCCGCCGAGCGCCGGGCGTTCCGCGCGCTCATGGAGGACCTCGTCCCGGCCCTCCAGGCCGCCGGCATCCCCGCCGGCGCCACCCTCGGCGTGATGCCGCTCGTGAACGACCGCGGCCGCACCGTCGTCGACCTCGTGAAGGGCGCCGCGACCGACGCGGGCCGGACCTGCGCCACGCACGGCGACGACCCGATGTGGGTCGAGATCCTCCGCGAAATGGCCTTCGACGAGAAGAAGGCCCAGTTCCTCGACCAGAAGACGATCGAGAAGATCGGATCCGTCCTGGGCTCCGAGGTCCTGCTCCACGGCGTCGTCCGCTCCCAGCCCGCCGCCGGCGGCGGCGCGACGGCCGAGCTCGACCTGCACGCCACTGACGTGAAGACCGGCAGGCACCTCTGGAGCCGGACCTTCGAGAAGACCTGGACGCCCGCCGCCCCGCGCGCTCCGTTCTCGCCCGCCGAGCGCAAGGCGATCGCCCTCGCGATGTCGGACGTCGTCGCCGACCTCGGGATCTCCGCGATCGGCCCGAAGGCCTCCGTCTCCGTCCTTCCGCTCGACGGCGACGCGCAGGACGTGGCCTGCCTCGCCCTCAAGCGCGCCGTCACCGACGCCGGCAAGACCTACGTCGAGGGCAAGGAGGATCCGATGTGGGGCGTAATCCTCTCGGAGATGGTCTTCGACGGCCGCTGGGACGGCGTCCTCGACCCCGCCACGCTCGTGAAGATCGGCTCGCTCAAGGCGACGGACGTCCTGGTCTACGGCACGGTCCGCACCCGCGGGGCCGCCGGCGGCGGCGCCACGGTCGAGCTCGACCTGCACGGCACCGACGTGAAGACCAAGCGGCATGTCTGGGGCAAGCTCTTCGAGCGCACCTTCGTTCCCGAGGCCGCCCGCGCGCCGTTCACCGACGACCAGCGCGAGGCCATCGCCCACGCGATGGAGGAGGTCGTCGCCTCCCTCAAGGCGTCAAAGGATCTCGGCGACAAGGCGATCTCCATCCTCCCGATCGTCAACGACAGCGGCGACGTGGTCTACAGCTACCTCAAGAAGGCCATTGGCGACGCCGGCCGGCGCTGCGTCGAGCACAAGGACGATCCGATGTGGAACGAGGTCGTGGCCGAGATGGTCTTCGACGACCGCAACAACGGACTCCTCGACGAGGCGACGCTCGTGCGGTTCGGCTCGCTCAAGGCAACCGACGTGCTCCTCTACGGCACGCTGCGCTCCTGCACGCAGACCGGCAACCGCATCCAGGTCGAGCTCGACCTCCCCGCGACCGACGTGGCGACCAAGCGGGTCGTCTGGAGCGCGGACGTCCAGAAGCGCTGGTACACGACCGGCACCGACGTGGCGGAGAAGGGCCTCTCCGACATCCCGCAGCCCGTCCGCGCCCGCCTCGCCGAGAGCGTCCGCGCCAAGCTCGTCGACTCCCTCAAGGCCGAGAAGAAGCTCAAGGGCGTGCAGTCGATCGTCCTCACCCCGCTCACGGGCGACCAGGACCTCTACTGCTCGCACATCCTGCGCGACGCCATCACCAAGAGCGGCTTCCTGGTCGGCAACGACATGGACCGTTCGACCTTCCAGGGCGCCAAGCCCACCGACTCGGTGGCCTACGGCGAAGTCCGCCGCCTCGACTTCTTCGAGGAGGTCGGATTCCTCGACCTCTTCCGCGACTACGGGATCGACGTCGATCTCCAGTCCGCGATCTCCCAGAACGAGGGCCGCAGCGTCCTGTGGAGCGATACGGTCCAGGACGCCGTCGTCTGGCGCGAGTGGAACTGGGCGCGCGTGGTCCTCCTCGCCGTCGGGATCCTCTTCGTCCTCTGGATCGTGCACGCCTTCTTCAAGGCCGTGACCCGCGTCCGCTAGCTCCGACCCGCGGGGCGGCCGCGCCGGCCGCCCCGCGGGGAATCCGCCAACCTTCGAACCACCACAACCTCCATGCCCACGTGCTGCGTCTGCGGGAAGGATCTCCCGAACAAATACGCCATCGCGGCCCGGTGCTCCGAACCGGGCTGCGAGGCCGTCTTCTGCACACTCCACGCCGCCACGTGGAACAAGCGCTGCCCCGCCCACGGCGGATCCGAAACCACGTCGCTCCACGCGGAGCCCGCCGCGGCTCCCGCCGGCGATCCAACGACCGAACGACCGAACGACCGAACGACCATGTCCACCGAAGACCCGACACCCGACGAAACCCTCGTGAAGGACGCCAAGGCCAAGCTCCCCGCGTCCCGCCTGCGCGGCATCCTCGCCTCCGTCGGCGAGTTCGCCGCGAAGGCCGGCAAGCTCGCCGGCGACCTCGTCCGCCGCATCCGCAACGAGAAGGATCCCGAGGAGATGCTCCGGTCCCTCGACGCCTCGCTCGCAGCGAACAAGGAGAAGCGCCAGCCGCTCTTCGACCGCAACACGGCGCTCGCCGCCGAGATCGGCGCGAAGAAGAAGGTCTACGAGGCCGCGCCGCCCGCGCGCAAGAAGATGCTCGAGCTGGAGCTCAGGAACCTCCTCGCCGAATACAAGGCGAACGAGCGCCAGCTCACCGCCTTCTTCGAGAACGAGAACGCCCTCACCGTCGTCCGCGGCCGCCTCCTCGAGCAGATCGCCCTCGGGATGCAGACGCTCAAGGAGGACGACATCGACAGGCTCACGGACGACATCGAGGACGCCGTCGCCGACGCCGAGAACATCTCGGACGCCGTCCGCGACCTCGACAAGGCCGGCAAGCGCCGCGAGCGCGACTCTGACGCCGACTCCTTCGCGGACGCGCTCGCCGCCTTCGA
>Ga0310691_10005273_pt1 | contig 14201 bp, 18 predicted proteins | sample 176DNAGHGlowgp2_FD_203887 | JGI IMG/M metagenome (GOLD analysis project Ga0310691, IMG submission 203887) | Sheep rumen microbial communities from Palmerston North, Manawatu-Wanganui, New Zealand - 1766 DNA GHGlow gp2 (v2) (version 2) | ecosystem: Host-associated > Mammals > Digestive system >... | reverse complement strand
TTGTACAAATAATTTTATTATAATATTTGTGTTATGTATAAAATGAGATTTTGAATAATAAAAAAAATCCCGGTTCCGTTCTGGTACCGGGATGTGGTGTTATATTTATTTAATTATTTTAGCTTTCCCGTCTTTAAATATCACTTCATAATTATAATAATCTTTGAGAAAATCTTCTAGTGTATAGAGTGATTGGAGTATTTCATCGTCTTTTTGTTCTAACACGCTATAGTTGTCATGGACATTATTAGTTCGTAAATCATTACAGATTTCAACATGTTCAGCCCATAGTGAACTCATTTCATATTCTAATTCTTCACGGTATTTTTTAGCGATATATCTTTTTTTCATTGTTATTCCTCTGTTTATATTTCTTTGTATCTTTCCTCTGCTATTCCGTCAACTACATAATATATAATAGCTTCATATATTAGACTTTTTTCATTTTTTAAAATATTAAGCATTTCATTTTTTGTTTTTCCGAATGCTATGGATGTTTCGGTATTGTGGTTAGGGTATCCATGTGCAATCACCATTACAATTGCCCACCCTGTATAGTTTTGAAACATATGTAACCCCTCTTAGCAAGTTCATTATCGATTTTTTTTAGTATTTTAGAGCAGTCTTCAATATCTTTGCAAAATGGTTCATTCATTTCCTTAGACTTTACTTCATTTTTGTCGTATAGTTCATACGACGTTTCCATAAATCTCTTGTTCTGTTCTACTCTGTTAGTGATAGCACTTCTTAACAGAAACAGTTCGGATGATTCAAATTCCATTTTAATTTCTCCTTGATATGGATTTTTTTGGAATTCCTTCCGGCAACTCTATTATACCACACTGGCGCGCAAAACGCAATAGGTTTTCAGAAATTCTTATTATAATTTTATCCTATAACCGGTTATCAGAAAATTTTGTAATAGAAAACTATTGCAAATATTGGCATATTGTGCTATAATCATATTAGGGCAACACCCGGAAAGAGAGGTTTTATTTTATGAATAGTAAAGAACATACCCCACCAAAAGTTATAGTTACAATGTCCATTCGTCCACAATTAGCAGATATCTATACACGATTAGCAAAAGAAAATAATTTGTCTCGTTCACAGTTTATAGAATATTTAACTTGTAAAGCTTTAGTAGATGAGGGTTTTTGTAGCATTGAAGATTTAGATATATCTAAAGAATTGGAGGAACTTTTATAATGCCACGAAAAATAAAACGTGAACTAGGGAACCATAATGACTATAATTATTTTGATTTGCTTAATCATAATACAGAGGAACAGCTAAGAGACGAATATAAACGTATGGCAAAACAGGCAAAACGGCAAATAACTGCTATTAAAAAATCACCCTTCAAAGATAATAAAATAGTAGAGGGCAAAGATTTTTTATCGCAAAATCCCGATAATATGACAAAATCAGATTTAGCGCATAATTTGTCAACACTTGATTCTTTTTTATCTAGCAAATTATCAACAGTAACAGGACTGCGCGAACAGCGTAAACTGTCAATTGAACGTTTACATGATAGAGGATATAATTTTATAAATACACGTAATTATAAAGCGTTCGGAGAGCTAATGGACGATATGAGAGCATACATAAATAATAATATTATCACATCTCAAAAAGTCCTTGACGCTGTTGATAATCTAGTAACTAAACGTAATGTAAAAAGTCTCGATAAAATTACACAAGTATTACAAAAAGCATTTGAGAATAATATTTCATTAGCAAATGTACAAAAGAATTTCGGTTTTTATTGGGACAATATGGATGAAATTAGTGATTTGCAGTTAAATCTTGACAGAAAACGCCAATATACACGCACAGAACTAGAACGCAAAATGAGTGGAGCTAAAAAATGAAAACAGTTTATTATACAGATTTTCCATATTCTATAATTAAAAAAACAGGTATTCAGAAACGAAAAAAAGGTAATCCCGGAACAACCAAAAAAGCAGAATATAACTATAAAGACGTTGTTTGTGCTTTTGATATAGAAACAACACGGCATATTGTAGGAAATCACAGAGCACAGGGTAAACTTATAAACGATGAAGTTGCTATTATGTACATATGGCAATTTCAATATGATGAATTATATACAATTTACGGTAGAACGTGGGAAGATTTTAATGATTTTATTTCAAAAATCTGTGAACAGTTAAAAGCGGATGAACGTTTAGTGATATATGTGCATAATTTATCATACGAATTCAGTTTTTTACAGGATGATTTCATAATGGGAAAATATATAGATAAGGATTCTGTATTTTGTATGAAGGCTAGAAAAATATTAAAATTCACGGCATATGAAGGTAAATTAGAATTTCGATGCAGTTATATACATAGTAATATGTCATTGGACTTATTTACTGATAAAATGGGAGTAGAACACAGGAAATTAAGCGGAATAGAATTCAATTATAATAAAAAGCGTTATCCATGGACAGATTTAACAGATAAAGAAAAAGGATACTGTTTTAATGATGTGCGCGGACTTGTTGAAGCGTTAAAAAAGGAAATGGCAATAGATGATGATAATTTATATACGATACCCTTAACTAGTACGGGATATGTTCGGCGGGATATACGTGAAGCAATAAAAAACGCAAAAATCGGAAATTTTATAGATAAATTGCAACCTGATTATGATACATATTTGTTATTACGTGAATGCTTTAGGGGTGGAAATACTCACGCAAATAGAGATAACGCAAATCGCATAATAAAAGCGAAAAACGGATATTATATAAAAAGTGCCGACCGGTCTAGCAGTTATCCCGATGTGCAAATGAATAGACAGTTTCCAACAATACCGTTTGCAAGACCTAAACCGGAATATATAACAAACGAACATTTTTTAGAAATGATAAATAAAAATCGTCCTGTTATTGCTAGATTAGAATTTTATAATTTGCGTTTAAAATATGACGAAATTGCAGTTCCGTATATTTCAAAATCAAATTTACGTAACTATACAAAAGATGCTATTGTAGAAGATAACGGACGAATTATATTTGTCGCTCATTGTGAAATATCAGTTACAGATATTGACTATAAAATAATAATAAATCAATATAAATATGATGAAATGAAGGTTAAAGATTTTATGATTTCACGTTATGGTGATTTGCCCGAATGTATAAAAAATGTAATACGAGATTATTATACCAAAAAAACAAAATTAAAAGGAGATGAAGAACAAGCTATAATATATATGAAGAGTAAAAACAAATTAAATAGTATTTATGGAAATTCCGCGCAGGACCCGGGGAAAATTGCTATTGTATATGATGACGGCATTTATAAAACGGGCGCAAACACAAAAAACGGAGGTTTTGAAGATATTGAAGATACTGAACACATGAAAGAACTGAACTTTGATAAAATAGATGATTATATAAACTACATAAAAAGACAACAATTTTTTCGATGGTAAAACCGTATTGCCCTACCAATGGGGGGTATATACTACAGCATGGGCACGTTATGAGCTACAATGTGCAATAGATATTATACCATATGCCAATTTTTTATACTGTGATACCGATTCAGTATATTATATTGACAATGATAGTATAAATTTTGATAGTTATAATAAAGAAAAAATACGAAACAGTAAAAAGAATAATGCTTGTGCAGAAGATGTTAAAGGAAAAGTTCATTATATGGGCGTATTTGAAGTTGAACATAAAAAAATAATAGAATTTAAAACATTGGGAGCGAAAAAATACGGTTTTATTGAAAATGGTGAATTATCATTAACTATTGCAGGAGTTAGTAAAAAATATGGTGCAAAAGAACTAATAATGTCACAATGTCCATTATATAATAAAAAGACTGCTGATATTGTTAACTATTGCCCATTATATTATAATATAGAAAATCGAAAATCAGTTTTAGAATTATTTTCAGACGATTTATTTGAAGATGAGTTGACAGAAACAGGATTTGTATTTAAAAAAGCAGGTGGCACTGAAATAATATATAATGATAAGCACACAAAATATGCGTCGTTTACAATAAATATTGATAATAATGAAATATATGTACCAACTAGCGCAGTTATTAGAGAATCTACATATGAAATTTCGCTAGATAAAGACTATAGTTTTTTATTAGATAATTTGATATATATAGGCGCATTAGAGCAATATTTATATACACAGTTTGGTATTAACGCTGATATTATGGAACAATAGATATAATATACCCTATTTTCAAAAATCTATTGACAAGGGGTGATAGTTGTGGTATAATACCCTATGGACGGGGATACCGTCCTAATACAAATACACGGAGGAAAAGATCAATGGCAAGAAAACCTAAAAATCCCGATGAGTATATAAGTAAGGCGGGATTGGTTACGCGAACCTTCACGACTTCCAATGTCAAGATTGAATATGTCAATCTCGACGCGAAACAGTTCGGAGAGGAAATGGTAACCGTTATGAAACCTGGAGCAAGTGCAATTCTTGAAGCTAAGCGCATTTTTAAGGCCAACCACAAGGACGAACGGATTCAGATTTCTAAAGCTGAAACTGTAGAGGAATCTACAAAGTGCATTGCAATGAAGGAAGAAGATTTCATTTCAAACGGATTTGAAGTCAAACCTAACTACAACACCACTGAAACGGAGGAACAGTAATGAACATTACTTATATTTCTAACCCCGACATGTCCGCACGTGATATTTTTAAAATGACGCAGGGCGGAGCAGATAAGATGTCCAACCACATCGGAGAAGTTATTGACATTGTAGACGCTATTGTCTACGAAGATGTCAATACTAGAAACGAAGATGTAACCATTCTTGTTATTAGAACCGGAGACGGTGATATTATGGCAAGTTCTTCCGGAACTGTTCGTCGCAAATTCGGAGCGATGTGCGCCAGCTTTAATGACACGTTCCCGATTGAAGGTGTAAAAATCATTTCGGGGACTAGCAAGGCGGGACGTGAATACTGTGATATTGAACTTGTATAAACAGTAAATAAAGAACATAAAGGGGGATGCAAATTCCCCCTTTATTTGTTGGAGGTGATAAAAATGCATATTATAAAGCGTTATCTCGAAAACGGTTATATCGACATGCCTAGTATTATGCATGAGCCGGATTTACCATTTATGTTTCTATGGGGAGGACGCGCAACAGGTAAAACATATGGAGCGTTAGAAGAATGCGCAAAATATTACGATAAAACTGGAGACAGATTTATATATTTGAGAAGAACAGATAAACAATTATCAATGTGTGCAAACATGAATACAAATCCCTTCAAACCTATCAATAATGATATTGGAACAATGATATATCCCGGAACTGTTAAAAATATCGGAAAAGGATTTTTTAAAGGAGAATTAAATAAGGATAATGAAATTGTATTAACTAATGATTTATATGGGTACATGGCCAGTTTGTCAACCATTGGAAATATTAGAGGTATTGATTTTAGCGATGTTTGGTGTGTTGTTTACGATGAATTCATGAAAATGCCGAATGAAAGAAATATGAAAAATGAAGGAAGAAGTTTTGCGGACATGTATGAAAGTATAAACAGAAATAGGGAATTTGGTGGTAAAGATCCGTTGAAAGTTATATGCTTATCTAATGCCAATGATTTAGCAAATGATATTTTTATATATTATGATTTAGTTTCCCGCGCTGAATGGATGATAAAGAAAGACCGTTATCAGTATTTAGATTATGGGCGCGGTATTGCATTATTACGATTTGATGATAGTAAAATATCAGAACAGAAACAAAATACCGCATTATACAGAATGTTAGGAAGTGAAGCAAGTTACACTAAAATGTCTTTAGGTAATAAATTTAAAGAAACTGAAATTCCCACAATAAAAAGTGTGAATATAAAAGAATATAAACCCCTTGCCAATATTAGCGGTTTGACATTTTATGAGCATAAATCAGACAACCTTTATTACGTGACAACTTTTAAAAGTGGAACATATGAAACATATGATGATAGCGATATAGACAAGAAAAGATTTTGTCGTAAATATGTGGGATTGTGGGCTAGCCATATGAACGAACATGTTTATTTTGATAGTTATCAGACATTAAGAGTATTTGAGAATCTTTTTTTGAACTAACGCTTGACAAAGTTAACCTTTTATGGTATACTGTATATGCGGATATATTATAACAGTGTGCAGAAACAACACTCAGAAGGTGGGCACATGGGGCATGTTTCCCCCATAAACTGTTTTATATCCGCATTTCTATTTTATGGAGGTATTTTATGGAGAATGTTCAAGATATTATGACAGCTATATCAACAGTCGGTTTCCCTATTGTAGCATGTGTAGTCATGTATTATATCAATTGGAAGACACAGCAAATGCACAAGGAAGAAATGACAAAAGTAACAGAAACGATTCATAATAATACGATTGCACTCACAAAATTAGTTGACAAGTTGGAGGAAAACAACAAATGAAAAAAGAAGAAATTGCTTTTATGTTACACAATGGTTTTAGTATTAGTGAAATTATGGCTATGTTCGGTGAACAGGAGCAGGAGCAGGAGCAGGAGAAGGAACAGAAACAGGAGCAGGAGAAGGAACAGAAACAGGAGCAGGAGAAGGAACAGAAACAGGAGCAGGAACAGGAAACAGAGATTGTAAAAACGTTAAAAGCGGAACTTGCCAAAATGCGTGAAGAGAGACAAAAACAGAATAGGAAAAATAACATTATTATAGGCAACAAAGAAGATGAAAAGACAGAAGAAGAGATTTTGAGCGATTCTATCAAAACTATCTATGAAAATTCGTTGAAATGAGAGGTTAAATTTATGGCACAGTTTGAACAGGCATACAATATTCTAAACGCAGTCGCTAAACAGGCAACAGGCCGGGAAGACATTTCGGTAGTAGATACATCTAGTTTTGTTGCAGTAGCAAATACTGTGTTGCGTATGGGAACGGATGTATTTTTCAACACACTTTCGGATGTACTTTCAAGGACAATTTTTTCTTATCGTCCATATGAACCGCTTTTCGACATTGTTTCCGCTGATTCGGAAAGGTGGGGTAATCATGTTAGGAAAGTTGTCCCCCTTGATTTTGAAGCAGTGGAGAATGAGGAATATACACTTGTCGACGGACAGAGCTATGATCCGTGGATTGTGGCAAAAGACAAAGTCGTGCAGTTTAACTTCTATGATGCTGTTACTCATGCGCGTTATAGGAGCTATCCTGTTGATCAGATTAGAACCGCTTGCACAGGTCCCGAACAGTTTAACGAATTTATTGCTATGCTGTTTAGCAATGCGCGCAGTCTAATCAATGCCGATGAGGAAAATTCTAGGCGTCTCTGTGTATGTAATTTCATCGCAGGAAAAACCATTGTGGACGCTAGAAATGTTCGACACCTTCTCACGGAATACAACGCCTATACTGGACAGACGTTGACCGCGCAGACTGTGAGACAGAATACTAATTATATTCCGTTTATGCAGTGGGTGAGTGCGCAGATTGAGAGCACGTCTCTTCATATGCGCGAACGCGGATATAAATATCACATGAATTTGACTAATGCAAATATTCCGAGACATACGCCGCGAAATTATCAGCGTTTAATCATGATGGCGGACGATTATGCACGTATTAAAAATAGTGTTCTTTCCAATACGTTTAATGAAGAATACATCAAAGGATTTGAAAAGTTCGAGGCTATCAACTTCCTACAGGCGGAAAATACTCCTAATAAAATTATTATTGAACCGTCGATTATCGGCGCAACTGGAACGCCTATGACGGGAGAAGAAACGACGGTTGATAATTTCTTCGCTATGATTTTTGATAGAGATGCTATGTTGCATACTACTATCGATACTTCTAGTTATACTACACCTATTAACGGAAGAACCAAACATTATAATGTTTGGTATCATTATACTAATAGATATTGCAACGATTTTACTGAAAATGCTGTTATTTTCCTTATGGACTAAGGTGTAAAAATGGCTTTTACTGTTAATTTCTATACATTTTCAAAACGGATTAACAGTACAGCAGTTCCGAATAATCCCGTTATTTCTGTTCAGTGTTCATTGAAGGATAATAGCGGGATTATCAATCCTATTTTGGAAATAAGTACTAGTGTTAATCCGCAAGCGTTAAATTATGCATATATTCCACAATTTGACAGATATTATTGGGTAAATGATTGGACGTGGATTCTTGGAAGATGGGAAGTCACATTAAATATTGATGTTTTAGGCTCTTATCGTTCACAGATTGGGTCAAGTTCTCATTATGTGTTAAGAAGTAGTTATAGATATAATCCTAATATTATTGATGATATGTACCCTGCTTTAGCTTGGCAACCTGATTATTATACAGATACAGCAGATTTTCAATTTGCGGATAGATTTTCTTATGGTACTTTCGTATTAGGTGTTGTGAATAAAGACAGTTACGGAGTTGGCGCTGTTTCATATTATACAATGTCTGTATCAGCTATACAAAAATTAGTTGATGCTATGTTACCTGACGCAAATCAAACATGGATGCAGGGATTTACACAAATGGTAGATGTGTTATACCGTTCATTCTATGGGCCATATGATTATATAAAAACTTGTAAATGGTTCCCCATTTCTATGGGGTCAATGGGCGGAGAGTTGAGAGAAATAACATTTGGAAACTATAGAACTAGCGACATTTACCCGGATTCCTCTTCAACAGCATATGGAAATGCGATTCCAAACGTTTTTTCAAATTGGTATGTTAATAGTAGAACGTTGTTATTGCCTACTTCATGGCTCTCTTTAGATGCAAAATACAGAAGTAAACCGAATGCGCATATTTATTTAATTTTTAATCCTTGGGGAGTTATAGAATTAAATCCTATTGATTTTTCAAATTCCCGAGAAATAAAATGTTATATTTATGTGGATTTAATTACCGGTGATGCATTGTTAAAAATATATAAAATTGTAGGTACTAGGGAGTATTTCTTATATCAATCTAGTGTAAAATTATCTGTAGATGTTAATTTAACACAATCGTCTATTGATGCAAGTGGAATATTAAATGGAGTTGCGTCTACTGCTATAAGTACAGTTACGGCATTATCAAGCGGGGGAACAAGTGCAATGTTAGCAAGTGCTATTTCTGCTAGTGCTAGTTGTCAAAGTGCAATAAATAGCGGAATTCCTACAATGTCAGGCTCATTAGGAATAACCGCTAATTCTGTGATAGCAATGGACGGAATAGCTACACTTTATTATGAATATTGTTATTATGCAGATGAAGATAATACCGAAAACGGGAAACCTCTGTGCGAAACTGTAACATTAAATACCATTCCCGGCTATATTAAATGTTTACATGGTGAAATGTCAATAAATGGTGCATTCAATGAAGAATTATCAATGATTAGAGAATTCCTAACCGGTGGATTTTTCTATGAATGAGGTGATTAAATATGGCTATTTGTACAAATCTTTCCGTAATCGCCGCTATATGTGGGAATTTTTATCAGGAAAGTACAGTTAATCCCGGAATATGGGAAAATCTTACTGTTAACGCTCCCGGCTATGGTTTGGGGCAATGGACGGATAATCCACCGCAAGTCATGCGCAGAACTGCATTGTTTAATTGGCTAAATAATAACGGTTATGAGCTAGATTCCGGAGACGGTCAGCTAAATTTTTTAGTATATGAAAATGTGTGGATTCCGTCGCTAATCACGCCGTCGGCGTATAATACGCTTACAGATTATTTTAATAGTACAGATACAAATATAACTAATCTTGTGTATGAATTTATGTATCATTGGGAAGGCATCAACGACGGGAGCGATAGCACAAGAATAAATGCAGCTTTACATTTTTATGACGCTTTTATCAATGATGATGGTACAAGATTGCCTTGGTTTACAGGGAATTATTATCTATCATTAAATGCTGAAAGTACAGATAATGCATTAAGAATTATGGATTTTTTTCTTGGAGCAACACCACCAACACCACCAACACCCCCGGAACCGGATGTTGATACCCTAATTGCTATAGCTAAAAAATTAAAAGATAAAAAGAAGATCGGAGGTATTCATATTTATGTCTAATAATTTACCCGAAAGCCTAAATTATAGTAATATGTATTATGGATTGCAGAACATGGAAAATGTACGGTTTTTTCCGTCAACTGTACATCTTGATAGCAAATTAACAAAGTTTCACTATAGATATTTAATGCAACGGGCTATATCTAAATTTAAATGGAAGTTACCCGAATATATTTCAAGAAACTATTTCCTGTATACGTTATATGTTATTGGTTATGGTTTTGTATTTAAAAGTGAAGAGTTTGGCACACTTTTTAATCATGGAACGCTAGATGGTTATGATGTTTTCTATCAACCCGCTAATGCTGTTATACAGAATCCATTATTCAAAAAAACCTATACGTTAAGAATTGGTGAAGAATGCGCTATAATCAAACTTAATCCTGATTATCGTGGAATTAGTGATATATGCCGTTATTATGCCGAATTATTAGCTATGGCGGGAAGTGCATTACAAACCAATTTAATCAATAGTAAATTTGCGTATATTTTTGGAGCTAAAAATCAAACAGTATCACAAACTTTCAAAAAAATGTATGATGATATTGCAAGCGGGGAACCGGCCGTATTTGCGGATAAAAAATTGTATGATGATAATGGAAATTTGAGTATTCAAGTTTTTTCACAAGATGTTAAAAGTACATATATCGGAAATCAGCTATTGACGGACATTAGAAATATTTTAAATGATTTTGACAGTATTGTCGGAATCAATAATGCAAATACTGAAAAAAAGGAACGTATGTTGACCGATGAAGTTAATGCCAATAATTTTGAAACTAATGCTATTAGTTATGTTCAATTTGATACACTAAAAGACTCTATCAAAAAGAGTAATGAAATGTTTCCGGATTATAAAATTGAAGTATCATATAGAGAGGAGGATAATGTAATAAATGGGCAACAGTCTAAGGATAACCCCGTTAACAATGTATCAGATAGATAATACTTGTTATGACGGTTTAAAAGATTGCTTACCTAAAAGACCGACAAATAATAGAGGTTATGATGATTTATTGTTAACGGGATTTGATATTGACGGCAATATATTTATAAATAATATGCTAGCTGAATTAGCTGAAATGCAGATTATATATACAAATCCTGAATTCTTTAAATTTGCCGTAACTAATTGGGCACTAAAAGAAAAAGATATATGGCAAAGATTATATGATACTGTGTTTTTCAAATACAATCCTATATGGAATAAAGACGGTACAATTAAAGACAATGGAACAGAGACGCGAAATCTAAGCAATAATACTTCGGTAACAAGTACAAGCGGGAAAACCGTAACAGGAGAAAATAGTAACACAAGAAATGAGGATGTAGAAAGTACAGAAACTAGAGATTTGAATTTACATCATACAGAAACGACAACTAATGACGAAGATGGGACAAATAATGAAACACGAAATTTAGCGGGAAGTGACGATAATACAAAGAATCTGACATACGGTCATACTAATTTAAAAAGTAACACAGGAACACAGAGAAATAACGGCACAGATAATACTATCAATTCTGTATCCGCATATAATGATACAGGATTTAATAATAGAGATAAAAGCGAACGAACTACAGATAACACACGAACAGACAACCTGTTAGAACAGGATAACGGTGAAGATACCGAAAAGGGGACAGACAATCATATAACAAGCGATACGGGAACAGTAAATAGGACTATTACAAATGATAGCACTATAGAAAATGAATATAGCAATGACGATACGGGAACGGTTAAACATGTTGACGAAAGAACTATAACTGATTCTGGAACTAATAGTATAACCGAAAATGGAACGGGAAATAATACCACAACAGGAACGGAAACTGGAACAATTGGAAATATTTTAACAAGAATCGAACAGGGGAATATTGGTGTAACAACTTCACAACAAATGATTGAAGCGGAAAGACAGCTTGTAAAATTTAATATCTATGATTTAATTATTGACAGTTTTAAACAGAGATTTTGTCTACTTCTCTATTAAGGAGGTTATATGTTTAACTGGAATGATTTCATAAACGATTTTCCTTATACAAATTTTTCTGATATTAACGTTTCATGGTTTTTAAATAAATTTAAACAGATTTTCGATGAATGGCAAGGATTATATACATCTTTGCAGGAATGGAAAACTGCAACAGATAGTTATAACGAACAGTGGAGACAACAGCAAGAGACGGCTTTTCAAAACTGGGAAAATAATTTCCAGAGTGCTATAGATAATTGGAAAACACAGACTGAAAATGATATTAACACATGGGAAAGTAATACTCTTGTAAATCTTGAAGCGTGGAAAACTACTTTTATTACAGAATATAATACACTAAAAGCACAGGTTGAACAAATCGCCGTTGACGCCGAAAACGCTAAAAATAGTGCACAGGCTAGCGCACAGAGCGCACAGCAGAGCGCAGAAAATGCTAGCGCGGCGGCTTTAGCATTACAAACAAGTTTGCAACAGATTGACACTAATACAAATGATATTAGTGACTTAAAAGAATCGTTAATGAATGAATCGGGTGTTATCCCCGGTGAATATATTGACGCTCTCAATGACAATATTCTGAAATATCATATCTCGAAAAATATCTTCAACCCCCACGGTGTTCATGTCCCCGGCCGTTTAATGAGCGATTATACCGTACAAGAAACGGGATATACGGGCACCTCAACATCGGATTTTATTCCGATTAAATCACCTAGTAATATTATCGGAACAAGAATAACACAGGGGACAGCAAGAGATTTACAGAGAATCACAGCGATTGCGACATATGATGCCAACAAAAACCCTCTTACTTATAGGCTGAATAATGCTGCGCAGTATGATTATTTTGAAATCGCGGAAGGTACTGCATATATTAGAATTTCTGTAACTGACACTTATTTCTATACAGGTGCGGAAACATATAAACCGATGATTTATTACGGTGATACTGTTTCACAAGACTATGAGGCATATTATACGCCGTATTATGAGGTAATAAAGACATATCCGCATTGCACAGAAGACATTGTTTGTTGGGGCGATAGTTTAACATACGGAACAGGTTCCACAAGCGGACATACTTATCCAGAAGATTTAGCGCAGAAAACAGGCAAAACAGTTTACCGCAGAGGGTTTCCGGGAGATAACAGCGCAGAAATAGCCGGGTATCAAGGCGCAATTCCTCTTGTTGTCGCCCCTGTAACTATTCCGGCAAGTGGTTCGGTCAACGTGGATTTGTACGATTACACGCGAGACGAAACCACCGTTCCGCTTAAATTCCCTAATTTCACACTTGATTTTCTGAACCCTGTAACTATTGGCGGCGTGGAAGGGAATCTTTCAATTAGCACCACACAGCCAAATTACACCGATAGGACATATACATTTACAAGAACTGAATCGGGTAATAAAATTCATCTGTATGGATATACGCCTGTAATTACAAAGTGTAGTAAAGAACGCAGAAAAGATATTGCGGTTATATGGGTTGGCACAAATGGCGGATGGGCTAACGACCCGGATGTGCTGGTAAAGCAAGTTGAAACAATGATAAAGTTTCAAGACGTTGCAGTAAACAAATATATTGTATTGGGGCTTGCTACCGGATTACAGCCTACCGTTGCGAAAAACGTAGAAGACGTAATGCTTTTGGCGTTCGGAAATCATTTTGTAAATGTGCGTGAATATCTCATATATTATGGTCTCACCGAAAATGGCATAACACCGACCACGGAAGATACACAAAGAATCTCGGAAGGCAAAGTGCCAACATCACTTATTACAAGCGACTTAACACACCTTAACGATTACGGATATAATTCCGTTGCAAATGCCGTTTATAAACAGGGAAAGATTTTGGGATATTGGAATTGAGTTAAAGAAAACTATAACTCACCAAAAATAATATCAACCATACTTAATATTTATTCAATCCGCCCGTATAAAGTTATGGGCGGATTTTTTGTAATATCTATTTTTAATTATGGCTAATAACTTTCGCATAATAACGATTTATTATCTGTTATGTTTATTAGTCATATGGGGAAATAAATAATAAGAGCCTAAAAAATAGGGGTATTACGTACACAC
>Ga0310691_10005272_pt1 | contig 14204 bp, 2 predicted proteins | sample 176DNAGHGlowgp2_FD_203887 | JGI IMG/M metagenome (GOLD analysis project Ga0310691, IMG submission 203887) | Sheep rumen microbial communities from Palmerston North, Manawatu-Wanganui, New Zealand - 1766 DNA GHGlow gp2 (v2) (version 2) | ecosystem: Host-associated > Mammals > Digestive system >... | reverse complement strand
CCAGAAAAGAGCGGCCATGACGAAAACGCCGATGACGCGGATTTCGAGCGGGTTCAGGGGTCCCATGGGGCTTGCTGCATCGAATCCGAGGGATTCGTAGGGCAAGAAGAGAGCGGCGATAGCAAGTATCGACGCAATGATGAATTTGATGAATTTAGCCTTTGTCATAGTGCGCCCAAATTTAGAAAAATAGGGCAATGGTGGCAAATACGGAGGCCAACGGAAAAGCCCGCCTAGGCAGGCGGGCCTTAATGCTGTTTTTTTGCGCTTTGGGCCTATTTCACCATGATTCGGCCGGCCTTCATCTGGCTACCCGCACGCACGCGGAGCATGTAGAGGCCCGGTTTCGGAGCATCGAGGACCAGCTGGTTCACACCGGCAAGCGTCGTCGCGCTGCGGCTAGAAACCACCTTGCCGCCCATGTCGAGGATATCGACAACCGTACGGCTACCCGCGAGGCCATCGCTAGCCTCGAAGGTGACTCCCACATTCGCGCCCGACTTCACGTAGCGGAGGGCGTCGATACTGAAGCTCGCAACCACCTTCGCAGCCGGAGCCACGCGGACCGTCGCCTTCTTCGCAAAGGCCCCCAGCTCCACGCGCAGGGTTTCACCCCCGTGCATTTCCGTCGTCTTGCCGTCGACCGTCACGAATACCTTGAGGCCGACCTCGCGCAGGGATTCGACACCCTTGAACGAGAGCTCGCCCACGCGGTCGGAGGTCGCGCTGAGTTCCACGGACCATTCCAGTTCGTCGGCCGGAGCCCTCACGGATGTCGCGAGCATACGTTCGCCATCCACAATGGAGAGGTTCACGTGGTCGCCCATGCCTGCAGGCGGCTCCTTCGCGACAAACGGCCTTGTCGATGCACCGAGGATGTTCCAGGAATCCACTTTTCCCTTCTTGTCGGAGAGTATAGCCTGGAGCCTCCAGTCCCTGTTGCTTGTGGCCTTCGCAAGGAAGCGCTTGCTGAGCGGGGATTCGAGAGAATCCAGCCCGGAAGTATCCCTGGAGGTAAAATCAGGTTTCACAGGCAGCACCCATTCCATGGAATGGTGGACTTCGGCCCAGACAGCTTCGTAAGGCTTGATAACGACCGCCGGTTCATACCGTCCGGCATCGGGATTCCAGCGCCAGAAGTTCACCTCGGACTTCTCTGCAGCATCGAGGTTCTCGTTTGGCCTGTCGCCATAGACGTTCAGGTTAAAGCCGTAGGGGTTCGCAACCAGGTTCCAGCCGCTGTTGATGCTGTCGAGGTTCCAGACAACGTTGTCCATCACACTCTCATCGGTTGCAGGCTTGAGCACAAGCGGGCGGCCTTCGAGAGAGCTATACCAATAACCACGGGTCGGTTCGATTTCGTCTTCCGGAGAGTATTCCCTATACTGCCAGAAATCGCCCATGGCCGAGGATTCGTCCCACCAGTAGAACTTGGCATCGTCATCGTCCCACTTCATGGCATCCCTGTCGAGGTTCACGAGCGAAATCATCTGCCAGCCATCTTCGGCGACGGCGGCAATCTCAGCCTTCACCTCGAAGCGCTCCGACGTTTCGACCGTGTCCTTCGAATCGTAGAGCAACGCCGTCAGCACATACTTGTCGGCGGAGAGCGGGAACATCTGCCAGACTCCGCTGTAGGGCGGAACGATGGAATCGACAATGACCGTATCGGCCACGGATTCGCCAGCCTCCGTTTCAAGAATGACGCGCGCCGACACCTTGCGGGTCACCTCGAACTCGCTGGTCGCAAAGGCGAACTGGACCGCGTTACCCGCCTGCGTAACCACGGGCTTCACGAATTCGATATCCGTGCGGTTCGCCTTGCCAAAGTAAGCCACCAGCGAAGCTTCGGCAAGATTGAACGGCAGGACACCACCTTCAAACGTCGCAAGGCGTTCGTCACCACCGAGACGCACCATCACAAGGGAATCCAGCACAAAGCTCGAATCCGGTACGGACTCTACGCGGAGCATGTTGCCGTTCACGGTCTTCGGCAGGATAATCGTATTGTCCTTCGCAAATTCATGTTCGATTTCGCGCTGTTCCGCAATTTCTACAAGCTTGACCGTTCCGTTTGCGCTCTGGAGAGCCACGCGGTTGTACATGTCGTCGCAGGCTTCTCCGGAACCCCATACGGCATAGAGGTCGTAGGCATCCGTCTTTTCGAGGGAGAGCAGGGCATCGGCAAGTTCGCTAGAGAATTCCGTATAGGCCTCCCCTTCGCCCTTGCTGTCAAGGCTCCAGCCCACCATGCAGGCACTTGCCGTGTAGAGGTAGGCAGGCAGCGGAATCGAGACCGTGCTGTCGTCAAGCTTGTACGAGGCAGAGTTCTTCCAGTCGCTGCCGTAGAAGAGGACATCCTTGTCGCGGTTCGCATGGAAGACGACGTCGAAGGCTTCCCCTTCCGTCGGAATCGCAAGCGTCACGTCCTCGGCCACGGTGAGTTCACCATCGGCAAGAGAAGTCAGGAGACCGCTGATGTCATCCACCACATAGAGCGAATCGGTAGAGCCCGAGAAGCCCGCCTTGAGCGTGTAGGCCGCCTTGAACTTCAGGCCTCCCTGCACGACCGGCACCACGAGGCCCGAATCGGCCACGGTGAACGACACCGTGGTGTCCTCGACATCCTGGGTGAGCACGAGGCTTCCCACGTTCGTATTCGCAAACGACACCGTGTAGGTTTCGACTTCGGCCGGTTCCCACACCGCATAGAGCGTGCGCACCTCGTTGGAGACGCTTACGTCGCGTACCAGGTCGGAGGTAAGGTCGAATGAGCCTTCCGAAGCATCGGAGTCGAAGGACCATCCCACGAGTTTCGCATCGGCACGGTAGATGTTGTTCGGGAGCGCCACCGATTCATCGTCAAGAGTCTTCTCGTCCGAACTGAACCAGCCATCACCATAGAACACGTTCGCATCGCCACCGTTCACATCGTAAGTGAACCTGTACGGGATGGCAGCGACAGACGCACCAAGCGAAAGACTCTGTTCCTGGCCCATGACCAGGGAGCCGCCGTTCGCCGTAGAGCCAAGGACCTCGCCCGTAGCGTCGGACTTCGTAATGGCAGATTCGGAATCGATGCGGTAACCCGGTATCACCTCGTAGGTCACGTTGAAAGTGATGCCCTTCTCGCTGCGCGGGATTTCGATACCGGCCGCCGTCACTTCGATCGGGTCCATCGTCATGTCGTTCACCGTCTGGCTGATAAAGAACGAACCAGTCCTGTCGCCCTCGCTCTTCACAAGTTCCTTGTCAACCGTCGCATACTCGTCCCACACCGCATAGAGTGTGTCTACCGGCAAGCCAAGCACACGGGCGTTGCGGAGATCAGCCACGAAATCTTCGTCGTAGCGTTCATAATACTTGGAACCGTTGCGCGAGAATGCCCAACCAAGGAGTTCGGCATCCGTGCGGAGCAGGCCCCTCGGGAAATCCGTCTCGCCATCGAGCGCAAAGAATCCCTTGTTGTTCCAGCCGTTCTCGTAGAACATGCGGGCCCTAGTATTTTCGACAAACACGAACTGGGCGCCGTCGCTTTCGACCGGGATTTCAAGAATCTTGTCGGCATTCACGTTCAGCACGCCGTTCACGAGCGATTCCAAACGGGTCCCTTCGGCATCGACCACGTAGAGGCTGCTGCCGTTCGCGAAGTAGCCCGAATTGAGCGTCACACCCGTATTGAACAGGAGGCCTTCGCTCACAGCAGGAACCACAAGCCCGTCATTTCCGATTTCGAAGTTCGTCTGTATGCCATCCGCGGACTGCGAAACGCTGACCTTGCCGGCATTGGCATTATACAGGGACACCGTGTAAGTTTCCTGATTATCGTCCGTGACCCACACGCCATAGAGTGTAGTGCGCTGCGTCGCAGAGAGATTCTTGGCGAGTTCCTCGTCAAATGCCGTATAGACGTCCGCATTGTCCGTCTTTTCGATAGACCAGCCGACCAGCTTGTAGCCCACGCGATAGACCTGCATCGGGAAGGCGCGAGCGTCCTCGCCCTGCGTCACATCAAATTCGCCGGAAGAACGCCAGGAGCTGCCGAAGAACTTTTCCGGGGATTCGACATTCACGTCGAACGCGATTTCGTAGGTAGACAGCTTGGCAGGCGCCTTCACGACCGTGTTGCCCGCCAGTGTCAGCCGATTATTCACAAGGGCAGCAAGGCTGTTGCCGTTTGCATCCACCGTGTAGAAGTAGCTGTTCGCGACCATCGAGTAGCCCGGATTCGCGACAAACTCGACCGTAAAGGCGACATCGCCCTTGCCGAGCGGAAGCGTGACCGCCTCGTCCGCGATTTCTGTGCTATTGACGATTTCGCCGTCCGCATCGCGCTGCACGAGAGAGAGCGAGCCCATCTCGGGAGCGTACTGGGCGACCGTCACGTTGTTCGCCGTAGCGCAGGTTCCCCAAACGGCATAGAGCGTTCCCGTGTAGCTCGGGATTTCGGCAACCGCCTCGACAAACGCAGCGTCAAACTCATGGAACAGCGTTTCGCCTTCGACAGGAGCCTCCGTCGCGCGCCAGCCCGTAAGGCATGCATCCGTGCGGTAGAAGTCCGTCGGGAAAGCCTTCGGTTCGGCCACCTTGTAGGTGTAAGCCGGAGCCGCGCCATCGGCGGGAGTCCCGTAGTAGACCGGAGCACCGCCCGCATTCACGTTGAACGTAATCGTGTATTCGCTTTCGGCAAGCCCGAGCGCCTTGATAGAGACCGTCTGGTTAACCATCAAAGCACCATCTTCAAGTTCACCGAGCGAAACGCCATTGGCATCGAGAACCGCGAGGTTCGCATCCGCGTCATAGGCATAACCCGTAGCAGGAGCAAACGAGGCCACGAATTCGAGCCCGTCACCAACCGCCGGGACCGAGAGACCGTCGCCCACCTCAAATGCGCGCGTTCCCTGTGCAAGCGTAAGCACGCCCTTGCCCTTGTCGGCAGAAGTGACCGTATAGACCGTCTGCTGGCAGTTTGCATCCCAAACCGCATAGAGCGTGGACGTTCCGGCATCCTCGTAAGCCAAGGCGACATCGGCATCGAACATCGTGAAGCCCGTCGTCGCCGTCTCGCTGAAGTTCCAGCCCACGAAGCAGGCATCGGCACGGTAGAGGTTTGCAGGCAAGGTCCTTGCCGCCTCGTCGTCCGACACCTTGACAGAAACGCTGGCCAAGGGTTCTCCCATATAGAACACATTCGCGCCATTCGCATTTTCGTCCAGGGCAAGTTCGTAGCTCACGGCATTGACTGCAGCCGAGACGACAGCGTCTTCGGTCATGTACCAGGGCTGCGGTTCAGCAGTCATTTCCACCTCGGCTTCGTCTCCCACCTTGTAAGAAGGATTGACCGTATTGTCGAGGGCATAGCCGGTCGCGGGGACCACGCGGAGTCCGGAGAAGTAAACGAACTCGCCCAGATATTCGGTATTGCCATTTATGTCAACAGCGCGGGTCGTCACCTTCGGAATCGAGACACCCTCATCTCCGACAACCGCCGCCACCCTAGTTTCGCCTTCCACATCCTGCAAGAGTTCGACCGTGGCCTTGCCCTGCAATTCGTCGGAGAGCGTTACCATGACATTCTGGATTGGGGATTCGCATGCGGCATTGTCGTCACTCCAGACGGCATAGAGATCGATGTCGCCATCGATTTCGCGCATCTCGAGTTCGCCGATGAAGTCCGCATCCAGCGTCCTATACACAAGTCCGTCGGCAGAATTCACATCGAACGTCCAGCCCGCAAGGCACTTGTCGGTGCGATACACGCTTTCGCTCAGCGTATCGCCCACGCCGTATGTAGCGCTTGCAGCCCAGTGTTCGCCATAGAACACGGGAGCATCGCCAGCATTTTCGTGGTAGGCGACAGTGTAATCATTGCGAGAAAGTCCCGTCACCGAAATGATGATATTATCGTCGAACAAGGTTTCTGCGCCACCCGCAACGGTCGGCAGGGCATGTTCTTCGGCATCCGCGTCAGATTCGTTCACGTAAGAGACCGTGTAGTTCTGCGCGAGAGTGACACCAGGTTTCGGCGTGACTTCTACGCGGGTAAAGTAAATGTTGTCACCAATGTAATTGGTAATGTTGCCCGAAGAACGCTTCGCCCCGAACGGAATGCTAGCCCCATCCGAGCCGACTTCGAGCACCTTCGTTTCGACTCCGTCCACATTCTGGAAGAACGAGACCGTCGCCAGGTCGAGAATCGCGGCATCCAGATCAAGATACAGAATACCGCTTCTGCAACCGGGTTGAGAAGCATCCCACATGGCATACAGGGTATCCACATTCAAGCCCGAAGCAAGCCTTTCGTTGCGCTTGGTCAACAGCTCCGTATTGGCATACCTGACATCCAAGGGTTTGTCGAAAATCGCATCGGCAAGGGGCGCTTCCGGTTCATAGGCCCAACCGGCAAAACATGCATCCGTACGGAATACGTTTCCGGCCGGCAACTCACCATCGATGCGGATTGTAGCACTCTTGCTCCAGTTCTCGCCATAGACGACCTCGCCTTCGCCCGCATTGGGAGACAAGACAAAGTCGTAATCGTCGAAGATTTCCTTGTAACCCACGAAGTAGAAATGAGAATCTTCGTTTGCTGGGACAGTGAACCAGCCATTCTCCCCTTCCACAAGCGCAATGTCTTCAGGGAAAGACACGACCAATTTCGCTGCGGGATCATCAGGATCCACCTTCTTGCCAAGTCCCGGCAAGATTTCAAACGACATTTCATATCCGCTCGGATTGTAGACAAATTTAAGTGGATCGCTCGAATAAGGGCCAGACGTTAGTTCGGTAAATTCCGGACTCATCCATGCCTTGTGTTTAAACTCGACATTCGCGAACCTCTGAATCACGAGAAGAGTATCTTCGTACATGTTTCTATAGGACTCTTCGTCATTTATGTCTTCGTAATACCGCAGCAGATTGATACTGGCCAGTGTATTTCTGGGCCAGGAACAATACCCCGTATAATCCACCCAGCTCGCATAGAGTTTAGTCGGGGTGGCGGCATCATGGCTAAAGAGGTCGAGATTCGACACGGACACTTCTTTAAAGAGCACATTCACATCGGGCTGGGCTCCATTCGGGTCATTCGTGGACCAACCGGCGAAGCACTTGTCGGTGCGGAAGGGAATCCACATCGGGGCATCGGAACCGTCGGCACCAATCTGGAGAGAACCGCTGGCCACGGCATCGGCAGGGATCCACACGTTCGAGGAATCCTCTTCACCGAGAGAGAGATCATAAGTTACGTACACCGGCTTGTACTGTTCAAACTTCACGTGCCAAGCCTGCGGTTCCATGATATTCAGTTCTGTACTATCCTGTGCAAGGACCGTCACAGAATTCCCATTGAACATGACATCATAGCTAAGCGTATTCAGCACGTAACCTTCAGCGGGAACTGCAACCACGGTAAGTTTCACACCGGCCTCGGTTCCGTTCTTATCAAAAACCTTCGGAATAGAGAGTGTCATCGGAGCTTCATCTCCCGCCCTGACGAAGACATGCTTTACTATCGTCTGTTCCGGATCGCTATCTTCGACCGGCTCTGCGCCGATTTTCTGGATAAAGTAAACGTCACCCTCGCCCTCGACATCAAGCATCAACTGGTATGATCCGGAACATTCGTTTGCGACAACATGTTCGGCATCCAGTTCAAGCGTGTTCACGACAGGGTTTCCGGCATCATTGCCGATAACCGCCATAAACGGAAGTTCGTTCACGACATCCGTATTTGTGCGGGATTCGACTTCTCTACCAGCAACCTTCCATGCAATGCGACAACCATTCCCATCGTACACGGCAGGAGCATGAACCGTTTCCGCAGTCACACCATCGGCACTTTCGAGCCAATCCATCTGGTAATTACCATCCGCGGACTTGTTTCCCACAAACAGACCCAAATCCGGGTCCGGACGCAAGAAGGCCACATTGTAGGCTAGCTGGGTATAGCGCACCTTGAAAATCATAGAACCCATCGCATGGGGCTGGATATTCAAAGTACCCGATGTCGCATCCGCTGCGACATAGTTCCAGTTTACCGGTTCCGCATTCGTTTGAGGAATGCCATTAAAATTCCGACTGAATGTAAAGTCAGATATCGCCATCGTGTAACCCGGATCCGGGCGAACCGAGACATCGAATGTAAGCGTGTCATCTTGGGATGGTACGTAAATAATGTGCCTTACAAAGTTTTCTTCCGTTTCGTAATCTTCGGCACGCTGAACGACCGGTTCGGAAGCGTGTTCAAAACTCCAGTGAACATTTTCAGCGTCGTTATCGTACGACTGTGAGAGAACGACGCTTCCATGGTATTCCGAACCGTCACCATATATACAGGCATTTTCTTCGTCAAGAGCACATACATGAATTTCATCAGCAACCTCCGTGTAGTTGCTACTTCCCGACATAGGCATGGGTTCCACATAATTTGCATAGAGGGTAATCGAGGCGTTTTCGTCTTCATTTGCGGCTGGCACATAATGCTCATTTCCTTCGAACAAGCCAACAAGCTTGGAATCGAAATCGCGCGAACCACCTTCATAAGCATCGCCATTCTTCACGCTCCAGTTGTGCTTGCCGTAAAAGACATTAGTCCGGTAATAATCATTCATTTCAAAGTCATCCCCGTAAGTGGGGCGACTATACACAGGCGGGAACATATACTTGCCGTCTTCATAGGACATCACACCCGAAGAGCGCACTCCACGGCCAAGATAGACGTCATTTCCAATTGCGTCGAGATTAAACTTGACATTGTAACTCAACACGGAGAAATCAACCAGGACCGCAGGGTTATCTGACCCAGTGATTTCGAGTTTACTCGTCTCTTCATTGTACATGGGGGGCGTCACGCTGGTGACCTTGAATCCCGGAGTAACCTCGTATGTAAAATCAAACGGGTAGACATTATTTGCATAGTTATAATACCTGACACCCCTTCCATATTTAGTGGGATTAGCCTCGACCACAACTACACCGGAAGGCACCTGAATGCGAACAGGATTCCCGTTCAAAGAAAAGTCCTGCGAAAGGGTGAAATTTATCGGATACTCATAGCATTTCGCACCATGCTGCTCACAGCTACCAATCACAACGGCGTTTGCCATCCACGTATTACGCTGCTTTTCCCATACAGGGTAAAGTTGCATAGTCTGCGGATTACCCGGATTTTCAGGATTGGTAACAAGCAAGCCGGCATCTGCCGCTGCAGTAATCAGGTTTGCAGTTAGACTTGTAAAAGCGACACTACCATTATTTATCTGACTTGAAGTAAAGCAACCTTCTTCGTCCATTACACAATTAGCCTTGCTTTCATCTAGCGTCCACCCAGCAATATTTATATAGTCGAAGCCATCATCAACACCATAGAACAAAGGAAAGGCAGAATTTTCTTCAAGATCCAGCGTGTTCTCAGGATTGTTATACCCCGTCTTAAACAACGTATAAATATCATCATCCAATTCGAAATGATTATCGGTCAAATTGAAATGGAACACAATATTGTAGGGCTTTGCGACATAATTGGGCACAATCGAGAAAGATTCCTTCCAGAAACTTTCACTTTCGTTCCGAGCCTTCGCAATCTTCACATTAGTAAGGTCAACTTCGTCTTCGCCCGGCGTAAGGCCAGCAACAGTCCAAGTCTTGGATTTGCAAGGACTCTGTTCAACAACCAATTCCTCCCACGGAGCGACACTTTTGCTTTCGGACTCGACAACAGGCAATGGTTCAATGACGTCGCAGCGATCCTCACCCGGGTTTGTCACGATGAAGGACACTGTGTAGGACTCTATCGCATAACCCACCTTGTCCCCGAATCTCGGGACAAAAGAAGATCCGTAGGGTGCCACCGCGTTCTGTTCCGGTACCGCCACCGAAGTTATCAGCGTCTTTTCCCCAGAAGCATTGAGACCATAAACATCCACATTCAAATCCGACATCGTGGGATTTTCAATGTCAAAGGAGGGGATTGCTCCGCCAGACTGGTAACTTAAGACAATCTTTTCCACATCCGCATTGTCGAATACGTTCGCAATGACATCATAGAACGAAACAAACTTGGAGAAGTCGCCGTTGAATCCGGAAACTTCCACATTTCCCCCACTGGCATCCTGGAACGAAACACTCATGGAGAGCGGTCCAACATCGGCAAGAGCAAACACATGGGGCAACAGCGCCGTATAGGATTCCTCGCTATTGTCCACCTGATTTATCTTAGGTGAGACAAACACGAAAGAGATATCCGGAACATCGTCTAAATCGTTGCACACAGTGGTCTCGCCCACCACGCAGTACTGGTAAACCACATCGAATGTTCTGGACTGCCTTGTCTGGAGCAGGATGGTTTCCACTGCATCCGTAAATATTGTATTTGCGGTGAGTTGGAATGGACTCGCCAGTCCTTCTCCTTCTAGATAAGGAACATATCCATTTTCTGACAAGGCATCCAAAACGGCAGAAACGCTATCCACGAAAGCCCTGTTTGCACGCCCATCGGCATCCGTATAGCCCGTAAGGCCTTCAAGCTGAGTCGACACTACAGGTGGATTCTCCCCTACATTTACGTCCGTTAGAATCGACTTTAGACCCATTACATTTTTCTGTTCCTGGCTGAGGGACGCCCCCGCGGCCGCATCCATAATGGCAAAGGGCAACAGGTAGTTCGGCTTTTCGAGAGGAGTCGCTATTGCGGGAAGGTTTCCACTCGACTGTGTCCAGGTGGGCACGCCACTACTCTTGTCCTGCATATAGTTCATAGCGGCGGCAAGCATCGGGGACTTCATATCCGCATCACTTGCGATACCATTTGCAACCCGCCCAAAGGTACCGCTACTCAAATCAGCGGCAAAGATGTCCATGTAAGAAGCATCGACAGGGCCGCCCGACACGTCGTAATAGTAGAAGCCAACAGAGCCGTCGTCCGTGAGCCCCTCCGAGGCGTTGCGGACGTTCGCCTGGAACACATCGCTACCCGTTTTCCAGTCCGCAGCAGAAATATTGCCAAGACCCGAAGCAACGGCATCCGTTCCGTAGTGGTAGTTGCCCACGACCGAAGCCGCCTGACTCATCACATCGATATAGCCACCGATGTAACCGACACTCGCGTTAGCCGCATCAATCCCCGTATAAGAAATTCCGCCGTTGGAGTAGTTGCCATAGACGGTAAAGTTTTCTACGGAATTGTAGCCGAAAATGGGGCCCATGTACAGCGTTCCCTGCGAAGAGGCTCCCATGTTAGTAAACGTGAAGTCGCTCTCAATGGCGTTGCCGCTTATCGTAAGCGAATTTCCGCCTTCCACATGGCCGAACAAGCCGCCAATTTCGACATTGCCGTTCATGATGTCCATAGTTGCCCCTATGTAGCCAGACATCGTCACATTGGTTGCCGACATGGCCACATAGCTGTTGTTCGAAATGCTACCGGCGATACCGCCGACCTGTTTTCCACCCGCAACATTTGCAGAAACATTGATATACTCAAAGCTATTGAGCAGGACCCGTTGAGTATTTCCCGCAACGAAATTTCCCACACCAAGTATGCCGCCCGCAGCCGATGCGCCCGTAATGGCATTAGCCCCCGCAAGGGTATCGTTTGTGGCAGAAAGCGTTCCATAGGCACCATCCCGCATATAGCCAATGGCACCGCCCGCGATATTACCCGTAACCGTTATGTTTTCCAATTTGGTATTGGACACGCCCGCACCAGGAAGTCCACCGGCAATGCCGCCGACATTCGATTCACCAGCGCCCGAAACCACTATTCCGGAAACCAAGGATTGATTGACTCCTGCATTGGGGCAGTTTTCCGCCCACACGTCATAAGCAAAATAAACGTAGCCCACAAAGCCGCCACGATAAGAAACGCCCGTTCCCGTATAGGAGGCATCATCGGCAATGACCGTTGCCCCCGCCGAAGTCGCACGAACGGTATCATTGGAGAAGAGCACGTTTATCCCGTTACCATTCGTATAGCCCAGGAATCCACCCGCAGCAGAAACGCCCACACCCTGCATTGCCGCGACATTCAAACCATAGACCTTGGTATCGACGACGCTCGAATTGGAAATAGACAACGTTCCATTATAGGGAGTATATGTTCCCGCAAAGGCACCCACCTGGGTACCTGCCACATAGGAATTGGTTACATGGACATTGGTAAACGAGGCATCAGACTGGGAAATCTCGCCCGTCACAATACCGGCAACGCTACCCTGTTCCACATTATTCACCACAACACGGGCATTGTCAAAGGTAACATTGCTGACTGTCTTTACGTTTTGCAGGAATCCGAAAGCAGACTCCAGTCCCCCCGCATTTTCATAACAAAGACCGCTAATGGTATTATTCTGACCGTCGAAAACGCCTTCCGACTCGGCAAATGCAATCGGATGGAAATTCGGCATCACGCACTTGCTATTGGCAGCATCGTAGCCGCCAAAATTGAGGGGACCGCCAAGTTTCAGCGTAAAGCCCGCGGCCCCGCCGTTTTCTTCAAGAATATCCACCACTCCCTTTTCCGGTTCCACCATTTCGCAAACTTCCGTTTCCTCTTCTTCGTCCCATTCACAAACTTCTTCACCATCATCCCAAGCGGTGCCGAGATACCAGCATCTGAAGTCCGCCTCACCCTCATTCGGATTTTCTTGCACCCCCTGCGAAATCTCACAAACATTTCCATTGCATTCCAAATGGAAATAAGTTCCATTACTGAGACAGCCGTTTTCATCGAAGGTAATGACGTTTGGGTTTGCAAACTTGGGAGTTATCGTTACCGGCTGATTGGGCATGACAAATGTAGCCGTATTGCCGTTTACATTTGTCGTTATAGCCAGCCCATCATCATCGCCCACGACAGTCACGCCCCTAAAAAGAGCGCCTTCCTCCGGAATTGCCGTCAAGGTAACCGTCGTACCGAGAATCGCTTCCGTCACGTCACTTTCCATAGATCCCATCGTCACCGTTGCTATCGATACTGGATGCGAGGTACCGAAGGTTGGAGATATCGACACATCCTTTGCCGGCATCACAAACGTCACCGTAGTTTCATTTTCCACAATTCCGTCGATAGACTCAATGACATTACCATCGGCATCTTCTATCAGAGCCCCGATCAAAAAATAGTCTGCATCCGGAGTCAGAGTTAACGTGACGGTAGTCCCAACAATGGCCGTATTCACATCGCTAACGACATTTCCGCCAGGTCCCTGGACAACCTGCACCGCATAAGGCGTGTTTTTGCTAACTAGATTCATGGTCAAATTTAGGCCATCCCTAGTAACGCCCCCATCCGAGCTAAGACCTAGCGTAATCGAACTACGGGAACCCATAATGTCAATATTTTCACTTTCGCCACTGTTGTTCCAAAGCTCCACACCATCGGCATCCCCGTCCCACACATGGAAGTAATCCCAACCATTTTCCGTATTCACGCTACCCGTCACCTGCAACACATAACCGACAGGAGCCGTTATCTGGAGATTACCCGAAGCATTATCGCTATAGGAACCCGCAGTTCCACCATCGTCATAAACGTTGAACGAGGTCAGGCCGTTCGTTATGTCGGCATCGGTGATGGTCAGCTGGTTTGTCCCCGTCACGGGCAGGTTTACGTAGAAGCCGCCGTTACCGTCGCTGGTAAGCGAGACATCATCAGCCCAAGAAGCGGCAACTGCAAACAGCACCGTCAAGGCGCAAAGGAAAAAAGCATGAATCTTTGTCTTCATAGATTCCTCTCTAAAATCTTACATTCGCAATACAACGAACCGAGGGCCTTGGACGGTCCTCGAGAATTTGTGCAAAATTTAGTTAATCCGTAAATTTATTACAAGATTCTTACACAAGATATTCCGCAAAGCGCTCTCATACAAACGAATCTCTTTTGCTTGCATTGGCAAGGAAGAGTGAGTTACACGACAATCTCTTATTCAACGCATATTTTGCGTAGAATAAACTGTATTCGCCACTTGTCAACACAAATATGATTATCAAAACATAACGGTTACAGGCGCCGTAATCATCAGTTCCACATGCAAAAAAAGGCTCAACTTTCCAATTCTTTCCGCCCATTGCCTACTCCCCACCACCCACTAATTAACTATCTTTTGCCCCGTATTTTATTGTACAGTAAAACAAGGGATTTATCCCACAAGGAAACACTATGAAAAAGATCAAGTTCCAGGATACCTCGTTCCGCGATGGTTTCC
>Ga0310691_10005269_pt1 | contig 14213 bp, 12 predicted proteins | sample 176DNAGHGlowgp2_FD_203887 | JGI IMG/M metagenome (GOLD analysis project Ga0310691, IMG submission 203887) | Sheep rumen microbial communities from Palmerston North, Manawatu-Wanganui, New Zealand - 1766 DNA GHGlow gp2 (v2) (version 2) | ecosystem: Host-associated > Mammals > Digestive system >... | reverse complement strand
CAGCGGCGAGTCGGCCATCCTGCAAACCTTCAACACGGCCCTTCCCGTCCGTCCGTACATGCCGCTCGTCACCACCTGCCTCCATCAGGCAGCACCGGTAGCCGCCAAGGACATCGTGCTCGACGGCCCGTGGACGCTCAGCTTCACCGACGAGGCTCCCGCCGTGGACAAGACCTATCAGCTGAAGAGCCTGCAGACCTGGGAGACGCTCGACCAGCAGACCCGCGTCACCATGGGCACGGGTGTCTATACCACGAAGTTCAAAATGTCGAAGAAGGACAATCCCGCCGGCCCCTGGCAGATTGACCTGGGCGACGTGCGCGAGTCGGCCCGTGTCTACCTTAACGGCCAGTTCATTGGTTGCGCCTGGAGCGTGCCCTTCGTCCTCGACACCAAGGGCGCCCTGCGCGAGGGTGAGAACGAAGTGCGCATCGAGGTGACCAACCTGCCGGCCAACCGCATCAGCGAGCTGGACCGCAAGGGCGTGAAATGGCGCAAAATGGAGGAAATAAACGTTGTTGACATCAACTACAAGAAAACCCTCTACGATGAATGGCAACCCATGCCCAGCGGCCTGAACTCGCAGGTGAAGCTCATCCGGCGCTAAGTCCAAGGTCTAAGGCCTACAGTTTATAGGGAAAGGCTGCGATGGCATCGCAGCATACTCTACAGTCTATAGTCTATAGTCCAAAGTCTACAGTCTACAGTCTACAGTCTATAGTCTATAGTCTATAGTCTACAGTCTAATCTCTATCGTCTAAAACGCGGAAGTGGCTGCGCATTTCTCTGAGTTTCTCAATGGAAATATCGGCAGTGGCCGGGTGTTCCCCTTGGGGACATTCGGCCACAATACGTCCCACGGGGTCGATGACGGCGGAGCCACCAGCATAGTGGCAGGCGGGATCGTCGCCCACGCGGTTGACGGCCAAGACATAGCACTGGTTCTCGATGGCCCGTGCGCGAATGAGTGTGTCCCACGCTAACTGTCGCTTCGCAGGCCAGTTAGCCACATAGACAATGGCATCGTATTCGCCAGCCATGCCGTAGCGGGAGAAGACGGGGAAGCGCAGGTCGTAACAAGTCTGTAGCAGCAGCCGCCACCCCTGCCATTCTACGACGACGGCCCTATTGCCAGGAGTGAAGTGTTCGTTCTCATGGCCATGGCGGAAGAGATGGTGCTTGTCGTAGAAGTAGACGGCATCGGGGGTGACGAAATAGTGGCGGTTGCGGTAAGTGCCGTCGGACAACCGGACCGCAAGACTGCCGCTGACGGCGCAGCAACGCTCGGTGGCGGTGCGCTTCATCCACGTCAGGGCCACTGACGATGCCTCAGCCTCGGCAATGCCGTCGGGACGGACGGCAAAGCCCGTGGCCCACATCTCGGGGAGCACATAGAGGTCGGAGGCTTCCGACTGTGCTATGAGTGCCTCGGCATGCTTGATGCTCTCGTCGGGGCAGGCCCAGACAATGTCGGTCTGTAGGAGGGTTGTCTTCATGGAAGAGAGCCTATTCGTAACGCATGGAACGTGCGGGATGGATGCGCGACACCAGATAGCTGGGGCCTACGAGCACCAGGACGCTGATGAGTAGCGTGCCCGCGTTGAGCAGCAGCACCAGCAGGAGATTCAGCTCCATGGGCACCTGGCTGACGTAGTAGGTCTGCGGGTCGAGCCTGACCAGGCCCGTTGCCTGCTGCAGCAGGACGATGCCAATGCCGATGATGTTGCCCCAGAGCAGTCCGCGCCCGATGATGAACACGGCAAACCAGAGGAAGGTGTGGCGGATGAGGCTGTTGCGTGCGCCCACGGCCTTCAGTACGCCAATCATCTGAGTGCGCTCTAAGATGATGATGAGCAGGCCGCTGATCATGGTGAAGCCCGCCAAGGCCACCATCAGCCCGAGGATAATCCAGACGTTGATGTCGAGCAGGTCGAGCCATTGGAACACGGTGGGGTAGGCCTGCTCGATGGTCATGCTGCTCAGGGTGTTGCCCTCGCTGTCGAGGCGCCCCTTCTCGCTGAACATCGTGTAGAGCCGCTGGTCGGTATGCTCCAGCTGGTCGAAATCGTCGACCAGCAGCTCGGCTCCCGAACACTGGTCGCCCTTCCAGCCGTTGCGGCGGTTGGCCACGTAGAGGTCGGTGATGCAGAAAAGGTCGTCGAACCGCTTCATGTTCGTCTGGTAGACACCCGTCACCTGGAAAGCCAGGCGCGACACATGGTCGCCAATGAAATAGGCATAGACAGCGTCGCCGCTCTTCAGCTTCAGCTTGCTGGCCATGGTCTGAGAGATCACGATGGGGTAGGGGTTGTCCTTTGAGTTCGCCTCGCCGGGGCGAGGGTTCTTGTCGGCGAAAGGAGGCAACTGCCCCTCCACCATGCTCTCGGCGAGGAAGGCGGTGTCATATTCAGGTCCGATGCCCTTGAACATCACGCCGAGGAAGTTGTCGTCGGTCTTCAGGATGCCCTGCGTCATGGTGAAGCGCGCGGCATGGCGCACGCCGGGGGTGCCCTCAAGAGCCTGCCGCAGGCTGTCGTCGACGCAGATGGGCAGCGTGCCCTGCATGCCGGCAGTGCGCACGTTGAGCACCTGGATGTGGCTGCCAAAGCCCACCACCTTGTCGCGGATGGTGTGCTTGAACCCTAAGACCACGGCCACGGTGACAATCATTACCGCCAGGCCGATGGCAACACCAGCCGTGGCAATGGCGATGGCAGGACGGCTCACTTTCTTGTGGTCGTCGGTCTGGCCATATATCCTGCGTGCTATGAAAAGGGGAAAATTCTTCATCACTTCTCACGTCCGGGGTAGGCCTCCAAGGCTTTCTGCAAGACTACGAGTGCCCGCTCCAGGTCGTCCTTCTTCAGCACGTAGGCAATACGCACCTGGTTGATGCCTGCTCCCGGCGTGGTGTAGAAACCGGCAGCGGGAGCCATCATCACCGTCTCGCCATCGTAGTTGAACTCGCTCAGGCACCAGCGGCAGAATTTCTCGGCGTCGTCGACGGGCAGCTTGGCCACCGTGTAGAAAGCCCCCATGGGAATAGGCGAGTAGACACCGGGAATACGGTTCAGACCGTCGATGAGGCACTTACGACGCTCAACGTACTCGTCGTACACATCGCGCAAGTATTCTTCGGGCGTGTCGAGCGAAGCCTCGGCAACAATCTGACCGATGAGGGGAGGGGAGAGACGCGCCTGGCAGAATTTCATCACGGCTGCACGTACATCCTTGTTCTTCGTGATAAGGGCTCCCACGCGGATACCACATTCGCTGTAGCGCTTCGACACAGAGTCGATGAGGATGACATTCTGCTCGATGCCCTCTAAATGGCAGGCGGAAATATAGGGCGAACCAGTGTAGATGTACTCGCGGTAGACCTCGTCGGAGAAGAGGTAGAGGTCGTACTTTTTCACCAGGTCGCGAATCTGGTTCATCTCCCGCCGGGTGTAGAGATAGCCCGTGGGATTGTTGGGGTTGCAAATCATGATGGCCCGTGTGCGCTCGTTGATAAGCTCCTCGAACTTCTCCACCTTTGGCAGCGAGAATCCCTCTTCGATGGTGGTGGCAATGGTACGGATCTTCGCACCGGCGCTGATGGCGAAAGCCATGTAGTTGGCATACGCCGGTTCGGGCACAATAATCTCGTCGCCAGGGTTCAGACAGCTGAGGAAGGCGAAGAGCACGGCCTCGGAGCCGCCACTGGTGATGATGATGTCGTCGGCATCGACATTAATATTGTATTTGGCATAGTAGCCCACCAGCTTCTCGCGGTAGCTCAGGTAGCCCTGTGAGGGAGAATACTCCAGAATTTTCCTGTCGATGTGCTTCAGGGCGTCGAGGGCCACTTGCGGAGTGGGCAAGTCGGGCTGTCCGATGTTCAGATGATACACCTTCGTGCCGCGTTTCTTGGCGGCGGCAGCCAATGGAGCCAGCTTGCGAATGGGGCTTTCGGGCATCTCCAGCCCGCGTACAGATATTTCCGGCATCAGGTTTGTTTGTTGGTTACGAAACGTTATTTCTTGTTTTGGGTGCAAAGTTAATCATTTATTTTGAGTTTTTGTTCTTTATCTCGGAAAAAAAGTGTACCTTTGCAATCAAATCTTGTCATAAAACAGAAAAAAGCGAATGGAATATATTGTATCGGCACGCAAGTACCGTCCGATGACCTTCGACACGGTGGTAGGACAGACGGCGCTGACAACTACGCTGAAGAACGCCGTGAAGAGCGGGAAGCTGGCCCATGCCTACCTCTTTTGCGGTCCGAGAGGCGTAGGAAAGACGACCTGTGCCCGCATCTTTGCCAAGGCCATCAACTGCCAGAACCCCACTGACGACGGCGAAGCTTGCGGCGAGTGCGAGAGCTGTCAGGCGTTTAATGAGCAGCGCTCGCTGAACATCTTCGAGCTTGATGCTGCATCGAACAACTCGGTAGAGCATATCAAGTCGCTCATGGAGCAGACACGCATACCGCCACAGGTGGGAAGATACAAGGTGTTCATCATCGACGAGGTGCACATGCTCTCGTCGGCAGCCTTCAACGCCTTCCTCAAGACGCTGGAGGAACCGCCGGCACATGTCGTCTTCATTCTGGCCACTACAGAGAAGCAGAAGATTCTGCCCACAATCCTGAGCCGCTGCCAGATTTACGACTTCGAGCGCATGACGGTGCAAGACACCATCAACCACCTCAAGGGCGTGGCACAGAAGGAGAACATACAGTATGAAGAGGAAGCACTGGCTGTCATTGCTGAGAAAGCTGACGGCGGCATGCGCGATGCGCTATCTATCTTCGACCAGGCAGCATCGTTCTGCCAGGGAAACATTACCTATCAGAAGGTGATTGAAGACCTGAACGTGCTTGATGCCGACAACTATTTCCGCATCGTGGAACTCTCATTGGAGAACAAGGCCGCAGAAATCATGGTGCTGCTCAACGGCATCATCGACCGTGGATTCGATGGTGGCCTGTTGGTGCAGGGGTTGGCACGCCACGTGCGCAATGTGCTTATGGCCAAAGACGAAAAGACGCTTCCCCTGCTTGAAGTGAGTGAACAGCAGCGGCAGCGCTACAGCGAGCAGGCACAGAAAGCACCGGTGAACTTCCTCTTCCATGCCTTGAAGCTGATGAACCAGTGCGACATCAACTACCGCCAGTCGGCCAACAAGCGGTTGCTCGTGGAACTCACACTCATAGAGATGGCTCAGCTGACGCAGCCCGACGAAGAAGCAACGGGCGCGGGGCGTAAGCCCAGAAGACTGAAAACCCTGTTTAAGCAACTAATCCGCTCGACGAAGCCCGAAGTGAAGTCGACCCCGCAGGTGGTCGCGGCTAAGAAAGCGGACTCCAAGACAAAAGACACAGCTGCCGCTGTCAGTAGCGGTAAGACTGAGATGAACCCCAATGTGGCAGAACCCACGGTCAACATCTCAAGCATCACCAGCTCATGGGGAAACCTGCGCCGACAGGCACAGCCCCGGAAAATGCAGGTGCTGCCCGGAACAACGGGCGTAGAGAAGGCGAAACAGCAAGAGCATGAAACCTTCACGCAAGAAGAGCTGGAGCTGCAATGGTTGTCGATGTGCAACCGCATGCCGCAGCGACTCAGCGGACTGGCTGCCCGCATGAAGAACATGAACCCGAACATCGTCAGTATGCCCGATGTGGAGGTGGTGGTGCCCAACGAGATGATACTTGCCGAGGTGGAAACCATCAAAGGAAGTATTCTTAGTACGCTGAAGATGTATCTGCACAACAGCGAGATTACTCTCACGCTCCGTGTGGCCAAGCAAGATGAGCGTAAGCCTGTACTAAGCCGACGGGAACAGTTTGAGCAGATGCAGAAGAACTTCCCCGTTATTGAGGAATTGAGAAAATTATTTGAATTAGAACTTCCTTAAAGCATGACAGCAAAGCAGATATTAAAGAAAGCGAAAGGCGTGGCAATGGGCTTCGTACACTTGAGGTTCAAGAAATATGTCATTGTCCTGATTTTGGGAGTCGTCATTGTTGGCTTCTTAGGCGACAACAGTGTGGTGGCTCACCTGAGCAACAAGCAGCGCATTGGCGAGTTGAAGGCGGAAATTGCCCATCACTTGGCACTGACGAGAAACAACCAAGAACAAATAGAAAAGATGCAGACCGACCCGAAAGCCGTTGAGAAGGTGGGCCGCGAGCGCTATTTCATGAAAATGGATGATGAAGATGTCTTCGTGTTGAGTGACGACCAGCAAGTAGCAGAAAGTGTGTTGGAAGATGAAAGCGTTGAGTAAGCTACAGAGCCTCCTGATGGCCGTAGGGGCCTTGCTCATGGTGGCGGGAGCTGCCTTGGGCCTGATAGTGCGTGGCCTTGCCCCCTGGGTATATGCCGTGGGGGCACTGCTCTATGTCGCCATGCAGGTGCAACAGCGATATGATGGTGACAACTTCACCCTTCAGCGTCTGCGGCGTATCCTGATTCTGAGCGACGTGCTCCTCATCCTCGTGGGGGTCCTGCTGTTTGCCGACTATGGCAATCCTTTCGGTCTTGACCACCTGACATGGCTTAATTATGTGCATAACAACTGGGTGGTGGTGTTGCTCATCGCAGCCCTACTACAGCTTTATACAGCATATAGAATGGATGCAGAGCTGCAAAAAGAGGCAAAAAAACGCTAAAAGGCAAGCGCAATTGATTAAATTGCGCTAATTTTTTTCCGTACTTCAATATATCGTTGTACATTTGTAGCCGAAAGCAAACGAACATGCATCATGTCAGTTAATAAAGTACTATATTCGTTGGTGGTGCTCGCCGCATGTTCTTCGTGTGCCGAGCAGTTCACGGAGTCTTATAACATACAGGGAGCGTCGTCGGTGTCGGTGCTCGATGGCAACAAACTCTACCTGAAAGTGATGGAAGGCCAGGAGTTGAAGAGCATCGACTCGTGCGAGGTCGTCCATGGCGGTTTCGGCTTTGCCGGAAGACTCGACTCTGTATGCATTGCCATGCTATCTATCATGGATGGCGGTATGCCGTTGGTGATGGAGAAAGGCGACATCAAGGTGACCATCGACCGTACTGGCCATCGCGTCAGCGGCACGCCACTGAACGAGGAACTCTATAGCTACATGGACAAGTTGCTGCAGCTGAACAACCAGCGGGCAGAACTCGGACATAAGCAGATTGAGATGATGCTCGAAGGCGTGGACGAACAGACCATTGCCGAGAAACTGACGTTGGAAGACAACCGCTTCCTCATGCAGATTGACAGCCTTGAGACAGGCTTTATCCTTTCGCATCTCGACAACGTGCTTGGCCCCTGTGCTTTCCAGATGCTCACATCTGGATTCCAATACCCTGTGCTCACCCCTCAGATAGAGGAAATCATGAGCAAGGCTACAGAGAAGTTCAAGAACGACCCCTACGTCAGACAGTATTATAAGGATGCGAAGGAAATACTGGCGCGCATGAAGGGCGAAATTGACAACTCGTCTGCCACTGCTGCCCCGACAGCACCTGCTGCCATTACTCCTGTTGCTCCACAAGTGCCATAGCCTATGAAGACTATTATTTATGGAGGAACCATTGTCAACGAAGGAAAATCCTATGTGGGCACGGTGGTTATTGATGGCGAACAGATTGCCAGGATTGTAGAGGGTAGCACTTTGCCAGCCACTGAGGCGGCCTCTGATGCCGACAGCCGTACCATCGATGCCACGGGTTGCTATGTGCTGCCAGGCATTATCGATGACCACGTCCATTTTCGCGAGCCAGGTCTGACCGCTAAGGCTGATATTGAGAGCGAAAGCCGGGCCGCCGCCGCCGGTGGGGTCACCACTTTCTTCGACATGCCCAACACCGTGCCGCAGACCACCACGCTTGAAGCCTTGGCCGAGAAGCAGCGGTTGGCAGAAAACAAGAGCCACGTCAACTATGCTTTCTTCTTCGGAGCCACCAACGACAATGCCCACCTTTTCCCGTTGCTTGACCCTCATGGCGTTCCTGGCATCAAGCTTTTCATGGGCAGTTCTACGGGTAATATGCTCGTAGATGGCGACGAGGCTTTGGAACGCATCTTCAGCGAAGCTCCTCTGCCACTGATGACCCATTGCGAGAGCACGGATATCATCAACCGCAACATGGTCTCCTTCCAACAACGCTACGGCGACGATCCTGATGTATGCTTCCATCCTCTCATACGTAGCGAGGAAGCCTGCTATGCCTCTACCAGTAAGGCTATTGAGCTGGCTGTGAAGCACGGCACCCGACTGCATATTGCCCATATTTCCACACGGGCCGAATTGGAGTTGGTGCCGCCCGACTGCCTTCATAGCATCACCGCCGAGGCTACTGTGGGGCACCTGCTGTTTTCCATGGTAGACTATGAGCGGCTGGGAACTCGCATCAAGGTGAATCCGGCTATCAAGTCTGTTGTCGATCAGGAAGCCTTGCGCCAAGGACTTAACGACGGGCACATCAGCGTGGTGGCCACCGACCATGCGCCTCATCTCCTATCGCAGAAACAAGGCGGCTGCATGCGTGCTGCCAGTGGCATGCCCATGGTGCAGTTCTCGCTCGTGGCCATGCTCTCACTTGTCGACGAGGGCGTTCTCACCATCGAAAGGCTCGTGCAGCTGATGGCCCATAATCCAGCAACCATCTTCGAGGTGAACCGGCGGGGTTTCTTACGCCCTGGCTATCAGGCCGACGTGGTCATAGTAAGACCAGGACAGCCCTGGGCCGTAGGGACAGACATCATTCAGAGCAAATGCCACTGGAGCCCGTTGGAAGGACGCTTATTCAACTGGAAAGTGGAGACAACTCTTTGCAACGGACACATTATATATAATAAAGGTATGGTCGATGTCGGCTATATCGGTCAACCTGTTCAGTTCCGATGACCTTCAGCTATCAGCTCTCCGAGGTGGCCCCCTACATCAACTGGGCTTACTTCTACTTTGCCTGGCAGGTAAAGCCTAAGGGGGAGCAAGAGCGGCTACGTAGCGAGGCTGACGCTTTCCTCACTACTGTGGGCCACCGTTATCGCTGCCATGCGCTGATGACTATTGTCGATGTAAGGGCAGAGGGCGACGATATCGTCTTGCTGCAGAGCGGTGTGCGTCTTCCCATGCTCCGTCAGCAGCGGGGTGAAACCTGTCTCTGCCTGGCCGACTTCATCCATCCTGTAAGAGACCGTATGGGCCTCTTCGCCACCAGTGTCGATAGTGGCATGGAGCATGACTTCGACGACGACCCTTACCAGAAGATGATGGCGCAGCTCTTGGCCGACCGCCTGGCAGAGGCCACCGCCGAGCGTCTTCACGAGCAGGTGCGCAAGGAACTTTGGGGGTATGCCCCCGACGAACAGCTCACCATAGCGCAGCTGCTGCAGGAGCATTTCCAAGGTATCAGGCCGGCAGTGGGCTATCCCTCGCTGCCCGATGCCAGCCTGAATTTCCTGCTCGACAGGGTGCTCCATTTCGAACAAGTAGGAATTACGCTTACGGAAAGTGGTGCCATGCGCCCCCATGCCAGTGTTAGTGGACTGATGTTCGCCCATCCGAAGTCTCGCTATTTCAGCGTTGGCAAGATTGGCAGCGACCAGTTGCACGACTATGCGCGTCGGCGCGGAATGAATGTCGCCGACATGAGACGTTTCCTGTTGGCAAATCTATAAATAAATACTGAGAAAAGACATGCAGAAACTCCTATCCTTCATCCTCTTTCCTCCTGACGTCTATGTCTACATCGCTTGGGGAGTGCTGTTGCTCCTGACTGTCGGCGTGTGGCTGTTGTGCCGTCGACGCTCGAAGCATCCTCGGCGGAGGAAATGGTTGCGCTGGCTACCCATGGTGCCAGTGGCCCTTGGGTGGTTTGTTTTCCTTTGGGGCACCTATATAGAGTTTGGCCAGTTGGAGGTGGTGCGTGTCGACTTTGCCAGTAGCGATCTGCCCGATGCTTTCGACGGCTACCGAATCGTACAGTTCAGCGATGCCCATGTAGGCACCTATACCGGCTGTAGGAGCGACATTCTGAGACGCGCCGTCGACAGCATTAATGCACAGCATGCCGACGTGGTGGTCTTCACCGGCGACCTGCAAAATAAAGAGCCTGAGGAGATTGCGGCACAGAAGGCTCAACTCAGCCGTATCAAAGCTCGCGACGGCATCTTTTCCGTGCTGGGTAATCATGACTATACAATGTACACCGACCTTGATGACCCTATAGACATTGGGCGCAATCAAGGCAACACCGAGGGGTTTCAGCTCGACCTGGGCTGGCAACTGCTCAAGAACAGCCATCGCTATATACGCCGCGACTCCTCGCGCATCGTCATTGCCGGCATGGAGAACGACGGCGAGCCTGGCGGGCGCTTTCCTCAGAAAGGCGATGTCAATGCGGCTCTCAGTGGCGTGCGCCGTTCCGACTTTGTAGTCATGCTTGAGCACGACCCCACCTGTTGGCGGCGGAAGATATTGCCCCACTGCCATGCCCAGCTCACCCTCAGTGGCCACACACATGGCGGTCAGCTACAGCTGATGGGATGGTCGCTGGCATCGCTCAGATATCGAGAGGTTGAAGGCATGTACTACGCTGGTCCCCGTGCTCTCTATGTGTCGAAAGGTCTTGGTGGTGTCGTACCCTTCCGGTTAGGGGCCAAGCCAGAGATAGTGGTCATCACCCTGCACAAGAAATAGCTCCCTCCCGCTTCAATAACTATAACACTTAATAAATAACTATGAAATATCTCTATCGCATTTATCAACTGTTCATCGCACTCCCCTTGGGTATTGTGGCCACCATTCTCACGGCCGTTGTTGTCGTTGTCGGCTGTTCGTTGGGGAGTGGCCATTTTTGGGGCTATTATCCCGGTCGCTGGTGGGCGCGCATCATCTTGTGGCTCCTGCTCATTCCTGTAAAGGTTGAAGGGCGGCATCATTTGGAAAAAAGACAGAGCTATGTCTTCGTGGCCAACCATCAGGGTGCTTTCGACATCTTCCTCATCTACGGCCATCTTGGGCGTAACTTCAAGTGGATGATGAAGCAGTCGCTGCGCAAGCTGCCCTTCGTGGGATGGGCATGCGAGAAGAGCCATCAAATCTTTGTCAACAAACATGGTGTCAGCAAAATCAAGAAGACCTACGACGATGCCCGCCGCACGCTGCAGGGAGGCATCAGTGTCACCGTTTTCCCCGAGGGCTCACGTACGTTCACTGGCCACATGGGCGTGTTCAAGAAGGGAGCTTTTGCCCTGGCCGATGAGCTGCAGCTGCCCGTTGTTCCTATGACTATCAATGGTTCGTTTAATATCATGCCGCGCACTCGTGATGGTCATTTCGTCTGCTGGCACCCTCTGACCCTCACCATACACCAGCCTGTCTACCCCGTTGGGCAAGGGCAGGAGAACATTCAGGCTACGATGTCGAGAGCATACGACAGCGTCATGTCGGCTCTTGCACCCGAATATCAGGGCTACGTTGAGAACCCCGACCAGTAGGAAAAACAATAAAAGTGGAAGAGCCTACAATTGGCTCAGGCGTGCGATGTACTTGCCGAGGATGTCGAACTCGATATTCACGGTTGTTCCCACTTGTATGTCCTGGAAATTGGTGTGTTCCATGGTGTAGGGGATGATGGCCACCTGAAAGGAATTGGCTGTGGGCCTACAGACGGTAAGAGACACGCCATTGACGGTGACGGAGCCTTTGTCGACAGTGAAGTAGCCGTGGCGGGCCATCTCCCTGTTTTCGGGATATTCAAAGGTGAAATAAGTGCTGCCGTCAGCATCTTCTTTAGCAGTGCACACGGCCGTCTGGTCAACGTGGCCCTGCACGATGTGGCCGTCGAGCCTACCGTTCATAAGCATGCTGCGCTCGACGTTGACTTTATCGCCGACGTGCAGCAGACCGAGATTGGAACGCAGCAGTGTCTCCTTCATGGCGGTGACTACATAGCGTGGACCGTCGGTGCTCACCACGGTGAGGCATACGCCGTTGTGGGCGACGCTTTGGTCAATCTTCAGCTCGTGGGTGAAGGAACAAGTGAGGGTGAAGTCTATGTTCTCGCGGTCGTGGCGTATGTCAACGACGGTGGCAAATTCTTCTATGATTCCTGAAAACATGTTTATTTACGATTTACAATTACAAATTTCTGGTTTACGAAAAAAGAGGGGAAACACATGCCAGCGATGTGATGAAAACTCCTTTTGACAGGTTGAGGGCGCTCTCCGCCTTTGTAATCCACCGGCATCGTAGTAGAAGCTTGGTTAGTGGCCCGCCATTGGCAAGAGAAGTCTGCCCGGTTTTCAATGTTATTTGATGAGTATCCCGATCTGTCTGACACGGTTCCCCTCTATATAGGTTTCAAAGAGCGACGCTGAGAATTAACATTCCCGCTATTCTATGATTTCATATTCATCGGTTTCGTCGGCCTTGGCTACATTTTCTTCCTTCTTCTTTCGCTTGAAGATGGAGAAGAAGCCCTTCTCCTTTGTCTGCTCTACCTCTTCGGGATTGCTCTCAAGATAGCTCTTCCTGATTTTCTTTTCGCGCCAGAAGAGGATGCGGAGGCTGATTATGGCAGCAATGAGCATGTAAAGCCATACGGCACTGGGTGTCATGAACCAGTGGGGCGGCACGATGATGGTGAGTCGTTTGATGTCGGCTCGCTCAGGCGACTCCAGTAGGAAGGCCTGCACGACGAAGGTATAGGTGCCGGTAGGCAGTCCCTCATAGGTGGCAGTACGGCTGTCGTCGGCATTGCGCATGCCTTTGTCGTAGCCTTCAAGCATGTACTGGTAGTGTACGCGGTGCTGTAGCTGGTAGTTGAGCGAAGCGAAGCGCAGGGCGATACGTGCGCTGTGGGAGTGGAGCTTCACCTCGCGGCTGTCGGGCACGTAGAAGTCGAACTGGTCATTAAGGCGCGGACTCTGTAGCTCGCCGTTGACGAAGAAATCGGTGATGCGCAGGCGGATAGCCGATGCGTTGGCATTGACGAGTTTCCGCTTGTCAATGGTGTAATAGCCCTCCACGGTGCCGATGAGTATATTGTCGTTGGCAGTGGTGACGGCGGCTCCTTCGGAGCACATCGTGTCGTCAACGCCGTCGAGGCTTGAGAAAGTGGTGAAGATGTGCTTGTTGGTGTCGAAGGAGCAGATAACATTGTCCGTGGCAAACCAAACATTGTTCTTCTGGTCGAAGGTGATGCTCTTAATCTCCTCACTGGGCAGTCCGTCGCGCACGCCGTAGTTGCAGAACAGCCAGCGCCCATTGCGGTCTTTACCCACGGTGTGGGCTATGCCGCCGCCATTGGTTCCCACCCACATGCTGCCGTCAGGACTACTGTTCAAACATACAATGTCGTTTGACATGAGAATACTGTCGGGAAATTCTTCCGATGTCTCAAGTGGCTTGATGGTAGCCTCGCCGTTCTTGCACGACATGATGAGGATGCCGTCGGTGGTGCCTGCCCAGATGTTGCCTTCTACATCTTTGGCAATGCTCCTCACCTTGAGATGTGAGTGGTAGGGATAGCCTATCATGCCGTTCTTGGGATGGAGGAAAACCTGCTGTCCCTTCTTGTCGCGGGTAAGCACGTTGACACCGCCGCCATAGGTTGCCACCCAGATGTTGCCGGCATTGTCGGCCACGGAGGCATAGGCTGCGTTATGGCTCATGGAGTTGGGGTCGTCCTCATGGTGGCAGAAGTTCTTAACGGAATAGCCGCCGCCAGCCTTGGGCGTGATGCAATAGAGGCCGTTGTCTTTCGACGAGAGCCAATAGTTACCCTTGTTGTCTTTCGACAACCCGTAGGCGCGGCCCATGGAATGCCCGTTGTCGTCGTGGGTGATGGTGGTGACGAGTTCGCCGGCATCGTTATAGACGAAGATGCTGCTGGCCTTGTTGCCGACGAGCAACAGGTGGCGCTCGTTGTCGTAGAGGAGGGCTCGCGTTTCATTTTCAAGGTTCGAGGCGGCATTGTCGACGAGCATCGTGCGGCTGATGGTGCTCTTCATGATTTCCAGCTTCTCCAGACCTCGGCGTCTTGTCGACTCGAAGACGACGCCCTCTTCCAGTTCTTTTGAGGCATTGACGGTGTTGATGAGGTTCCAAGGGTTCGTCGGGTCGTTGTGGAAGTACTCAACGCTGTCGGTCTGTGGGTTGTAGTAGCCATAGCCTCCGTGGTTCATGCGCATCCAGAGGATGCCGGCGGCCTCTGAGAATGCAGCCCCGT
>Ga0310691_10005268_pt1 | contig 14215 bp, 9 predicted proteins | sample 176DNAGHGlowgp2_FD_203887 | JGI IMG/M metagenome (GOLD analysis project Ga0310691, IMG submission 203887) | Sheep rumen microbial communities from Palmerston North, Manawatu-Wanganui, New Zealand - 1766 DNA GHGlow gp2 (v2) (version 2) | ecosystem: Host-associated > Mammals > Digestive system >... | reverse complement strand
AGCGATCTTCCCTCTCCCTGTGGTCTTTCCCCTCGCATTCGCGCCCCGCGCCCAGCGAAAATAAACGATAGGACACCGGTTAAAGAGAAGATGACAAAAACAATCTGCTTCTAAATTCTGATTTATCGCAGGATCATTTTTCTAAATTTGGAATTTCTGTAAGGCGGTGAATGTATGACGGAAAACACGGAGTACCGGCGGATTATTGCTGAAAAGCTGCAAAAACCCGTTCCGCTGACAGTATATGACAGCGTGGGCTCGACGAACGATCTGATTCGTGCAGCCGCCGAACAGGGTGCGCCGGCGGGAACAGTCATTGCGGCGCGGGAGCAGACCGCCGGACGCGGCAGACAGGGGCGCAGATTTTTCTCGCCGCCCGGCACCGGACTTTACCTGAGTATGCTGCTGAAGCCGCAGGGCACGCCGGAGCAGATTCTCTCGGTCACGCCGATGGCAGCGGTTGCGGCAGCGCAGGCGATTGCGCACTGTACCGGCAGACAGGCGGCAGTCAAGTGGGTCAATGACCTGCTGCTCGACGGAAAGAAAATCTGCGGAATTCTCGCAGAATCGCAGTATGCAGGCGGAAAACCGGAGCCGGATTATGTCATTCTCGGCATCGGAATCAATCTGCTGGAGCCGCCCGGCGGGTTTCCGGCAGAGCTGCGGGAGATTGCGGGTGCGGTTTATCCGGAGGATGCCGACCCGGAGGCGGCATTCTGTGACCTCTGTGCCGCGCTGATCGACGCGCTGGCGGGGCAGTATGAGACACTGCCGCAGAGGGGATATCTTGCGGAATACAAGGCGCGGCTCTGTGTGCTCAACCGCAGGATTCTGGTCTGTGAAAACGGCACAGAGCGTCCGGCAGTCGCGATTGACACCGACGATGATCTCCGGCTGCTCGTGCGCTATCCGGACGGCACGGAGCAGTGGCGTGCGACCGGTGAAATCCGGATCCGGCTGACAGATAACAGTTAAGAATAAGAGCAATGCTGCGCGGTATGCTTTCCGGCTGCCGCGCAGCATGATTTGTATTCGGGTATCACGGGGTACTGTTCTGCGCAGATCATTGCGAAAAGTATGACCGTTTTTGTCATTCAATGTGCAGAAAAGCATATTGACGCAAGAAAATCCGAATGCTATAATAAAAATACCAAAACCATCCGCATTACCGATACAGAATAAGGAGATGATTCACATGAAAGAACCCTCCCGCAGACGGCGGGCGCTGCTCCTCTCGCTGACAATGCTCGCATCGTTCATTCTTCCGTTTTTCAGCATCCGGGAAGCGGCGATTCCGGTCAGTGCAGTTTCGACGGACTATCCGCCGCAGCTCATGAACATCGCAACCAAGGACAGCTCAAAGGTGCTGACAGAAAACGGCACAACAGACGGCTCGTCGTTTTCCGTCAAGGCGCTCGGCAATGATCTTTCGTCCTCGTGGCGATTCGACCGCGTCGGCTCCGATTCAAAGGGCACTTTCTTCAAGCTCACCAATGCACAGTCCGGCAGACTGCTGACCCCGAAGGGCTACAAAGTCACCGCCGGCACCGATGTCATCCTCTACGGCAGCGAGTCGGCGAAATCGCAGCACTGGTATGTCATTCCGGTTGACAAGGACCGCCTCGGGAACAATCTGCACTATAAGATTGTGAATTATGAGGACACTTCGCTCGCGCTGACACAGGGCAGCAGCGGCATGACGCTCGCCAATTACACCGGCGCGGATTCCCAGCTCTGGCTGCTGAACTGCGACGGTTTGCAGGGCTTTGCGGGATACTGCTCCAATGACCAGAAGGGCAGCGTCAAGGCGGCGGATATCGGCGGCCTGTTCGGCGAGGTCGTCGAGGTCAGCAATTTCTCCGATCTGAGCAAATATGCGACCTCGGACACGCCCTATACGATTGTGGTCACCGGCGATATCAAAGTCACGAATCTGACAAAGGATTCTTCCGGCAGATATTACTGCCCCGACGGCAGAATCTATATCCACAGCAACAAAACCATCATCGGCAGCTATGCCAAGCACACTCTTTATAATGTGCAGTTCTGCACCTCCTCCGGCAAGGGCACCGGCAATAACATCATTATCAAAAATTTCGATCTTCAGCATGATAAGGAATCGAACGGCAACGACTCGATCGTTGTGTACTTCGGCTCCGGCGAGAACCTCTGGGTCGATCACTGCACCTTTACCGGTCATTCGGATTACAACACCGCCTCGACCGGTCTGCCGGATTACGACAAATTCCTCGCCTGCTGCTACGATGCCGATTACTGCACCGTTTCGGACTGCTCCTTCGGGCTGCACGAATACGGTCTGATTCTCGGCTATCCGGATGACACGGCGGATGTCAAGAACAAGTATGACAATTTCCCCTGCATGTCAATCATCAGCAACAAGTTCTATAAGACGCTCACCCGCGGCCCGGGACTGATGCGCTGGGGCTATTTCCATTCGCTCAACAACTACGTCAATACGTTCAGCATGGCATATACCGTACACAGCGGCTGCGATATTTACGCTGAAAACTGTGTCTACGAAAACGGCGGCAACGTCATCTGCGACTGGAACTCGATCACCTATGCGGGCGCCTATGCCGAGAGCGGCTCGCAGTTCTCGGGCTGCAACAGAACCGTGCAGGGTCAGGGTACCAGCAGCAATCCGAGCTATTCAGTCGCAAGCAATTTCCGTCCGAAGGGCAATTACAGCTATGTTTCCCTCTCTGCATCCAATGCAAAAAACTATTGCAGCAATTACAGCGGCGTGCAGTCCTCGAAAAACAACATGATGTACCTGCGGTTTGCGAAGGTTGGTGTACCGAGCGCAGGCTATACCGAAGCACCGGACGGCTCCGGCGGCATGGATGACCCGACGCCGGCATCCTTTGCAAACGGCGCGGCATTCCGCATCAAGAATATGAACTCCGGACTGTATATGCAGGTCGCGGCTGCGGCAGCCGAAAACGGCGCGAACATCCAGCAGTGGGGCACCGACGGCAGCTCTGTTCACGATATCTGGAAGCTATACAGCGCGGGCGACGGCTACTATTATGTCGCGTCCTGCGTCGGGGACGGCGGCACCTATGTGCTGGATGTGACCGGCAGAAAAGCCGACAACGGCACGAACATCGACCTGTATCAGTATAACGGCGGCACAAACCAGCAGTTCATGTTCACCGCAAACAGCGACGGCTCCTACAAGATCCGTACACGCGTCACCGGTGAAAAATCGGCTGTTGAGGTCGCAGATGCATCGACCGCATCGGGCGCCAATGTGCAGCAGTGGGAGATCAACGGCGCAGCCTGCCAGGACTGGATCCTCGAATCGGCTGCCGATCCCGGCATCGCAATGGACACTTCCGTTTATTACACCTTTGAGAATGTGAATTCCGGCTTGGTTATGGACATCGTCAACGGCAATATGGCTGAGGGCGAAAATGTGCAGCAGTGGGAGCGCAACGGCTTCGACTGCCAGAAATGGACGCTGACGCCGTTCGGCTCCGGCAATTATTACTGGATCCGCTCTGTGCAGGATACCGCATACGCTCTGAAGGCAGAGGGCAGCGGAAATGCGGCGAATATCGACCTTGCGGCGTATTCCTCGAAGGACAGCGCACAGCTCTTCCGCTTCACGAAGAATCTTGACGGCTCGTACAGCATCATCACGCACGCCTCAAAGGATGCGTGCCTTGTGGAGGTCGATGGAGCATCCGTGAACGGCGGCGCAAATGTGCAGCAGTATGCAACGACGAACAGCACCTGCCAGAACTGGAATCTTATCACAGAGGTTCCCGTTATTGAGACGACGACAACTACAACCGAGACGACAACGCCGCCGGCAGATGAGCTGCTTTACGGCGACGCCGACTGCAATAAGGAGGTCGATGTGCTGGATGCGGTCATGATCGCGAGAGTTGCGGCGGAGGATACCGGCACCGGCATCACGAATCAGGGCAAACGCAATGCGGATGTCACGCAGGACGGCAATGTCAAGACGGATGACCTCGCAAAGCTGCTGCTTTTCCTCTCGAACAAGATTCCGTCTCTTCCGTAAATCACAGAAAGCCCCCGCAGAACCGAAATTCTGCGGGGGCTCAGTTTGTCGGGAAACCTCATTAGAATGATTATTGAAGTTTCGCACAAGCCTTTTCAAAGGCTTGCGGGGTCAAGGGGCGGAGCCCCTTGACGCTCGTCGCAACGAGCGGAATTCTCTTATTTACGTTAAAAAGCGCTAAAGATGGGGGCTTGGGGGAAGGAAAACAAGAGTTTTCCTTCCCCCATTATTCAATTATTTATTCCGCTTTGACAGGCACTTCATTTCGCTGAAATGACTTTATCGACAAACTGAAAGCCCCCGCAGAAATACATCTGCGGGGACTTCATCATTCTATTACTGATTCCAGCTTTCAAGCTCTTTATAGAGTCCGAGATACAGCTCTGCGGACTGTGCCCAGCTAAAGTCTGCTGCCATTGCCTGCTTCTGAATCTGCTTCCAGAAGGGCGGATTCTCGTACGCGCCCTTTGCTCTGCGGCAGGCGCCGAGCATATCATGCGCATTGTAGGTCTTGAATGTGAATCCGGTGCCGTTTTCGCCGCCGGCATCCTTGACCGAATCGCGCAGACCGCCTGTTTCGCGGACGATCGGAATCGTGCCGTAGCGCATTGCATACATCTGCGCCAGCCCGCACGGCTCGCTCTGCGAAGGCATCAGGAACATATCGCAGCCCGCATAGATCCGGCGGGAAAGCTGCGGATAGAACCCGAGCGTCACGCTGACAGCCTGCGGATAACGCCATGCCATTTCCTTGAAAAAGTCCTCATAAATCCGCTCGCCGCTGCCGAGAATTGCGAAATGGAAGCCGTCGTGTACCATTTCCTCAAAGACATAGCGGATGAGGTCGATGCCCTTATGCGCAACGAATCTTGTGCAGATGCCGATGAGCGGCTGATCGTCCTCCGGCAGTCCAAGCTCCTTTTGCAGCGCACGCTTGCAGGCGAGCTTGCCGGAAAGATCGTTGATGCTGTAATGCTGATACGGCTCGCTCAGCGCGTCGTCGGTCTCCGGATTATAGCTGTCTACGTCGATGCCGTTCAGGAAACCGGTCAGCTTATACTGCTTGTTGGTCAGCGCGCGGTCGAGCCCGTGCGAATACCACGGATCGAGAATCTCCCATGCATAGCTCGGAGAAACGGTTGTGATCTTGTCGGCGGTTTCAATTGCGCCCTTCATCATGTTGACATTGCCGTCGTATTCGAGCAGATTTGCGTGATACATCGGAATGCCCATGAGTTCATTGAGCACCTCTTTGCCGTATTTGCCCTGATAAGCGATGTTGTGAATAGTAAATACGGTGCGGATATTGTCGAAGCCCTCCTGATACTTATAGAAGATCTGGTAATAGACGGGCGTCAGCGCGGTCTGCCAGTCGTTGCAGTTGATGACAACGGGTTTGAAGTCGATCACGCGGAGCATTTCGAGAATTGCGCGGCTGAAGAACACAAACCGCTCGCAGTCATCATAAAAGCCGTAGATGCCGTCGCGCTTGAAATAATACTCATTGTCAATGAAATAATAGGTGACGCCCTTGTAATTTGCGGAGAAGATGCCGCAATACTGTTTTCTCCATGCGACATCGACGGTAATGGATGTGATAAAGGTCATATCCTTCCGCATATCCTCGCCGATGCACTTATAGAGCGGGATGACAACACGGCAGTCGTGACCTTTGGCGTTCAGTGCGAGCGGCAGTGCGCCCGCAACGTCTGCGAGTCCGCCTGATGCGACATACGGTCTTGCCTCACTTGCTGCATACAGAATATTCATACATTGCCTCCGAAAAATTCAGAATTCAATTGGAATCCGTATTGTGGTAAACGGTTTGGTTCTGCTGCGGGGAATACCCGGTCTGCTGCGGATAAGGGTTCTGCGGATAGCCGCTCTGAGGATAAGGATACTGCGGGTATCCGTTTTGCGGATAACCGTACTGGGGGTATGGATTCTGCGGATATCCGTTCGGCGGGTAGCCGTTCGGCGGATAATAAGGCACCTGATAGTAGCCGATCGGCCGCTGTGTTTTGTCATCAATCACCGCTGCGACGATAACGGCAGCCACGAACATAAACAGACCGAAGAAGTAAAATGCTGCGGCGCTGTACCCCTTTTTCTTCGCCATAGATGCCGGAATAATCGCCAGCAGCAGCCGGACGAGAAATATAACAGCATATACGGCAATTTCGATCAGCCAGATATCCTCAACTCCCAAGCGTTTCAGCCTCCTTTGCGGCACATCCTGTTCCTTGTCAGATCTGTGCGCCCTTTCCGATGAAGAGCGGATAGCCTGCCGAGCCTGTGAGCTGACGCTCGTCCGCAATCACGACATTTTTGTCCGTAATGACGTTGCGGATAGAGCAGCGCTCACCGATTGTGCCCGCCTGCGTAATGATGCTGTCGCGGATAACGGAGCCCTTGCCGACCTTGACGCTGCGGAAGAGCACGCAGTTTTCGACCTTGCCCTCAATGATGCAGCCGTCCGCGATCAGCGAATTCTTGATATGCGATTCCAGACCGAAATGAACCGGTGCATTGTCCTTGGTTTTTGTGAAGATCGGCGCATTCTTTGCAAAGAGTGCCGCACGCTTCTCAGAATCCAGCAGATCGAGATTTGCGGCAAAGTAGCTTGCAAGCGAGTCAATCTTGGAATAATAGCTCTTGTGCTCATAGGCGAGAATCCTGTAATTTGCATTGCGGTCGAGCAGGATATCCTTGCGCAGGCTGTAACGGTTGCGGCTCATGGACTCCTTGACGATCCGGCGGAGGAAATCCTTGCTCATGATATACATATCGAGCCCGAGATTGCAGCTTCCGGTCATCGGCGGGTTAATCATGACGTCATTGACAAAGCCGTCGCCGCCGATGCCGAAGATTGTGACAGAGGCTTCGGTTGCCTGATCGTAATAGCCCTTTGCATAAATCGCGGTGATATCCGCGCCTGCTTCGATATGCGCCTCAACTGCGGGGCGGTAATCAATATTGGTCACGACATTGCAGTCTGTGAGGATGACATATTCCGCAGGGGAATGCTCAACAAAGCTCCAGATATTGCCGAGCGCATCGAGCTTGCCGTGATAGACGGTCGAGCTGGTGTGGCTGTATGGCGGGAGCAGGTGCAGACCGCCCTTTTTTCTTGCGAGATCCCACTCTCTGCCGGAGCCGACATGATCGAGCAGCGAGCCGTAATTGCTCTTGGTAATCACACCGACCTGCGAGATGCCGGAATTGACGAAATTCGACAGCGGGAAGTCGATGAGGCGGTATCTGCCGCCGAACGGAACAGAACCCATTGTACGGTTCTTGGTGAGATCGAAAATTGCTTCATCATGGATGCTGGCGAACACCAGCCCCAGTACATTCTGATTAGTTCCCATTGATAAACCTCCGTTTCCGTCAGACAGATTCCGAAAGAATCTGCTTCGGCGCAACTTCCTTGCCTTCGCTGACTGTGATATTGTGACCGGTTACGGCGATGCCCCAGTTATCGCGGTCCTGTCCGCCGTATTCCTCCGGGCTTCTGCCGACATGGGCATTCTCGCCGATGACGCAGTTCTCGCCGACGATTGCGTATTCGACGACAGCGCCTGCCTTGATGACGGTACCCGGCATCACGACGCTGTACTGCACCTTTGCGCCTTCTTCAATGGTCACGCCGCCGAAGATCACGGAGAAATCGACTTTTCCGCCGATCACGGAGCCTTCGGTAATCATCGAGTTTTCGATTTCTGCATTGGCGCCGATATACTGCGGCGGGAAGTTGCTGTGCCGGGAATAGATGCGCCACGATTTGTCATAGAGGTTGAGCTGCTCTGCCGGTGCGAGCAGATCCATGTTCGCATCCCAGAGCGAGCCGAGCGTCCCGACGTCCTTCCAGTATCCCTCGAAGGTATATGCAAACAGGCGCTCGCCGTCGCGCAGCATCGCCGGGATGATATCTTTGCCGAAGTCCTTGGAGCCGGTATTGGCGTTTTCGTTTTCGATCAGGTACTTCTTGAGCTTTGCCCATGTGAACACATAGATACCCATGGAAGCGAGCGTCGATTTCGGCTCGGCGGGCTTCTCGACGAAGTCCGTCACGCGCATCTCGTCATCGCAGATCATGATGCCCATTCTGCTCGCCTCGGAGCGCGGGACATCGAGCACGGCGATGGTGAGGTCAGCGTTCTGTTTTTTGTGGTAATCGACCATCTTGGCATAGTCCATTTTGTAGATATGGTCGCCGCCGAGCACGACAACATACTCCGGATCATAGCGCTCAATGAAGCTGATATTCTGGTAGATTGCGTTTGCGGTACCCTCGTACCACGAAGCGCCGGAATTGGACTCATAGGGCGGCAGAACATGCACACCGCCGTTCATTTTGTCAAGATCCCAGGGTTCGCCGTTGCCGATGTATTCATTGAGCACGAGCGGCTGATACTGTGTCAGCACGCCGACCGTGTCAATGCCGGAGTTGGTGCAGTTGGAGAGCGGGAAATCAATCAGGCGGTATTTTCCGCCGAACGGTACGGCAGGCTTTGCCATATCGTGGGTCAGCGCATACAGTCTGCTTCCCTGACCGCCTGCGAGCAGCATGGCTACGACTTCTTTTTTTGTATTCATAAAGTATAACGCCTCCTTCAAATTATGCTTTGTCTTCTGCGGCTTTCTTTCTTGTGCGGGATTTTTTCGGCTTTACCTCTGCGGAATCTTCCGCGGGAGCAGCTTTCTTTGCACGGGTACGCTTGGGTTTTTCCTCGGTCACTGCCGGAGCCGGTGCTGCATTTTCCGCGGGAGCAGCTTTCTTTGCGCGGGTGCGCTTGGGCTTTTCCTCTGCCGGCTGATCGTCCTGTTTCTTGGCGGCACGTTTTTTCTTCGGCGTAAATTTATAATACTGCACGGAGAGCGGCGGCAGTGTCAGCGCGACCGACTGATCGAAGCCGTGCATACCGAAGTCATCGGAATCGACCTTCTTCAGCGCGGCGCCGCTTCCGCCGAATGCTTCCGCATCGGTGTCGAACACCAGCGTATAGGTTCCGGCATACGGCACGCCGATCTTGTAATCATCGCGTCTGACCGGAACGAAATTGCAGACCGCAACGATCTCGTCACCGCTGTCATCGAGGCGGCGGAATGCGATCACGCTCTGGCGGTAGTCATCGTTCGAGATCCAGCTAAAGCCCTTCCACGAATCGTCATTCTCCCACATTGCCGGGGTTTCGAGATAGAATTTATTGAGCGCCTTCGAGAATTCCAGCAGTGTTGCGTGATTCGGGTAATCGAGCATGAACCATTCGAGCTGAGACTTGTAGTCCCACTCTCTGCGCTGACCGAATTCCTGTCCCATAAAGAGCAGCTTCTTGCCCGGATGCGCGAACATATAGGCAAGGAATGCGCGGTAAGATGCAAACTTGTCGCCCTCCAGCCCCGGCATTTTCTCAATCATGGAGCACTTGCCGTGTACGATTTCATCATGCGAAATCGGCAGGACATAGTTTTCGGAGAAGCAGTAGAAGAACGAGAAGGTCAGCTTGTCATGATTGAATGCGCGGTAAAGCGGATCCATCGACATATAGGCAAGCATATCGTTCATCCAGCCCATATTCCACTTGAAATTGAAGCCCAGACCGCCGATATCGGTCGGCTTTGTGACGAGCGGCCACGCGGTGGATTCCTCAGCGATCATCAGCACATCGGGGTGCCGTCCGAATACGGTTTCATTGAGCTGCTTTAAGAATGCAACCGCTTCGAGGTTTTCTCTGCCGCCGTTGACATTCGGTCTCCACTCGCCGCCTCTGCGGTCGTAATCGAGATAGAGCATCGAAGCGACGGCATCGACGCGCAGACCGTCGATATGGAACTCATCAAGCCAGTAGCAGGCAGAGGAGATCAGGAACGAGCAGACTTCCGGTCTGCCGTAATCGAATACTCTGGTGCCCCAGCCCTTGTGCTCCTGCTTGAGCGGATCGGTATACTCATAAAGGCAGGCGCCGTCGAATTCATAGAGCCCCTGCTCGTCCTTCGGAAAATGCGCCGGAACCCAGTCCAGAATGACGCCGATGCCCGCCTGATGGAACATGTCGATCATCTGCCGGAAGTCATCCGGTGTACCGAAGCGGGAGGTCGGGGCGAAATACCCGGTGACCTGATAGCCCCACGAGCCGTCGAACGGATACTCGGTCAGCGGCATGAACTCGATATGCGTATAGGACAGATCCTTCATATACGGAATGATCTGCTTTGCGAACTCGACATAATTGAGCGGGTTGCCGTCCTCGTAGGTGCGCCATGAGGCAAAATGCACCTCATACACATTCATCGGAGACTTGTAGATATTGGTTTTCGCCTTATGCTGCGCCCATTTTTTGTCATGCCAGACATACTTGGAATCATACAGCTTGGTTGCATTCTGCGGGGCGGTCTCGAAGTGCGTGCCGTAGGGGTCATTCTTGAGCTTGACCGCGCCGCTCTTTGTCAGAATGCTGTATTTATAAAGTGTATATTCGGGCAGCTTATCGAGCGCTGCTTCCCAGACGCCGTCTGCGATCGGCAGCATTGTATTGGCATCGCGGTTCCAGTCGTTGAAATCGCCGACAACCGAGACATTGACTGCATTCGGCGCCCAGACGCGGAAAACGGTTTTCTCGACGCCGTCACGCGTTTCGGTGTGCGCGCCGAAAAAGCGCTGTGCATCGTAATTTTTTCCCTGATAGAACAGGTGCAGCGGAAAATCGTTCGGGTTCTGCTCCGTTTTGGGGTTCGATCGTGTTGTACTCATATGTTCCTCCTGAGCCGTTTGCAGGGGTCTGACCTGCCGGCGGCACTGTCCTTTCTTTGCATATGGTTCAATCATTCCTGTGTATCAAATACAGGCGCAGACACTACGCCTTATATACATTTTACCATATTCCCGGAAAACATGCAAGCTTTTTTCTATTTTCACTGAAATTTCGGGAATTCAAACAGTCTTTTTTGTCTTTATTTGTGCAGATTGCCCATTACAGAGCGTATTATATATAGAAATCCGGTAAAATATACAGCAGCCGCATTTATTCGTCAATTGCACTGCCGGTAATCGCCGCCGCAAGGACGGTGACGTCATCCGCAGGCGCACCGTCGGGCTTGCGAGGGGCGCGCGCACAGACCGTATGCACAAGCTCCTGCAAATCGCCGCCCTGCTGAATTTTCTGCCGGATCACCGGGAAAACGGCATCGTCCATGCCGTCCGTCATCAGAAAGAGCATATCCCCGCGCTCAAGATGCAGCTCGGTCGTATAGGGCACCGCCTTCGGCAGAATGCCGATCGGGTCGGTCGCCGCCTGACAGAGCGTGATATGCTCGCCGCGCCGCACAAAGGTCGGTCCCGCGCCGTATTTATACAGCGTGACGGCAGCGGTATCGGTGTTGATCTGCGCGATATCGAGCGTTGCAAAGCGCTCCTCGCCGGATTTCGTCAGCATGATCGCATTGACCATCTCCGCCGCTGCCGCCGGATCCATTCCGGACTGCACAAGCTGCCGGAAATTGCTCAGCACGATTCTCGCATCGAGCGCGGCATTCTTTCCGGTTCCCATGCCGTCCGAAACCGCGAGATAAACCGTGCCGTTCCGGTCGGAGAAGGTGTCCCAGCAGTCGCCGCAGGGCTCGTCGTCATGCACCGCACACTGCGCCGCCGCTGTTGTCACGGAAAAACCGCCCGTGCTTTGCAGCAGCAGGCGCTTTGCATCGCCGGCATTCTCTGTCCCGCAGCATTCGAGCGGCTTTTGCAGTGCATCCTGCAAAATCTCCGTCACAGAGGCGCTGTCGGGCTCGGAATCCGCCGGCATATACAGCTCAATCAGCAGGCGTCGGTTGTCCCCCTCCGAGACCGCCGCCGCCGTGACCGCAATGTGATTTTTCCCGAGCGCATCCGTCACGCAGCGCGTCAGCTCGCGGTGATAGGTCATCCGCGACTGCGCACCGGCACGGGTGAGCAGCTCCTCGGTAATTTTCATCTGCGAAAACAGCAGCGTCTGCACATTCCGCAGCCGGACGGCAAGTGCGCGGGCTGCCGCATTCTGCCGCTTTGCACGGATGAATTCCGATGTGACGCGTTCGGGTCTGAGGCAATTGAACGGCGCGGCTGCCGGCTCCCGGATTCCCGCCTCTGCCAGCCGCCGGAAGCATTCTGCCGCCTCGTCATCGCCGTGCTCCCAGCAGGCTTCCCGGTAGCTGCATTTTGCGCAGACCGCCTCCCGTACCTGCGTTTCCGGCGGTGCGGTGCTTTCGGTTTTCGCGAGCATATCCGCAATCCGCTCGGCAGAGCCGCGCACGCCTGCGATCGAATCGGACAAAAACCGCATCCGCGTATCGGTCAGTGCGGCGAGATCGGCATCGGCATCGCTCCAGAGCAGCAGTGCATCGGCGATCTGTCCCGCCGGAAGGAACAGAAACAGCAGCCCGCCGATCATACTGTTGACCCAGACCTGCGCCGCCGCCGTGCTGCCGCCGGAGAGCAGCAGTGCCGCCGCGCCGAAAAGCTGCACCGAGAGAAACGGCACGCCGCTGTGATATCCCGCAAGGCAGCCCGCTGCCAATCCCGCAGCCGGCAGAATGCCTGCAAAATCCGCCGTTCCCGTATCGGTAATGAGCAGTGCAAAAGCTGCAAGCGTCCCGCAGATCATGCCGCCGTATGCACGGTAACGCTTCGCTGCTGTCAGAATGACAAAAGCTGCGAAAATCTGCCCGAGACTGAGCATCAGTACCCGCACCGAGCAGAGCGCCGCCGTCAGAATCACAAAACAGACCGAAAAAGCCGGCGCATCGGAGGCGTGCAGCCGAACCGGAAGCCCGCCCTCGAAGCGCTCGGCAGTCTTGCGGATACAAGCCGCAAATACTCCCGCCAGCACGGTTCCCGCCGCCCAGAAAAGCAGCTCTCTGCCGCTAATCATCCGCGCCATGCAGAAAATCACGGCGGAGATGCCTGTCCCGGAGGCAGCGAGCATTGCGGCAGTGCGCGGGGTGTGCTCCATGCCGAACATCCACCGCAGCAGTGCGGTCAGCGCGATTGCGCAGAGAAAGACCGGTCCGCGTGTCAGCCTTCCGGTCAGCGCAAAGGTAAACAGGCTGCCCGCCAGCACCGCAATGCCGCAGGTCGGCGACATTGCCGCCGAAAGCGCCGTATTCAGCGGTATTTGCAGCCCGTTGAAGCTCGCAGCCGTCAGCAGACAGGAGCACACCGCGCAGCCGGTCAGCCCTGCCCCGCGCAGCACACGCGGATCATCCTTCAGTTTCATCCAGTCGATCATGAAAACCATTCCTCTCTTTTGCCCGTTCTGTATGTCCGGCAATCTGTTCATGCAGATACTATTATATCGCAGAGGATGTGCAGATCATGTCGAAGCGGCGGGAGGCGGCAATAAAAAAGCATCCCCGAAGGAATGCTGATGACGGCGGGATTGCCGTGATTTTGGCGATAAAAAAATAAAGGCTATGTGACCTGAATGCCACATAGCTTGCAAGAGGAAGTGAAATCAACAAAACATAGGGGGATTGGGGGATTTGAAACAAGGTTTCTTCAACCTTGGCTATATTATATCCTATAAATCTGAAATCCTGCTGAATACAGAATGAATAAATTATGAACGCACAGAAATATTTTTATGAACACCGGCAGGCAGTGCCTGCATCCGATTCGCTTCGCACCATAATAAACAAAGCCGTACCGCTTTTCTCAGCCGAATATTATGGCACGCTTTCGCGTGCAGCCTGCGCTGGCGATTTTGCTTCGCGCCGGCGGGCAGTGCCCGCATCCAATACAGCAAAGCGCCGTCTGTGCGAACTGTTCTATTTAGGTGCCTTTCTCGCCTATTAGTTTCTACTAATAAAAGGCGGGCAAGACAGAGGGATAGGGGAATCAGGAAAGCGGGGGCTCGGGGGCGAAAACCTAAAGGGGGAAAGGGGGATAAGCAAACGCAGTTTGCGCTTTCCCCTTCCCCTCTTGGGTTGTCACCCCCGTACCGAGGATGAAAAGCGCAAATCGGAATAAAAGTTGAGCGGACAATACCCGGCGGGCAGTGCCCGCTGCCGATTTTGCTTCGCGCCGTCTGAGCGAATTGTTCTATCCCGGCTTCTTTCTCGCCTATTAGTTTCTCGGAATAAAAGGCGAGCGAATTAGAGGGATAGGGGAATCAGGAAAGCGGGGGC
>Ga0310691_10005267_pt1 | contig 14217 bp, 14 predicted proteins | sample 176DNAGHGlowgp2_FD_203887 | JGI IMG/M metagenome (GOLD analysis project Ga0310691, IMG submission 203887) | Sheep rumen microbial communities from Palmerston North, Manawatu-Wanganui, New Zealand - 1766 DNA GHGlow gp2 (v2) (version 2) | ecosystem: Host-associated > Mammals > Digestive system >... | reverse complement strand
TCTTCATTTGCATTGTTTCCGTCTCCCAAGCTAGTGCTGTTGATGCCGATAAAATAATTACCGACACCAACAGTCTTAATATTTGTTGCAATCCACGCATTATTTCAAATTGGTCTTAAAGAATTGTTCCATTTTATCAAACGGGATAACATCCATTTTGTAATACAAATCGGTATGATTCGCATTCGGAATAATCATCAGTTCTTTGTTGTCACCGGTCAGCTTTTTGAACGCATCTTCCGAAAAATAACGACTGTGGGCTTTTTCACCATGTATCATCAATACCGGCGATTTGATTGTGTCGGCATAAGCTAAAATCGGTTGGGTAATTAGTGATAGTGCAGAAGTCACGTTCCAATGACCGTTAGAATTGATAGAACGTGGGTGAAAACCGAGCTTTGTTTTATAATAGTTGAAATAGTCTTGCACAAATTGCGGTTCTTCACCGGTTAATTTATCTGGTAAGCCCGGAGCTTCGGCAATCGGTGCGCCTTGAGCTTCTCTTGAGCGCTGATTGTTTAGTTGCTCACGCATTTTATACAAATCATCTGCAGACATAGCGTCATTGTAACCGTGAGCAGACACTCTTGTCATATCATACATTGTAGATGTAACTGTTGCTTTGATACGTGTATCTTGGGTTGCCGCATTTAAGGCGAATCCGCCCCAACCGCAAATACCGATAATACCAATTTTGTTTTCATCAACCTCCGGCAGAGTGATTAAGTAATCAATCGCTGCCGAAAAGTCGTCGGTGTTAATGTCCGGCGATGCGACATTGCGCACGTTTCCGCCGGATTCACCGGTAAATGACGGGTCAAATGCCAAAGTTACAAAACCGCGTTCTGCCAGCGTTTGCGCATAAAGTCCGGAAGATTGTTCTTTAACCGCGCCAAACGGTCCGGAAATCGCAATCGCAGGCATTTTACCTTCCGGTTTATTTTTCGGTTCATATAAATCGCCGATGAGTTCAATACCAAATCTGTTCTTAAAGCTTACTTTTTTAACATCAACCTTGTCGGATTTAGCAAAAACCTTATCCCATTCAGTGCTGTCATCATCTGCGGTGTAAGCACTGTCCGGTGTGGCAAAAACTAAACTTAAAGCTGTCAATGATAAAGCGCATAATGTTCTCATTTGCATATAATATCTCCTATGCTTAATTTTCTACGTCGCCAATCTATCATGCTTATTTTTATATAGCAAATACTATTTTCAATATTTAATGCCGCGATAATGGTTAAATCCGGCATCGGATATGCAATAACCTTGGATAAATTGGCTGATTCTTCACCGGCATGGCTGTTCTTAAATACTGTGTTGTTTGCACTGAATTTTGCATTTTCCTCAATAACGAATCGGGATGCTTTTGCTGATGTTGACGGAGCTAATACCAACGAGCCGGAATTCAGATTGACATCATGATAGATTAACTCATTTCTGACCTAAACCTCACCTTGGCCATTAATATTCAGGGTTCCGTGTTCACTACCGCCATCACCGTCAATACCGCTGCCAAAAAAGATCTTTTCCTTTTTATCAGGATTAAGATTTATGGTTCCCGTGTTAAAAACATCATTAGGAATGTCATCACCGGCATTAGGACTATGGGTGTTGCCCTCAAAAGTTGTATTTCCGGTGATGTTTACAGTGCCGTTTGTGCTGTTGTGAATGGCGCCGCCGGAGGAGGATGCGTGATTGTTATTAAATGTAGAAGAATCAATGTTTAATTCGTTTGAATTATAAATTACCCCACCATAGTCGGCAGAATCGTTAGTAAATTCTGAATCGTTTATATTGACCGTTCCCGCATTTTTAATGACACCGCCACTCATGTAAGGGCTGTCAATTCCGTCTGCGGTTGCCTGATTAAAGGTTCTTTCTTCACCGGAGTTGATAACTTGTCGTTCCGTAATTGTCTCTGCTAAAGCGTTGTTGGCAGCAAATGATACGGCGACTAAGGCTGTTGTGAAAAATAATTTTTTTCTTCATTTAAGATCTCCTTTTAATCAATGCTCCAGTAAAGCGGCTGGCCCTCTTTATATTTGGGCTTAGTCTAAAAAAAATATAAGTTAAATTATTGTAAATATACTAATTCGTTTTCTCTATTCAATCCGCCAGCGGTAAAAAGTTGCCCTTTGTTGACGGTTTTGGGTTGCTATTTAAAATATGTGTGGTAATACAAAAAAGGTTTTCGGGTGTATAGCTCAGTTGGTTAGAGCGCTGCGTTCACATCGCAGAGGTCACAAGTTCAAGTCTTGTTACACCCACCATTTTTTTATGGGGGGATTATGAGAAAGTTTTTAATTGCATTGATGATATTTTCCGGCAGTTCGGTTGCGGCAACAGCTGACACAATTTCTACCGATAAAACCGATTTTGCCGAAATCAGCACAGTGATTGACGATGCGGCGTTTGATATCCGCTATTATTCGACGAATAACTTTACTGGCAATAAAATTGACGGCTATAAAGCTCCTAGGGCTTATCTGACCAAAGAAGCGTTGGCGGCGCTTAAAAGAGCGGCAGATGATTTGAGAGGGCAGGGCTATCGTTTGCTTATATGGGACTCATATCGCCCACAAAAGGCCGTTGATAATTTTGTGCGGTGGATTAACGATGCGGAAGATTCCGGAGATAAAACGTTTTACCCAGATTTAGAAAAATCCAATTTGCTTGAAGGCAAATACATTATGGAAAAATCAGGACACACCAGAGGAAGCACGGTTGATTTAACGATTATCAAAAAAGACGGTTCGTTTGTAGATATGGGGGGAACATTTGATTTGTTCAGCGAAATATCGCACCCAGATTATCAAGATTTAACCGAAGAACAGAAAAATAATCGTCAAATTTTGCGTGACGCGATGGTTAAAGCCGGATTTAATCCGTTAGAATCCGAATGGTGGCATTTTACATTAAAAGATGAACCGTATCAGGATACATATTTTGATTTTGATGTGGAGTAATTTTTAGGCGATAATATCGGCGGTTATGACCGGAATAACGGAATTGAGATCGTCAAATGACATCTCAACTTGGTAGCCGATGGCACCTGCAGAAAACATAATTGTCGGAAAATCGGTAGCGGTCAGGTGGATGGTAGTTTTGAACAGCTTTTTCATGCCAATCGGTGAACAACCGCCATGGACATATCCGGTCAATGGAAGCAAGTCTTTTTGCTTTAGCATTTCAACGTATTTTTCACCAACAGCAATAGCTGCCTTTTTTAAGTCCAGTTCTTCGGCAACGGGAATCATAAAAACATAATGTGTGCCGGTTTTGCCGGTGGTGACTAAAGTTTTAAAAACCTCATCTGGATTTTCATGAAGCACGGTAGCAATCTCTATACCGGATATGGCTGGGGTATTCGCATAACAATGTGTCGTATAGTTGATTTTATGCTTGTCTAAAATACGCATGGCGTTGGTTTTGAGGTTTGACATTATTCATCTCCTTTGATTTTGTTTTAATACGCGGAATTAGTTTTGTAAACTATTTTTAAACAAAGAATCTTTAGGATTATTTCTGTGATATCAATCAACAGGAGATGTGGATGTTTAAGGCAAAACAATTAGATAAGTTGGTCAAAGCCCAAATTATTACAGAGCGACAAAAGGCGCAAATATTAGCGTTTGAAGAGGCTAAATCCAAAGGATTTGTCGGTCGGCTGATTACTCTTTTGGCGGTGCTTTCCATCGGTGTCGGGGTAATTTCCATTATTGCCTCTAATTGGGAAAATATCAATGATACATTTAAATTGATTGTGATGTTCGGTTTGCTAATTTGTGCCGGCGGATTATCGTTTTATTGGCAGGAAAGAGGTAAGATTGAAGCCGCTGAATCCATGCTTGCCGGTTTATTTATGTTAATCGGGGCTGCAATTGGCTTAATTATCCAAATTTTTCAATTAAGCGGTGGGGAGTGGTATTCGGTTTTGTTTATTTGGAGTATGCTTGGTGCGCCATTACTTTTTGCGGCAAAAAAACGGTATGTTGCTTGTTTTTGGACTCCGGTATTTCTTTTATGGTGCGGCACATATCTGCACGATATGTTAAGACCGCAGGGATTTGGCGCTATTCTTAATCCGTTTGGTGATTATATGCTGTATCAGATTGCGTTGTTCGGGGCTTTGGCGTTTATCGGTAAAATGATAGAGCTATACGCACCGCAAGTTTCTTTTGGTGATGTTTGGCGGAGATATTCATTATGGGCGGCATATTTTTGCTTGGCGCTTTACATTATATTTGCGTGGCGTTCAACACATCTTTATCGTTTGTTTATTGCGGCAGTTATTTTGACTGTATCGGGTGTAATTTATAAGCATTACGGTGCTTATAAACTCATCCGTCGCAATGTTAAATTCGGGGCGCTAATTGTGCTTATGTTATATTTTAATTTAGCGGCATCGTTGGGATTATGGCGCACCGGTTTCGGGTTGATATTAACCGGTATTGGTTTGTTGCTGTTGCTTAAATATTTACCAAAACTTATTAATCGTTTGATGGGAGAACAAAAAAATGCTTAAGAAATATCGTTATTTGCTCTTGGTTTTAGCCCCGACGATTTTGCTGTTTATCGGTGTATGTGTTTTGAGTGCGCAAATTCGCCTTGGGAAAGAAGTCATTATCCGCATTAAAGGTTATGACCCGATGTCTTTACTTTCAGGACATTATATTCGCTATCAAATTGATTGGGAGAATACCGATTGCACTCAATTTGATGATAATATTTGTCCTAAAGAGGATTTTTACCGTGCGTTAAATAACGGACGTTGGGGGAAATCCGGACGCTTTTATGTGGCGGAAGAAAGTGCGTATGACTTGGATAGAGCTATCAGAAATTCAAAAAATGATGCGGAGATTGTTTATTCTTATCAAAAAGGTCGTCGTCCGCTTGCGGTGCGATTGTTGATAAACGGTGAAAGTTTTCAGAGCAGATAATTGGAGGGATACTTTGGAAAAGCTGATCATTTGGGATTTTGACGGAGTTGTTGCGGATACGGAAAGACTTTGGCTTCAGATGGAGTTGGAAGTTTTTAATAAGTATTGTGGGCTTAATTGGGACTTTGAGACCATAAACCATTATCTTGCCGGACAGGCATTTAATCGTCAGTTGGAAGTGTTGCACGGTTTGGGTATTTATCCTTCTGATGAAGCTATGCAAGAAATCGGCGAAAGGTGTTATCAGCTGATTGATGAAGGATTTGATCGTATGGAAGGGATAGATGAAGTATTGGCTCTTCCTAACTACAAGCATGCAATGGGAACCGGCGGTGATATGGCTGAAACAGTGTTGAAAATCAGGGCAGTTGGATTAGAGCATATTTTTACGCCGGATAATGTGATAACCATAGATTTTGTGAAAAAAGGGAAGCCGGCGCCGGATACGTTTCTTTTAGCGGCGGAAGTTATGGGGTTTGAGCCTAAAGATTGTATTGTGATAGAGGATTCTATTGCAGGGCTACAGGCGGCAATAGCAGCCGGAATGGAGCCGATTTGTTTTGCCGGCTCTTTGATGTATCGCGATAATGAAACGCATTTGAAAGCGGTTAGGGATTTGGGCGTTAATAAAATTTTTAAGAGTATGGCTGAGTTAAAAGCGTATTTGGCGTGAAAATTACCTTGTTCTAAATTGTTTGACAATGAGTTTAAAACATGGTAAAATATATCTATAAATAACTATTATCGGGAGAAAAGCAATGGCAAATGAGCAGAAAGATTGGGTAATTGTAACAGATAAAAAAGAACCTACTAAAAGAACAGTGGCCTTTCCAAAGGAAAAGAAAGAGGCGGTATTTTTTGAGGGTAAATTAAGTTCGGTTACCATTGATGGGGTAATAAAAGTTCTTTATCCGGACGGTGTGCATCCGCTCTCTGTAACTGACAAAGATGGTAAACCTATACCTGAGGCTAAGGCGAAGAAATATATTAGTGCGGCAAATGCTTTTGTGACAAGAATTGATAATAACAGCGTTAATTTTAATAAAAATCATCCTCAGCTGTTTGGTGTTGATATGCTTGAACAAGCAGGTAACCGAGTAGGAACGCGTATTGAGGATATAAAGATAGCAAAACTAGAGGCTGCCGAAAGGATGAAAAATGCCATAGCTATGAAAGAGGCCAGAAAGAAAGTGGCAAGGATTTCTCCGGAAATGGCAACTATTGAAGGTGAACCAGAGGATTATGCCGCAACAATGCGCTCAGAAGAAAAACGTATTGCCGAAGCTTATGGTGTTTCACCTAATGCGGCGAAACCTGATGGAAAGTTTACTGAAGCTGATCTTAAAAAATTAGAAGAAGCAGAAAAGGCAAGATTGGAAGCGATCACAGCAGCTAAAAACAGAGCGGCGATATTGAGCGGACAATCTCGTTTGACCAGACGTTAATCTGTTCTCTTAGCTTTTATCAAAGAAAGCGGTCGAAATGACCGCTTTTTTATATCTGAATTTTAGCTATTCAAATATTGTTATTTTGTTTTTTGATTGAAATATTGAAGCGCCTCTAACATACGGGCGCTGAATGTTGCCGTGTCCTTAAAATAGCGACTTTGAATATCATTTTCTTCGTGAATGGCACTAATTTCTTCTACGCCGTTATACATAGAGGCATATAATCCGCCGCATACCAAAAAGATGATGAGCCAAAGCAATTTTTTGCCCAGTGCAAAAAAAAGTAAAGAGATAAACGTGCCACCGGCTAAGAGTGCATATGTGTTATAGGTAGCGGAATTAACGGACTTTACCAATTCTAAGTCTTCCAAGAAGAACAGTCCCACAACAGCAACGGCTAAAAATTTAGCAATAAACAGTCCTACTGTCAGCATAATAAACATTTACGCACTCCTCCCAAACAATCTTTAAGCGCTCTTTTTAACTGCCAACATTTCTTTGATGCCGTCAAGAGAGCTCATAATGGCACTGGCTTCATAAGGCAGATATACAACCTTATTATCCTTGCCGGTGGTCATTTCTTTTAGGGTTTCAAGATACTTCATGGCGATTAAGTATTTATCGGCTTGTCCTTTAGAGGATAAGGCTTCAATGATACGGTTAATCGCTTCTTTTTCTGCTTCAGCTTCAACCATACGGGCTTGGGCGATACCTTCGGCCTTTAAAATGGCGGCTTCTTTTTCACCTTCTGCTTGGCGAATTGCGGCCTCTTTTTGTCCTTCGGCGATACGAATGGAAGACTCTTTTTCACCTTCGGCTTCATAAATCATGGCGCGCTTTTCTCGCTCGGCTTTCATCTGCTTATCCATAGCGGCTTGAATATCTGCCGGCGGGGTGATGTCTTGAAGCTCAATACGATTTACTTTGACACCCCATTTATCAGAAGCACTGTCTATCGTTTCTCTAAGTTCGGTATTGATTTTATCGCGTGATGTTAAGGTCTCTTGCAACTCCAGTTTACCAATGAGCTGACGCAGTGTGGTTTGAGTTAATTTTTCGATTGCTTCGTAGAGATTTTCAACGCCATAAACGGATTTTTCCGGATTGAAAATTTGGAAGTATAATACCGCGTTAATGGAGATGGACACATTATCTTTGGTGATCACGCTTTGACGCGGAAAATCACAGACTGTTTCACGCAGGTCTATGCGGTTGGTTTTTTGCATATATGAAGTGGAATTGCCATCGCGGTAGTTGATGGTTACTTTTTTATAGATGTTTTTGGGCGAATCTATAAACGGAACGATAAAATTAAGACCGGCAGAAAGTGTTTCTTTGTATTTGCCTAAGCGTTGAATAATAACGACTTCCTGCTGTTCCACAATGATACATCCTTTGATGACAAAATATATTGCCAGTAGGACTAATAAAGTTAAAAACGTTTCCATTATTTTTTTCCTTTCTTTTCGACATACATGGTTAAATCATCATGACGAATGATGGTTACTTTAGAGCCTTTTTTGATGTCAGCTTGGTTCTCATCAGCAAGGCGCGCTTCCCAATTTTCATCATAAATTTGAATGCGACCTGAGAAGGCGGTAATATTGGTGATGGCGGTTGCAAGTTGTCCGATATATTGTGATTCAAACTTTTTACTGGCGGTTCTTTGCGGATGAAGATTTAAGAGTGGACGCAGGAATAAGATGAATACAATAGAGAGGATTACAAAAACCGGCACAAGCAGATTGTAATTGTCAGTAAAAATGCCTAAAAATGCGCAGATAAGAGAGGCCAGCGCAAAGTTTAAGAAAAACATTGTCGGTGTGTAAATTTCTACAAAGAAAAAGATAACGGCAACAATTAAAAAAACAAGCCAAGCAGACATCTAAAATATCCTTATAAAATTAACATGATTTGTGCTGATTTTAAAGCAAAATTGCTTTATATTTGGTTAAGATTAAAAGGTATTTGTGTCGGTTTAAGACGGGCGATGAGATATCTTGTAAAAGAGGAAAGCAAACATCGTCATATAGAAAACGCAAAAGATACTAAATGCGCCGGAAAAACCCAGTCCACTACCGCTTTCACCTGAAGAAACAACAAATTTGAAACATATCAAAGAAATGCCAGAAATAGTTTGTTGCAACATATTATTTACCGAGGAAATGGTGGCGCGCGTTTCTTCAAGTGCAAAGGTGTGAATATGGTTGATATTAGCAATTGCCGTTGCCTGTTGGAATCCGATACCGATGCAGACAAAGAATAAGCAAAGACCTGAAATGTAAGGCATCTTGAAATAAAAACTTAAAATCATACAGGCAAAAGAGTAAAAACATAAGAAAGATGTTACAGCCCATAAACGGTTAAATCCTAAGAAATTTTTGAGTCGGTTAACATAATATGCGAATCCGGCGCGGAGTGCGTGGTTGATGACAGGGATGATGCTAAACATGAATATCGGTGCGGCAGAAATTTTAAGTAACGGTTGGAAGCACCAACAAAAGAGTGAGGTGGTGGAGAAGAGCAATGCCGAATATAAAATGTAGACATTGATGTTGCGATTTTTGATGGTGGCAATAGTGGTATCTTTTATCTCAATGAATTTCTGTTTTAAGGTGATACCGTGCGGGCGTGCCGAAGGTGGGTTCGGAAGTGTGGTCAGCAAAATGATACTGGTCAGGGTTAAACAAAATTCTAATGAAAGCAGAATGACCGTGCCGTAATGTTTGTATAACCAAGCACTGAATATGGCAGCAAACATGGCACCGCCGGACATGGCAAAATTGGTGCGTCCGCATTCTTTTAACATGCGTTTGGTTTTGTTTTCAGAACGAAGATAATCATATATATAGCTGTCATAAACGCCGGATAGAAATGCTCTGGAAAGTGCATTAAATAATTCACCCAGTAAGACGATATAAACACCCGAAAAATTGAGCCATAATGCCGCTCTTAAAAAGAAGCAGGTAAAGGCTAAAATGAGCACTTTTTTCTTGGTGATTGTATCGGCAATATAGCCGCAGGGAATCTCAAAAACAATTCCGGTTAATTGGAAAATTCCTTGGAATAAAATGAAGTCGGTGATAGTTAATCCATTTTGTTGGTAAAACAGTAATAACACCGGTGCAAGGTATAGTTGCGAGCGCAAAAAGCAGGCAATGTCTAATCGTTTTAACGGATTTGTTTTTTTCATTTCAATTTTCTCTGGTTACTTAACAGAGTTATTTTAGGAAAAGAGATTTAATTTTAGGTAAATGAATTTTTATTTTTAGGTATAAAAAAACCTCCTTAAATCAAAGGAGGTTTTTTAATTTTCAAAGCTTGAAAAATTACTTCTTTTTAGATTTAGAAGAAGTAGATTTTTTGTTGCTAGATGTCTTCTTAGAAGAAGATGTCTTGCAGCAAGATTGAGTTGCTTTGCTACCATAGATTTGTTCAATGGCCATGTTCCAGAATTTTTCATCCTGACCGAACGGGCAACCAGCATTTTGCCAGTTGTAGTAAGCAGCTTCTCTAATTAAATTTTCATTGAATGTCATTTCAATTCTCCAAAAAAGTGTTTTAACGTTGGTTACTATAAAATAAAAATTTTTTTTTGTAAATACGAAATTTTAAAAAATCGCAATTGGGTTATGTTATAGTCATAAATAGTTTAAAAAAAATTAAAAAAAAGAGGGACGCAGAAAAATTTTTTCGGGTACAAAATGAGATGTTTTTTGTGTATTTTTATTTGTTGAAAAGTGTGTGATATATATTTGAAAACAAAATGTTTTTTTGATGCGCAACGTTGCGTTTTTGCTATGATTTTTTTTTAATGTTTAAGGGTAAACTTATCAGAAAAATTTTTGAGCTGAAAAAAATTTTTATTGTGCAAAAAAATTGAATGAGTAATCAGATTTTTGAGATCGATTTTTAAAAATTGTGTGTTGCGATTTTTAAAAAACGGTAAAATTTTTGAATATTTTTTTTAAAGCCAAAGGGTCGCTTTTAAAATAAAAAATCGGAATTAAATATATAAAAAAATCTGACAATTTTCTTGCATTTTTTTTGTTTTGCTTTATACATGAGTTGATATCAGATTTTTATTTTATTTTGGAGTTTTATAGTTATGACCAACACAGTTAAAAATACAGCTGTTAAAAATGAGGGAAACAAAGAGCGGCAGAATTTTGCCGTGTTAAATCCGCAAGGGGGGAATATGAATAATCTGCTTTCAAAAAATGAAATGGAATGTATTATCAACGGCGATTATGAAAATGTTATGGCTGTGTTGGGTGTGCATCGTGATAAGGGAAGTAAAGAGATTTTTATTCGTGCGTATAAACCGAATTCAAAATCCATAGAAGTAATTGCTCGTGACGGTAGCTCATGGGGAATGATGGCCAAACTTGATGAGCGTGGTTTTTATCAAATCAATTTGGGTGTGCAGAATCCTGATGATGTTAAATATAAGTTTAGAATTACCAACGATCAGGGGCACGTTTATGAAGAGGAAGATATTTATTCTTTTCCTTCTATTTTGGGTGATATAGATGAGTATCTTTTTGCGGAAGGTAATCACCTCGATTTGTATAAGAAACTCGGCGCACATGTTATGGAAATCAACGGTGTTTCCGGTGTTGGTTTTTCGGTATGGGCACCTAATGCCAAGCGTGTTTCGGTTATCGGTTCGTTTAATAATTGGGACGGTCGCGTGAATGTTATGCGTAAGCATTACGGTTGTGGCGTGTGGGATATTTTTATTCCAAACATTAAAGAGGGAGAATATTATAAGTATGAAATTAAAACGCATGAAGGATATATTCTGACCAAGAGTGACCCGATGGCGTTTTATTCTGAGGTTCGTCCAAAGACTGCATCTATCGTTTTTGATTTAGGACATTATCATTGGGGTGATGATAATTGGATGAAATATCGTGCGTCTTATAACAGTTTTGACAGACCGATGAGTATCTATGAAGTGCACCTCGGTTCATGGCGGAGAAAAGGGGAAAACGGTTCGGAATTTTTGACCTATCGCGAGTTGGCAGATACCTTGGTTCCATACGTTATGAACATGGGCTTTACGCATGTGGAATTTTTGCCGTTATGTGAACATCCGTTAGATGCCTCGTGGGGGTATCAGGTAACAGGGTTGTTTGCCCCGACATCACGGTTTGGTAATCCGGATGATTTCCGCTATATGATTGATAAATTCCATCAAGCTAATATCGGGGTGATTATGGATTGGGTGCCGGCTCACTTCCCGAAAGACGGTCACGGTTTGGTTGAGTTTGACGGCACGCATCTTTATGAACATGCGGATCCGAGAAAAGGTGAACATAAAGATTGGGGAACTAAAATTTATAATTACGGGCGGACAGAGGTCAGCAATGTTTTGTGCTCCAGTGCGCTTTATTGGTTAAAAGAACATCATATTGACGGGTTGCGTGTGGATGCGGTTGCTTCAATGCTCTATCTTGATTATTCTCGCAAAGACGGCGAGTGGATACCGAATATTTACGGCGGCAATGAAAATTTGGAAGCGATTGCGTTTTTAAGAAAAATGAATGAACTTTGCTATGGCACTTGTCCGGGGATATTGACTTGCGCTGAAGAATCTACCGCATGGCCGATGGTTTCTCGTCCTACTTCAATGGGTGGATTGGGTTTCGGTTACAAATGGAATATGGGATGGATGAATGATACGCTTACCTATATCAGTAAAGATGCAATTTATCGTAAATATGAACATGGCAAGTTGACGTTTGGTCTGCTTTATGCTTTTAACGAGAATTTCATTTTGCCGATTTCTCATGATGAGGTTGTGCATGGCAAAGGTTCTATGCTCGGAAAAATGCCCGGCGATGAATGGCAAAAGTTTGCAAATCTTCGCGCATATTATGGTTTTATGTGGACACATCCGGGTAAAAAACTGTTGTTTATGGGCTGTGAATTCGGGCAAGATTGGGAGTGGAATTCCGCTGAGAGTTTAAGGTGGCATTTGTTGCAATATCCGATGTATCGGGGTATGCAGAATTGCGTCAGAGATTTGAACTTGATGTATAAAGGAAATTCTGCTTTTTACGAAGAGGATTTTGATTATAAAGGTTTTGAGTGGATTGACTATGCCAATGCCGATGACAGTGTTATCTCGTATATCCGTCGCGGACACGACTATAATAACTATATGATTGTTATTTGTAACTTCACGCCGGTAGTCAGACATAACTTTAAAATCGGTGTGCCTGATACGGGTGCATACCAAGAAATTTTTAACAGTGATGATAAAAACTATTGGGGTGGTGGTGTCAGAAACGAAGGCGAAGTTTATGCCAATGATGAGAGTATGCACGGACGCCCACATTCCATCACATTGACGTTGCCGCCGCTTTCTACCATTGTGTTAAAACACATCAGATACTAATTTTTATAGAGAGGGTAAATGCCGGATATTAAAGTTTGGGACGGACGCGCTTATCCGATGGGGGCAACAGCAGATGAATGGGGCGTAAACTTTGCGCTCTTTTCTGCCGGTGCCCTAAGAGTGGAACTTTGCTTATATGATCAAGCTGGCGTTAAAGAAATCGGCCGTTTTGAGATGCCGGTTAAAGAAAACAATATTTGGCATATTTATCTTGAAGGTGTAAAGGTAGGACAGGTTTACGGGTATCGGGTTTACGGCCCGTATGATCCGGCAAAGGGTAAACGATTTAATCCGAACAAATTGTTGATTGATCCGTATGCCAAAAAACTTGTCGGTCGTTTGATTCGTAATAAGGCTATTTTCGGGTATGATACGGATAGTCCGGATCAGGATTTATCTTTTTCTTATTTGGATAGTGCTCCGTATGTGCCTAAATCTGTGGTTACGGATAATAACACCTTTGATTGGGGCGATGATGTGCCTCCACAAGTTGATGAATCAAAAACGGTTTTTTATGAGCTTCATGTCAAAGGGTTTACCAAACTGCATCCAAAGGTTCAAGATGCTAAGCGTGGAACGTTAGCGGGACTTGCCAGTAAAAGTGTGTGCAGTTATCTCAAGTGGCTTGGTGTGACATCCGTTGAATTGTTGCCGATTAATGCTTTTATGGCCGAACGGTATGATGGCGTTAAATCTAATTATTGGGGCTATGAAACACTCAATTTCTTTGCTTTTGAGCCCAGCTATTTGGTTGGCGGTAACAGCGATGATTTTAAGAAAATGGTAAAGCGCTTTCATGAGGAAGGACTGGAAGTGATTTTGGATATGGTTTATAACCATACTTTTGAAGGAAATCATTTGGGGCCGACACTTTCTTATCGCGGTATTGATAATGAAAGCTATTATACCTTGGACGGCACAAATAAACGCTATTACTATGACAGCACTGGTTGTGGCGCATCGTTTAATTTGCAAAATCCGTATGTGTTGACGCTTGTTATGGATTCACTTCGCTATATGGTCGAAGAAATGCATGTTGACGGGTTTCGATTTGACTTGGCGACATCACTTGCCAGAGTTAAGCAAGAATTTAGTCAAAACAGCGGCTTTTTAATGTCGGTCAGACAAGATGAAGTGTTGCGTTTGGTTAAGATGACAGATGAGCCGTGGGATGTCGGCATCGGCGGTTATCAGTTGGGGGCATTTCCTCCCGGACATTTGGAATGGAATGACAGATATCGTGATGTGGTCAGACGTTTTTGGCGTGGAGATGACAGACAAATCGGTGAGCTTGCCAGTCGTATTTCCGGTTCCAGTGATATATTCGGTCCGACACGGCGGACGATTTGGAGCTCTATTAATTATATCAGTGTTCATGACGGTATGACACTTAATGATTTGGTTTGCTATAATCATAAGC
>Ga0310691_10005266_pt1 | contig 14217 bp, 9 predicted proteins | sample 176DNAGHGlowgp2_FD_203887 | JGI IMG/M metagenome (GOLD analysis project Ga0310691, IMG submission 203887) | Sheep rumen microbial communities from Palmerston North, Manawatu-Wanganui, New Zealand - 1766 DNA GHGlow gp2 (v2) (version 2) | ecosystem: Host-associated > Mammals > Digestive system >... | reverse complement strand
GTTTGTGGCCGAGGGTGAGGTCGGTGTGGGCATCGAAAAGCGAGATGGACGGGAGGGTGAGTGTCTCTAAGTAGTAGGCGGCATTTTGCGCATACATTTTGAGGACGGCATCGGCGTAAGGCTCCGTGCCGCACTGCTTGAGCACTTGGTTGAAATAGTCGATGGCGCGGGACTTGTAGTCGGTCTCCCGGTCCACAATTTGTTGGGCGGCGGCGAGCAGCACTCCGCGCTCGTAGTCGAAGGTAAGGTCGGGACCGAAAGCCTTCTCTAACGAGTCGAGCGTCTTCCAGCAGGCGGAGGCGTACACGTCCTCATCGACTTTTGGAAAACGATAGTGTAGTCGTTGTATCTCATAGTCTATCAGGATATTCCGCTCCGTATGGGCGGTTATGGCCTCGTCAATCAGCGCGATGGCGAGTTCGGGCTCCTTAGCCCCAACCATCCGGATGCAGTTCTGGTACAGCACGTCGTTGAGGGTCGGGCGCAGGTGGCGGGTTTCGGGGGCCGTTTCGAGCAGGAAATCCCAGCGGTGCGTGAGAATCGTCACATCGCGGGGCATCGCGTCGAAGCAGGCGAAGAGATGCTGTTTCGCGACCTCGCGGTAGTTCTCCGCCGACCACTCCTCCATATTTCGGAAGTTGGCCTCCTGCAGGGTGACAGCGTTGGGGTCGGCGGGACTTGAAGGATAGAGCATCGACCCGATAAGATAGTGGTACAGCGACTGATACACCAGGCTGTCGCGGTCGCCCCAACGGGCCGCGGCATTGTCGTGCCGCAGCGAGTCGAGCCACATCGCCGACTGCTGCACGCTCTTGTCGCCAAACAAGCGGTTGAGGAGCAATCGCTTGTGGTTCGCGATAAAGAGATGGTAGGCGTTATGTTCGGCTTCGGCCTTCCATACGATAGTGTCGAGCATCGCATGCTGGCTGGTCCGGTGGCGTTGCGGGATGCCGTCGTAGAGCGTCCACAAATGCTCGAACGAGCGGCTGTCGGGGCGGGTCTGCGCGTGCGACCCCGTCACCGCGAATAGTGCCGCCATGAGCAGCAAAATATTGAGAATGTGCCGGTTGTTCATTCTTCCGTCGGTTTTTCGTAATGCAAAAATACAACATTTTTGTATTAAGACGGAAAAAAGCCAAAGGGTTGCAGAGAAATATTTTTTTTATTTGGGCGAGCCGGCGCGGCTTAGGGGGCAACGCTTTCAAACGTCGCAAACGCACATTCACGGACCAATGTCGGGAAACGTTGGCTTCTCCCGCCCCGCCGTCGGGCTTTCCGTTACAATGTTTTTTGCCATCCGTCCCGTATGTACGGATGATTGTCCGTACACACAATCCATTGTCCGCCAGTGTTATATCATCAAAAATGGGCAAAAAACATTTCCACTTCAATCCCTCTCGCACGCCCGTCCGCAACACCATCCCGTTTCGCGGCGAACTAACCAATCCCCTCGCCCGAACCTTTTTTTCCGCGCCGCGAACATCGCGTCCGGACCTTCTCACAAAAAAAAATGGGAACATCGCCCGCATCCGGCTACAGATATGCAACCGCTAACGCGGTTTGAGGGCAAATCCGCCCATTTTCTCAACACAAATCACAAATCACAAGTCACAAGTCTCAAATCACAAGTCTCAAATCACTACTCTTTCCCCGCCAACAACTCCAGCAACCGCACTTGGTACAATAACTCGCACTTCGCCTGCGCGAGGTTGGAGGCAGCTTGCAAGTAATTGTTTTTCGCTTCGTTGAATGATGTCCCTGTGGATTTCCCGTTCTCGTACAGAGCCGTTTCAAGGTCGAAGGCCTCTTTCGCGCTGGCCTCCGCCACCTGACTGCTGGCGTACTTCTCCTTCGCGGCAACAGCATTGAAATAAGCCTGCTGGATCTCTTTGTACAGACTCTTTTTGACGTTCTCGGTCTGTATTCGCTGGCTCTCGAGCTGCAGCTTGGCCATCCGCACGTTGTTGCGGGTCTCCAGACGATCGAAAATCGGCACGTTGAGAGAAATGCCCACATACGGACTGAAATTGTCACGCAACTGCGCCCCGAAACCCTTGCCCGGATAGCCCAACAGCGCGTAGTAGTCGGTGACGAGTCCACCGTTCATCGACAAGGTGGGATACCACCCACCCTTCGCCAAGGCGATGTTGGTCTTCGCGTAGTCGGTGCGGATCTCCTCGGCTTTCACGGCCGCGCGGTTGCCCAAGGCCCGCTGGTAAATCTGCTCAGGTGACGGCAACTCGTCGGGCATCGCACTGCCGAGGTCCGGCTTCACGACGACGAATCCCTCCGGCGACTCCAACTCCAGCAGCTGGGTCATATCCAACGTGGCGGAAACCAGTCCGTTGTGCGCCTGCGTGTAGGTAAGACGGCTCTGCGCCAAGGTGGACTTCCTTGCGGCAACCTCCGCCGGACCGATCTTGCCGAGCTCGTTGAGGGCGGTCAACCGCTCCACCTGCGCGGAGTCAATGGCGATCTGCAACTTCGCGACCTCGCAGACCTCCATCTGGTAGAGAATCTGCATGTAGGCCTGCGTCACCGCGATGCGGATGTCCTCCTTGGCCTTGTCGCAGTCGGCGGTGGCGGCCTCCAAGTTCAGCTTTCCCATCGTAATGTTGTTCTTGACCCGCAACCCCGTGAAGAGGTTCATGCTTCCCCCGATGCCGAAGGAGGTGTTGGCGGTGTTGGAGCTGACGTAGGTGTTGTCCTCCGAGAGTCCCCTCCCGAAGGAGAAACTCTGTGATGCGCTCCCCTGCACCGTCGGCCACACGCTGTTCTTGGCCGTGTTCAGCTCGACCTCCCGCTGCGACTTCACCAGCTCGCTCTGCTTGACCGTCAGGTTGTGATCAAGGGCGTACTGCACGCAGGCGTCGAGGGACCAGGGAGTGGGCTGAGCGTTCTGCCCGTACACCACGACGGACAGACATAGCATAATTGCGATCAGGGTCAAGCCCCACACTGCGCTGCGCTTGTGTGGGGTTATTAGCGCTTCGCGCGTCTTGCCCCTCCGGGGCTGCTTAAGGAAGTAGTTCTGATACCCCCCTGCCCTGCGGGCATCCCCCCTAAAGGGGGGAATGGTGCTTCGATCGTATTTTTCGTCTTTCATCGCATTATAAATTATGCATTATGAATTATGAATTACCTTAGTGCCTCGCACCTTCTCACCTTCTTTCAACCCGCTGGTCACCACGATGTTGAGGCCGTCGCTGAGGCCGGTGGTGATGGCACGGCGTTCATAGTCGTTGCCTTTCTTGACATAAACGAAGGTGGAGTCGCCGGAGAACTCGAGGGCGCTCTCGGGGATGGCGAGGACGTGCTCCGCGCTCTCCAAGACGAGCTCGGCATTGGCGCTGTAGCCGGAGCGGATCTTGTTGTCGCTCTGCGGCTTGACGGCGGCGCGGATCTCGAACTGGTTGGCACCGTTGTTCTGCACGGCCTTCGGGGAGATGTATTCCAGCACGGCGTCGAAGCTGTAGTCCTGCAATGCCCCGATGGTGATCTTCAGCGGGGTGCCCTCACGCAGCGTGCCGACCTCCGTCTCATCGACGTTCCCCTTGAAGATCAGGTCGTTCATGTCGGCGACAGTAGCCACGGTGGTGCCGTCGTTCAAGGTGTTGGCCTGGATGACGGAATTGCCGACTTTCACCGGTACATCGAGAATCAAGCCCGATATGGTGGAGCGGATGAGCGTGGAGCTGGACTTGGCGTTCGTGGAGGAGACACCGTCGCGGATAATCTCCAGCGCGTCCTGCGCCGCCGACTTTTCCTCGCGGGCCTGCTGCAACGCCTGCGTCACCTGCTCGAACTCCTCGTTGCTGACCAACTTCTTGTCGTAAAGGGCCTTCTCGCGGTCGTAGTTGGCCTTGGCCTGGTTGTAGTTGATGTCGGCCAAGCGCACACGGCTCTGCGCCGCACTCAGCGAGTTCATGTCGGGGATGACCTTGAGCTTGGCGATGACCTCGTTCTCCTTCACCTCCTGACCGGCCTCCTTGTAGAGCTCGGCGATGATGCCGTTGATCTGCGGCTTCACGGCGACCTCGTTGCGCGGCCCTATCTGTCCGGTAATCAGCGTCTTCCGACTGATGTCCATATACGCTACCTCGTACTCGTTGAAGACCTCCTTTTCGGGTCTCGACTTCTTGAAGAGGAACACGAAGGTTCCGACGAAGATGAGGGCGATTAATCCAAAAATCAAATACTTAATACCTTTTTTCATATCAATGTTTATTATCTCATTCGTCTTTTATCCATCATTCTGCTACCGAGCTTTTGCCCCTCCGGGGCTGCTCAAGGAAGTAGTTCTGATACCCCCCTGCCCTTCGGGCATCCCCCCTAAAGGGGGGAATGGTGCTTCGACCGTATCTTTTGTCATTCAACATTCAGCATTCAACATTCAGCATTCAACATTCTTCATTCAACATTCAGCATTCAGCATTCTACATTCACTCGTCCCTCATCGCATCCACCGGCTTGATGTGCATGGCGCGGTAGGCGGGGGCGATGCCGGCGAGGAGGCCGAGGAGCATCAACAGGAGCAGGGCCGCGACGGCCGTGCCGAACTGGATCTGGAAGACGGCCTGGTGCTTGGTAATGACCTCGAAGAGGTTGAGCAGCAGCACAGAGAAGACGATGCCGGACATGCCCGCGACAGTGGTGAGGACGATGCCCTCGAGGATGATCTGCGTGAGGATGTCGCGCGGCGTGGCCCCGATGGCCCGGCGGATGCCGATCTCCACGGTCCTCTCGCGCACGACCACCAACATGATGTTGCTCACCCCGATGGCACCCGCCAACAACGTGCCGATGCCCACCAACCAAATCAGGAAGTTGATGCCCCTGAAAAGGTTGTCGATGATGCTGAACATCACCTCCATGTTGAGCAGCCTCATGGCCTCCTTGTCATCGGGGGCGATATAGTGCTGACGGGCAATCACTTGCCGTATTCTTCCCTCCAACTCGTTCATGTTGACCCCAGGGCCTCCCACGGTACAGATCACACCCACCTTGTCGCCGCTGTTCATGATGTCGCTCATCACCGTGAAAGGTATGGTGACCTCGTCCGCGCTGTTGCCCCAGAGGTTGATGTTGGAGGTACAAACATCCACGCCAATGACCTGATAGTAAATCCCTCCCACGCAGATGTACTGTCCGCAAGGATCGTCGCCATCGGGGAACAGTGTCTTCCAGACGCGCTCACCGATAACGCAGACTTTCCGCTTGTGCGCCACATCGACTTGGTTGAGATAACGCCCGAACTTCATTGTGGGTGCCTGCACCTTTACGTAGTCGGCCTCCACTCCTTTGACGGAGCAGCTGGCGTTGTGCTCGTCGCGGGTGGCAGTACGTCCCCACTCGGGCAGCAACGGGGTGACGACCTCCAGTTCGGGCACCATGGCCTTCAACCGTTCGATGTCCTTGTACTGCAGGTTCCATGAGCGCCCCTCTTTGAAGCCCTTGTACGGCTTGGTGGTCTCGTTCGCCGCGATGATGACAGTGTTGGTGGCAAACCCTTCAAAGTTCTTCTCCAACAGCTGTTTAAGACCATTACCGCCGCCGATAAGGAACAAGAGCATGAACAGTCCCCAGAAGATGCCGAAGCCCGTGAGGAAGCTGCGCCGCTTGTTCCGCATCAGCGCATCGAGGATTTCCCGGTATGTGTCTGTATCGAATCTCATAACTTATTTGTCGCTGTTCTCGCCCCACACTGCGCTGCGCTTGTGTGGGGTTATTAGCGCTTCGCGCGTCTTGCCCCTTCGGGGCTGCTCAAGGAATATGTTTTCATACCCCCCTGCCCTGCGGGCATCCCCCCTAAAGGGGGGGGATGGTGCTTCGACCGTATCTTTTGTCATTCATCATTCAGCATTCAGCATTCAGCATTCATAATTAGTTAACGTCATTCAACGCTTCGATCGGGCGAATCCTTGCTGCTTTCATCGCGGGGGAGATGCCGGCGAGGGTGCCTGCGATGACCAACAGGATGGTGACGCCGACGGAAATGCCCAGCCCGACGGTCGGGTTGACGAACAGCCGGACGGTCTCGCCGAAGAACTCCACCGACGACTGCCCCACGGTCATCTTCATCACCTCGCAGGCCACCATGCCGAGGAACATCCCGATATAGCCGAACAGCGCGGTGATGGAAACGCTCTCCGCCAAAATCAGCTTCATGATCTCCCACGGCGAGGCGCCGATGGCCTTGCGGATGCCGAACTCGCGGGTGCGCTCTTTCACGGTGATCAACATGATGTTGGAAACGCCCACGATGCCACCCACCAGCGTGAAGATGCCCAAAATCCACAACGCCGTGCGGATGAAATGCGTCCCCTTGTCCATCTGCATGTTCTGGGTGAAACGGTTCCAGATCCAGATCGAACTTTCATCATCCGGCGCCGCCTTGTGGGCACGGTTGAGCGCGGCACGGTAGTTTTTCTCAAACTGCTCATTTTCCTCCTTGGTCGTCAATCCGTGGAAGGAGAAGTTGATCTGGTCAACATAGTTGATGTCATTCGTGATCATCTGCATGGTCGTGATCGGGGCAAATGCCTCCACGCGCTGCGCCGTGCGGTCTGTCTTATAGACACCCACCACCACCCACGTGATGTTGTCGGTGGTCACCGTCTTACCAATCAGGGAGGCGTAATCTTCGCCGCCATTCATCAACTCAATGGCATGAGAAGCGGCCAAGACAATGGACTTCCGATGCTGTTTTATGTCATTTTGGTTGATAAAACGGCCCTCCAGCATCTCAATCTTGTTCATTTCCATCAAAGAGGGATAACAACCGTTCAGATAAACGGATATGTGTCGGCTTTTAAAGGCCAGCGTATAAGGACCTTTGAAGAGCTCAGGGGAAATCTTGTCCACATTTCCGGAAAACAGGGCGCTTTGGGTGATGGCCACATCCTGGTCATTGAGATTAATGCGCCGACCGGTCTGATAGCCGTTGGCGGGTTTGCTGGTGACTCCACCAAACACCGCCATCGTGTTGGTGGCGAAGTGGCCGCCTTGGTTCATGAAGGCGTTCATCAGCCCGTTGCCTGCGCCGAGGAGCACGATGAGCATGAAGATTCCCCACGCCACCGCGAAGCCCGTGAGGACGGTGCGCAGCTTGTTGCGCCGGATGGATTCCCATATCTCTGTCAACAGATCGTTCATAGTGCTATTTCATGATGGTGCTGGTGCCGAAAATCGAGGCTTTGTGCTGTTCGTTGAGGGTTGTCTCGCCGATGATGCCGTCCTTGATGTGGATGATCTTGTCGGTGCAGTTGGCCACACCGCTCTCGTGCGTCACCACGATGATGGTGACCTTCTCGGTGCGGTTGAGCTCGGTGAGCAGGTCCATGACCTCCACGGAAGTCTTGGAGTCGAGGGCGCCGGTGGGCTCGTCGGCCAGCAGGATGCGCGGCTGCGTGATGAGCGCCCGCGCGATGGCCACACGCTGCTTCTGCCCGCCCGACAGCTCGTTGGGGTAGTGCGTCGCCCAATCCGCCAAACCGAAATGCTCCAAAAAGTGCATGGCTAACTCGTTGCGCTTCTTGCGGCTTACCCCTTGGTAGTACAACGGCAGCTCCACGTTCTCCACCGCCGTCTTGAAGTTGATGAGGTTGAACGACTGGAACACGAAACCTATCATGCGGTTGCGGTAGTGCGCCGCCTCCTTTTCGCTCAGGTTCTTGATGAGCTTGCCGTCCAACCAGTATTCCCCCTCGTCGTAGTTGTCGAGGATGCCGAGGATGTTCAGCAGGGTGGATTTTCCCGAGCCGGACGCACCCATGATGGAGACGAACTCGCCCTCGCCAATCCCGAGGTCGATGCCCTTCAGCACGTGCAAGGGCTGGCCGTTGTTGTAGGTTTTATGGATGTTGTGGAGGTCGATTAACATGATGAAACTGTTGGTTGTTGGCTGCTAGCTAAAAGCCAACAGCTAAAAGCTAAAAGCTAAATACTATCAGTTTTTATTAACGTACTATCACTCTTTTTATTGCCACTGATATGTAGATTCACGCCTTTTTCCGGACTGGTGTGGATGGTGATGTCGTAGGTGGTGTTTTCGTCGCGGAGTTCGTCGAGGACGGGGTCAATGATGCTGTCGAGCTCCGTGGTGCCGTAGTAGCTGTCGGTGCTGATGTAGTCGTGGTCTTCGAACCAGCGTTCCCATTGCTCGCCAGTGCGCTCAAGGCGTTTCCCGATATCATCGCGCTTGTCCATCTCGATGCCGAAGCCGATGATTCCGAACAGACTCAGAAGCCATACCGCCAACAAGGTCCAGCCGACCCATTTGTGTTTGCGTTCGCCATTGGCGGCACGCACGCACAACACCGCGATGCCGATGACGGGGCAGAGCAGGAAGAGGGCGCAGCTACCCAGCAACCCCATGTCGATGGCGTTACCGAACGTGCCGGGCGCATGCGTCAGCAAAGCCACGAACATGGCAATGAAGATGCCTAAAACGGCCACGGCAAGACTTGAACCTATAATAATACCAACCACTATCAGACAAATCTTCAATATTTTGCCTAATGTATTTGACCCATCACTTCGTGTGTTGGGCTCCTGATGGAAATTATCGATGTTCTCCAAAGTGGGTTCTATGCCCTGCATCTCAAGAAACTGGGCTTTGGTCTTGGCTTCCGGCATAATGATGAGCATGACCAAATAGACGAGGATGCCCCAGCCGAAACTGATAAGGGTGAGGACGATGAAAAGAATCCGGGTGATGGCCGGGTCGATGTCGAAATAGGCGGCCAGACCGCTCGCCACGCCGCTCACCATACGATCATTGCTGTTGCGGTAGAGTTTGCGCGGGCGACGCGGCTGACGTTCCGTAGTCCGACCGGAATTTGCTGTTGTTCCGCTGTCCGCGGAGGTGCCACCATCCGGTTGCCCCACCCCACTCTCGTCATCAAACTGCTCTGGTTGCCCGATGACCTCTATCACCTCCTCCACATCGTGGATTTCCACCACATTGCGATTCTGGAGCTTAAAGTTCAGGAGTTCCGCCATACGTTCTTCGATGTCGCGGATAATTTCTGCGCGTTCCTCTTCGGGAAAACGTTTTTCAATGTCGGCGAGATACTGACTCAGCCGATCGCAAGCGTCGTCATCGATGTTGAAGACGACCCCGCCAAGATTGATTGTTACGGTCTTTTTCATATTTATTTGAATGGTTATGGGTTATCGGTTATTGGTTATTGAAGCTGGTGATTTGTGACTTGTGATTGACATTCATCGTCTCATCGTTTCATCGTCCTTCATCGCTTCAGATGCTCCACCGCTTCCCTCAGCTCTATCCAGCCGGCTTCGAGTTCGGCGAGGAATGATTTGCCGGCTTCGGTAAGCTCGTAATACTTGCGCGGAGGGCCGGAGACAGACTCCTGCCATTCATATTGCAGTATCCCGTTGTTTTTCAGGCGCGAAAGGAGCGGATAAAGCGTGCCTTCCACCACAATCATCTTCGCCTCTTTCAACTCGTTGATTATATCCGACACATACGCAGGCTTTTTGTTGATAATCAAAAGGATGCAGTATTCCAAATACCCCTTCCGCATCTGAGATTTCACATTTTCCGCATTGATGTTCATCGTTTCTTGCTTTAAAATTTCACGCGGCAAAGATACAAAAATTTTAGTACCTTGCATCGCAAAGTACTATTTTTTTTTTGAAAAATATTTTCACTCATATTTTCTATCCCATCCGACTACATTTTTTATATTTTTGCAGGTTCAAATTTTAACAGAAAATTCTTAAAATTAAAATGTAGCAATATGAAGAAATTAAGTTTACTTTTGTTGACCGTTCTGTTCGGTATTTTCGGGCTGAACGCGCAAACCGTAGTCCTGAGCGAGGATTTCTCCGCCATCACGGACAGCAGCAGTTCCACTATCACAAGTCACCTGGACGATTACACGCAAGTTCCCGGATGGGTCGGTGACTGGGTGTATCCGAGCACTGGGAAGGTGAAGGTCGGTAAATCCTCCCTTGCTGGCTATATCCAAACCCCTGCACTTGACCTCTCCGGCAATAACGGCCAATTTGTAGTCACCTTTGATGCGAAAGCATGGAATGGCGATGCCACCAGTCTCTTCGTGGTTGTCAACGATATTCCTTACACGGTGGAAGGGCTCAGCACCTCGGCTTTCCAGACTTTTTCCGTACCGCTTTCCGGCGGCACCTCTGCCACCACCATCAAGTTCCAAGGTTTCCAGGACAATCGCGGCCGTTTCTTCCTTGACAATGTGCTGATTACCTCTCAACCGATGGGTCCCGACACCATTGGACCGTTCGTGGCGAATGTCAATCCTTCGGAGAACTCTTTGGCAGTCACTTTCAACGAAATTCTTGACCAATCCACAGCGCAGAATGTCACCAACTACTCCATCAACAATGGCATTTCCGTCACTGCAGCCACATTGAACGGCAGCGTGGTCACTTTGACCGTCTCCCCCGCCCTCACCGAAGGTAACGACTACACTTTGATTGTCCACAACGTGGCCGATGCGAATGGCAACATGATGACACCCGACACGGTCACATTCACATACGGTGTCTCTTCCGAATTCCAAGTGGCCAACATCGCTGAACTGCGCTCCAAACTGGACTACACGGATGTTTCCGTCAACAACTCTTCCAATGTCGAATACAAGCTCTCTGGAGAAGTGATTGTCACCGCCATTGCCTCTTATAACAACCAGAAAGTGCTGCAAGACGCCACCGGCGCCATTCTCGTTTACGACCCCAGCAATATTCTTGGCACCTTCGACGTCGGCGACAAAGTGAAAGACATCTACGGTACCCTGACCAACTATTACGGTTTCCTGGAGTTCAAGCCCACACAACCCCACGGTCCTGCGATTGAAATCTATCAAGATGTCACCCCGCTGACCATCACCTTGCAACAACTTAACGACCCAGACTTCATGATTCAGCATCAGGCAGAGCTTATCCAGCTGAACAATGTGACATTCAACACCCCGGGATCTTTCGCCGTTCTTAACACGTACGAAATCACCCAAGACGGTGTCACTGCAAATGCCGTTTATCCCTATTTCCAAGACGCTAACACCATCGGAGCCGACATTCCCACGGGAACCGTCAACATCACCGGCTTCAACTTCTCCACCAGCAAAATCGGCAGCACCTACCTCGACTACCGCTATTACATCGTGCCTCGCAGCATGAACGATTTCACCACCGGCCTCCCGCAATATCTCACGGAAAACGACCTCAACATCTACCCGAACCCCGTCAGCGACAAACTCACTGTTTCGCTGCGCACCAACAGCTTCCAAGTGACGAGCATGGCCGTTTATGACATCAACGGAAAACTGGTCCGCACACAAGCCGTCAGTGACAACCAAATCGAAATGAACACGCAAAGCCTCGCCGCCGGCAGCTATTTCCTGCGCCTGAGCGATGGAAAGAACTGCGTGACAACGAAGTTCGTGAAACGATAGACTTGAGACTTAAGACTTAGGACTTAGGACCATAAAAAAAGGCGTAGGTTGTTTGAAACAGCCTACGCCTTTTTTCATCGTCTCATCGCTTCATCGACTTATTTCTTGTAGAACACGAACTTACCATCTTCCACAGAATCCACCATGATAGTGTCGCCGGGGCCTACACCGTCGGAAAGTATCAGCTTAGACAGCTCGTTCATGATCCGCTTCTGGATGACTCGTTTCAGCGGACGGGCGCCGAACATCGGGTCGTAGCCCAAGTCAGCCAACAGCTTCATCGCATAGTCGCTGAATTCAATGTTCAGATTCTTCTGCTCCAACAGCTTACGCAAGTTGTTCAGCTGCAGGTTGATGATATCCTTGATTTCGCGCTTCGACAGCGGCTGGAACATCACGATTTCATCGATACGGTTCAGAAATTCGGGTTTCAACGTCTTCTTCAACAGCTCGTTAAGCTCGGCCTTCGTTTTTTGGAAGATTTCCTCCTCGGACCGGCCGTTCGGATTGGAATAGTTCTCTTGGATGATGTTGGAACCGAGGTTGGACGTCATGATGATGATGGTGTTCTTGAAGTCCGCCACCCTACCCTTGTTGTCGGTAAGCCGTCCATCGTCAAGCACTTGCAACAACACATTGAAGACATCCGGGTGCGCTTTCTCGATTTCATCGAACAGAATCACGGAGTACGGTTTCCGGCGTACCTTCTCGGTGAGCTGACCGCCCTCGTCGTAGCCAACATATCCAGGAGGCGAGCCGATGAGCCTTGAGACGGAGTAGGATTCCTGAAACTCGCTCATGTCGAACCGCGTCATGGCCTCTTCGGTGTTGAAGAGGTACTCGGCCAAAGCCTTCGCCAATTCGGTTTTGCCGACACCCGTGGTGCCCATGAAGATGAACGAGCCCAACGGTCTGCGCGCATCCTGCAAACCCGCACGGCTGCGGCGGATGGCATCGGAAACGGCTGTAATAGCTTCATCCTGACCAATCACCCGTTTGTGGAGTTCCTCTTCCAAGTGCAGCAGCTTCGATTTCTCGCTCTGCATCATCTTGGTGACAGGAATGCCGGTCCAACGCGCCACCACCTCAGCAATATCGTCAGCGGTGACCTTCTCGTCGATCATGGCATGACCGTCCTGTAACTTCTCCAATTCTTTCTGCAGCTTTACAATCTGGTCTTCGTCATTCTTGATCAGACCGTAGCGCAATTCCGCGACACGCCCATAGTTGCCCTGACGCTCCTGGTCGGCGGCCTCGAGTTTGTATGCTTCGATTTCATCTTTGCAGTGCTGGATTTTGTCCATAATTTCCTTCTCGCTGCGCCATTTGGTCGATAACGCATTGCGTTTCTCCTGCAATTCCGCGATAGACTTGCTCAGCTGCGCCACTTTCGCCTCGTCCTTTTCAATCTTCAAGGCCTCGCGCTCGATCTCCAGTTGGGAGATACGGTGCTGGACATCGTCCAATTCTTCAGGCACTGAATTGATTTCCAGTTTCAGTTTGGCAGCGGCCTCATCGATCAAGTCAATAGCTTTGTCGGGCAGGAAACGGTCGCCGATGTAACGCTGTGACAGCTCCACAGCAGCGATGATGGCCTCGTCCATGATCTTCACCTGATGGTGGTTCTCATAACGTTCCTTCAAACCACGAAGGATGGAAATCGCGCTGTATTTATCTGGTTCTTCGATTTTTACCGGTTGGAAACGGCGTTCCAAAGCCTTGTCCTTCTCGAAGTACTTCTGGTATTCGTCCAACGTTGTGGCACCGATGGAGCGCAGTTCACCACGCGCCAAAGCGGGTTTCAGGATGTTGGCGGCATCCATGGCCCCTTCGCCGGATGCACCCGCGCCCACAAGCGTATGGATCTCATCGATAAAGAGGATGATTTCGCCATTGGACTCAATGACCTCGTTCACCACACTCTTCAGACGTTCCTCAAACTCGCCTTTGTACTTGGCACCGGCAATCAGGGCACCCATATCCAAGGAGAACAACTTCTTGGTTTTCAGGTTCTCCGGAATATCGCCGCTGACTAAACGCTGCGCCAAGCCTTCGGCGATGGCAGTCTTGCCGACACCGGCCTCACCGATCAGAATCGGGTTATTTTTGGTACGACGCGACAGAATCTGCAGCACACGACGGATCTCTTCATCACGGCCGATGACGGGGTCGAGTTTGCCTTTTCTCGCCATCTCGTTGAGATTCTTGGCATACTTGTTCAAGGCGTTGTAGGTTTCCTCCTGATTTTCGCCGGACACCTTCTTGCCGTTGTGCAGTTCCGCGATGGCTGCTTTAAGGCTTTTCTCAGTAATGCCGGCGTCCTTAAGCATCTGTCCTGCTTGTCCGCCAGCCATAAGGATACCGTAAAGCAGGTGTTCCAACGCCATGTACTCGTCGCCAGAGGCATCACAGAACATAGCGGCCTTCTGCATGGCGGTCTGCGTGGTGCCGCCGAGGTAGATTTCATTTCCGCTGCTCTTGGGCAAACGGTTGATTTCGCGCTCCACCGCCGACTTGAGGGTCTGCGGGTTGCACGACTGTTTCTTCAGCAGGAAAGGGACGACGTTGTCATCCGTGTCGAGCATCGACTTGAGGATGTGCAGCGTATCGACCTGCTGGTTCTGGTTCCGGGCCGCAATCATCTGCGCGTTCCCGATCACCTCTTGGGTTTTGATTGTTAAATTATTGGGGTTCATATTGTTTTCTCCTTTCTTATAAAACGCCCCTTATTTAGCAATTATTTTGCCAAGAGAATCTCACTGAC
>Ga0310691_10005265_pt1 | contig 14222 bp, 10 predicted proteins | sample 176DNAGHGlowgp2_FD_203887 | JGI IMG/M metagenome (GOLD analysis project Ga0310691, IMG submission 203887) | Sheep rumen microbial communities from Palmerston North, Manawatu-Wanganui, New Zealand - 1766 DNA GHGlow gp2 (v2) (version 2) | ecosystem: Host-associated > Mammals > Digestive system >... | reverse complement strand
GAAGCGCTTGATGCCAAGCCTGTAGTAGAGGAACTTTATCTTGCCTTCCAAGACTTTGTGGAAGAGGAAGCTGCTCTTGATTTTGCCTGTTCCCTGACAAGTGGGACAAGCCTCTTCGACAGCCACATCCATGACGGGACGCACCCTTTGACGGGTAATCTGCATGAGGCAGAATTTGCTGAGCGGCAAGATGTTGTGGCGAGCACGGTCGCGCTTCATCAGCTCGCACATGTGCTCGTAGAGCTGCTGACGGTCTTCTGCCGACTTCATGTCAATGAAATCGACCACGATGATGCCGCCCATGTCTCGCAGGCGAAGCTGGCGTGCCAGCTCATCGGCGGCTCCGAGGTTGACTTCCAGGGCATTGGCCTCTTGGCTTTCCTTGTTACGGGTACGGTTGCCGCTATTGACATCGACCACGTGCAAGGCTTCGGTGTGCTCGATGATGAGGTAAGCTCCGTGCTTGTAGGAGACGGTGCGTCCGAAGCCGGACTTTATCTGCCGAGTGACATCGAAGTTGTCGAAGATGGGCAGCTTGCCTTTGTAGAGCTTCACGACGCTCGTGCGTTCAGGGGCTATGAGCTTGACGTAGTCGTGCACCTCGTTGTAAACACTTTCGTCGTTGATGTAGATGTTCTCGAAGCCCGGATTGAAGAGGTCGCGTAGCATACCTACCGTGCGGCTTGTCTCTTCATAGACAAGTGTCGGCAGTTCCTTGGCTTGCTGCACCTTGCGAAGAATGCTTTCCCATCGGGCAATGAGCACCTTCATCTCGGCATCCAGTTCGCCCGTGCGCTTTCCTTCAGCAACGGTGCGGACGATGATGCTGCAGTTCTTTGGCTTGATGCTTTCGATGATTTGCTTCAGGCGTGCTCTCTCGGCGCTGCTCTTGATTTTCGTAGAGACGGAAACCTTGTCGCCAAATGGCGTGAAGACAAGGAAGCGTCCTGGGAAGGAGAGGTCGCAGGTCAGTCGAGGTCCCTTTGTGCTGATGGGTTCCTTGACAATCTGCACCAGCACCTCCTGTCCTTGCTGCAGGTAAGTCTGCACACTGCCTTCCTTGGGTAGCTCAGGCTGTATGGAAGCCTTCTCGAAGGAATAGAGGTTCTTGCGGTCGCTTTGGACCTGCTTGAGGTACTTGGCGTAGGAAGCGAACTGCGTGCCGAGGTCGAGGTAATGCAGGAAGGCATCGCGCTCGTGACCGACATTGACGAAGCTGGCATTGAGGCCGGGCATGAGCTTCCTGACTTTCGCCAGGTACACGTTGCCCACGGAGTAGGAAACGCTCTGTTCCTCCTCCTGATACTCCGCCAGGCGCTTGTCCTCGGTCAGCGCTATGGAGATCTTCTTCGGCTGTACGTCAATGTACAGTTCGCTTGTTACGTCCATTCCTCCTTCGAAAAGATGAAAAATTGAAAAGGTGAAAAGGTTAAAACGCTAAGTGGAAAAGGTCAGACCCTTTCACTTTTTCACCTTTTCACCTTTTCACCTCTTAACTTTTCCTCTGAGAAGTACGTTACTTGCTCTTATGTCTGTTCTTTCTCAGTCTCTTCTTACGCTTGTGCGTTGACATCTTGTGTCTCTTATGCTTCTTTCCGTTTGGCATAATTTTGGGTATTTATGGTTAGTACTAATTATGTAATTACACATTTTCGGACTGCAAAGGTACAATAAAAAGTGAAAAGAGAAAAGTGAAAAGAGAAAAATTATTCTCTTATTGTTGAAAAAAGTAATCCTTTAGCTCGTTTCAAGCAAAAAAGCAGTACTTTTGTACCATGACATCTACATTTCCCCATCTTTTGGAGCATTGGTACGACGCTCATGGACGTGATTTGCCATGGCGCAGGACAAGCGACCCTTACCTCATCATGCTGTCTGAGTTTATCCTTCAGCAGACGCAGGTCAGTCAAGGGTGGAACTATTACCTTCGCTTTGCTGAACGCTTTCCTACGGCAGAGCGTCTTGCTGAGGCGGACGAGGAGGAAGTAATGCGGCTTTGGCAAGGGCTGGGCTACTATAGCCGTGCCCGTCATCTTCATGCCGCAGCAAAGAGAATTGCCGATGCAGGTGCTTTCCCGAGGGATTATGGCTTCGTCAGGGCATTGCCTGGGGTGGGCGACTACACCGCTGCTGCCATTATGAGCTTTGCCTTCGGCGAACCTTATGCTGTGCTCGACGGCAACGTGCAGCGTGTCCTGTCCCGTTACTTCGGCATCGACGAGCCTGTTGATTCCGCTCAGGGTAAGAAGCTTCTTCGTGCCCTTGCCGATGAGATGCTCGACCGCCAGCATCCCTCCCTCTACAATCAGGCCATCATGGATTTCGGTGCTCTCCATTGCAAGCCTACATCGCCACTTTGCGACATCTGTCCGCTTGCCGATACCTGTCAGGCTCTGCGTGAGCATCTGGTTGACAAGCTTCCTGTGAAAGCAAAACGCACAGCCGTCCGCGACCGATACCTTACTTATATATACGTGCGCACGCAAGACGGCTTAACCCTGCTCCACCGTCGAGGCAGCGGCGACATTTGGCAAGGCCTCTTCGAGTTCCCGCTGATTGAGTCAGACAAGCCACTCTCAGCGAAAGAAGTGGAGTTGAAGATAAACACCACTCTTCACTCTTCACTCTTCACTCTTCACTCCATAGCCTACGGCATCCGCCACCAGCTCACTCACCAGCGACTGCATGCCGACTTCTACCTCCTTATCCTGCCACAGGTCAACAACGAAATGGTCATTGGCAAGGCGCCCCTAAGCCCTTTCAGGAAGGAGGAAACGGATTCGTCTGAGCCTAAGCTAAGCGAGGAATGGCCGATGGCCGATGGTCAATGGATTAAGGAGTCTGACCTCGACCGCTACGCCATGCCTCGCCTTTTGGAGAAGCTTTTGGAGAGGATGAAAGGAGAATAGCTTCGGAAGCGCAGGGCACTTATCTCAGAAGCGCAAGGCGCTTATTGAGGAAGCACCTCGTGCTTATTGACAACAATCCACGTGATGTTGGGCAACTTGCTACGTGATGTTGGGCAACTTGCCACGTGTAGTTAGAGGTCTTGCCACGTGATGTTGGGGGCCTTGATACGCATCGAGTCATTTTTCCTAAGTATCTCCACGGGACCTAAGAGGCCCGAGGGACGCAAGGGGGCGTCGGCTGCAGGGCCGTTGATGACCCAGGTGCGACGCTGTTCCTTGGGCTGAGCCGCATCGTAAACCAGACGATTGAACCAGGTGCTGGTGACTTCGACTGAGATGGCGTTGCTGCCGCGACGGAGATAGGGCGTGATGTCGGTCTGGTAAGGCGCTGCCCAAAGGGTGTCGACAACCTCGCCGTTCATCATGACGACAGCAATCTCTTCCACTTCACCAAGGCGGAGCAGGTACTGCTGACCACGGCTCTTGCTGTCGAACTGGAAGGTCGTCTCGTAGGTAGCTGTGCCGGAGAAGGCGCGTCCCTCGTCGGTGAGCGGCAGGTCTTTCCACGGCTTCAGTTCCGTCAGCATGAGCGGTTCCGTTATGCCCCATCCCGTGGGGAAGGTGAGTGTCCAGTTCTGCAAGGACACAACCGGAGTCAGACGGGTGCTTCTGTTGCGTTTGTGACGTGCATCGTGACGGAAGACGAGGAAGAGCGTCTCGCCTTGCTGTAAGTCGAGACGCACCCTTGTGTACGCGCCGTCGGGCTCTGCATCAGCCAGTTGAACGCTGCCGTTCATCGGATTCCAAAGCTCGGTACGACCTTCCTGACGGAACGACACTTCGCCCCTGAAGGCCTGTTCCTTCTGCGGACACACCATGTACCAGTCGGCTCCCTTCGTCCGACGGTGCAGCCAACGCAACTCTGTGGGTTTCACGTCGGGCCGGATGTCATGATTGGCAAGCTCTTGTCCAAGTTCCGTAGCGGGAACGTCTCTGACGATGCGCCCGCCCTGTGCCTCCATTATCTGCAGTCGTGCCACCGTCTCGGGCAGGAGACGCTTCGTGTCGGGCACCCAAAGCACGTCGTAGCGAATGCCGTCGGGAGTCGTCCAGCGTCCGTTTCTAATCCTGATGCGATGCAGTAGGGCGTCGGTGTTGCAGTAGTCGTAGGCATAGCCGTTGGGGAACGGCACGTGCTGATCGGGCTTCTGCTCTATCTCGTCGCCGATGTACCAGAGCACGCTGCTCACGGGCTGTCCGCGCTCGAGCATGAAGGCGCAACGAGCCAGGTAGGTGTTGAAGCTACGCATGAAGGGCCACCAGGTCTGCATCCTGAGGAATGGTGTGCCGATGCCGCCTCCGAACGATGTGCCAGGGAAGTAGCGGTCGGCATCGGGGTTGTGAGTGTAGGTGTGGAAGACGGTATGCGTGACGCCCTCCACCATGTTCTGATTGGCCACTTCGCGCAGCTGGCTGAGGTGTTCGTCCCAAGTCAGTTCGAACGACGTGAAGGACTCTGCCGACACGCGCGGCTTGCCGTACATGCGGGCTGCCGAAGCCGTTGGGCGTATGGGCTTGTAGTTGTGGTTCGCAAGCCAGTTGCTGAAGGGCTGCCAGTACTCGCACATCGGCACGTCGGCGTACTTGTAGTACTGCATCGGGTCGGCAGGGAAGATGTCGCCAGCCGCTGTCTCGTAGCTGACGGTCATGCCCTTCTCGTGGGCCAGACGGCTCATGTGACCGTAGAAATTGTCCGTGAAGAGTTCGTTGATGGTGCGTCGCCAGTCGGACAGGAACTTGCTTGTCTGCCCGCGGTCGTCAATCACCCACCCGAAGATGGCAGGCAGCCAGGTGAGCAGGTCGTAGTGCTGTCGGCTCTGGAACTCCTGCTGCATGTGCCGTGTCCACGTCTGCGAGGAGCACTCCCAGCTGTCCATCAGCATATTGTTCACCAGTCCCTTGAGCGGTCCGTCCGTGAGCCGGCCGATGTAGCTGCGGAACTGATAGGCGACGTAGGCCGTGTCGAGTTTGTTCACCTCCCAGCCGGTGGCCTCGGCAGGTGCCGGGCCGTTGCGCCGACCGGTGTTGACATGTCCGATGCGCAGTACAATCCATCGGCCTTCGGGAGCCTTCCAGCGCAGCCGTCCGTCGGAGGACATCTGTTCTGTCAGGTTGAGGATATCGGCACGACTTACGAAGCCTTTGCCGTCCTCGTTCATGTTCCTCGGGAGCGGCAACAAGGTGCGTGCCGTCCAGCCCGCCTCCATCTCCCAGTTGTGGCCGCGGGTGGCTGTGGAGAAACGCAAACGCGAGAGGCGCATGGGGTGCTGGTTGATGATTTCGATGATGTAGTCTCCCCCTTGCTGCATGTCGGGCAAAGCGAAGGTCATCGTCTTTTCGCTGTCCTGCCAATTGGCGTGAGGGAAGTCCGTGTCGAGGCAGGCTGACTGTCCCGGAACCGCGACGCGCAGGTGAATGTCGGGCTGTACGCTGAACGAGTGATTGAAGCCATCGATGGGGTTGAACTCAATGGCGCGAACCTTGGCCCCGTCCTTCATCCTGATGCGGACACGATGGGGCTTCTGGGCATCCGTGGGTTGCAGGGTGAAGCTGGCGTTCGGCTCTCCACGGAGAAGCTTTTGCCACTCCTCCTGATGATCTTCGGCTTCGACCGATTCCACCTGACAATAGTCGCCCGTATCGCCTTCGGGAGCAGGGAAGGCCAGCACGACGATGTCCTGCCAGTCGCGCCATTCCTCCTTCTGCGGTACTGGCAGTTCGACGTCCACCTCCTTGCCGCCCACAACATCCGCCCGCGAATAGCTCAGGTGGCGCATGGCTTGCTCGGGCTTAATCCACGGTCCTCCGCTCATGGCCCAGCCCGGACAGGTCTGCAGGCTGAAGCGCAGTCCCAGACGATGCGCTTCCTCGGCCGTGTGGCGAACCAACGACTCCCACTTCGGACTCAGGCACTCGACATGTTCCTCCGTGCCAGGCCAGTCGGCAGGGTCGCCCACCTGTCCGTGGAAGAACTGCACGCCCTGAATACCCGAAGCGGCGATGGCCTCGAGGTCGCGGGTGATGCCCTCGCGACGAATGCTGCCATTGAGGAAGTGGAACCACGTCTCGGGATAGTAGATGCGTCCCGGATGCAAGAAAGCATCTTGGTCACTCTTCGAAAACGGACGTTGTAACTCGACCGAGTCGGGCACGGCCGGATAGTACACCTGAGCCGCGGCATTCAGTCCGGCACTCAATGTCGCAACAAGTATTCGAAGGATGTTGGTATGTCTCATAGCTTTGTCTATTTTCGTTTCACCTCTTTCTCAGGCAACCACCTCGTGTACCGGAATGTCGTGTGGCTCAGCAGGGACTTCGTCAAGGAGCTGGAAGGGAAAGCAGATACCTGTCAACCTTGCGGTCTTCAGTTGAGGCAGGAGGCGGTCGTAGTAGCCTTTGCCGCGACCGAGGCGATGGCCAGCCGTGTCGAATGCCATGCCTGGGATGATGGCAAGCTCTATCTCGCCATAGTTCTCGGGAGCGAACAATGGTCCCGTCGGCTCCATGATGCCGAAGGCGCCCTCTCTCAAAGAGGACTCTCCTTCGTAGAGATGCAGCTCCAGCTCGTCGCCCTTCACGACTGGCAGGAGTACCTTCTTTCCGTTCTTGTAGGCATCCTTTATCAGCGGACGTACATCCACTTCGTCGGCAAGGGGATAATACAAAAGCAGAGTGCCTGCTTCCTGCCATGAGGCAAGAGCAAGCACTCTGTTCGTTATCTCAGTTGACATCGTCTCTAACTGAGCGACATCATATTGTCTTTTCTGCGCTCGGATGTATTTGCGCAGAAGGCTTTTCCTCTCCCATAGGGGAGGTCGGGTAGGGTCGTTCACTTCTTAGCTTTCTTTGCAGCCTTTTCCTTTGCCTTGTCGTACTTCTCCCAAAGCTTCTTCTTGGCGCAGTCGGCTTTCTGAGCTTCTGTGAATGCTACGGCAGCAGCTTCAGTGGCAGCTTCGTCGGCAGGAGATGCCCAAGCGAACTGGAAGCCCTTCTGCACGTTCCAGTAGCCGCGAGTGAAGTCGGGGAAGGCTACGGCGCAGCAGTTGTTGTCCATCGAGAGTGTGCCAAGCTCTGCCAGGCAGCACCATTCGGCGAGGTCATAGACGTCCATGTCGAGAGGCAGTCCGTTCTGCAGGCAATAGACGAGGCGTGCGTCCATGAAGAAGTCCATGCCGCCGTGACCACCTACCTTCTGTGCCATCTCGCCATACTTCTTGATGATGGGGTGGGTGTATTTGCTGACGAGTGCCTCTTGCTCTGCTGCGGGCAGGAAGCCGTGAGAGCTGAGATCATCAACCTTCGGTGCTACGCCGCTGGCTGTGAGCTGGCTCTTGTCGAGGGCATAGTGCTGTTCGGGATACTTCGTAGCGTAGCCTTTGGTGCCGGTCAGCTTGTAGAGGCGGTTGTAGGGCTGTGGGTTCATCACGTTATGCTGAATCTCTACGACCTTGCCTTCTGCGGTACGCATGAGGGTTGTCGTCTGGTCGCCGTTGCGATAGTTGTTGCAAGGCTTGCCGGTCTTCTTCTCGACGTATTCCTTGCCGTGTGCGCTCTTTGTGTCCATAGCCACGAGGGTTGTGAAGCGGTCGCCTCGGTGGATGTTCATGGCGAGGGCAACGGGGCCGAGGCCGTGGGTAGCATAGACGTCACCACGGTTCTCCATGTTGTACTTCATACGCCAGCCGAGCTTGTCGGGGTCGCTGCCGTCGGGGTTCTTCCAGTAGTAGTCCCAGAAGTCGTCGAGGTTGTGGATGTAAGCACCTTCGCCACGGAGCACTTCGCCGAAGACGCCGTTCTGCGCCATGTTGAGCGTGTTGAGTTCATACCAGTCGTAGCAGCAGTTCTCGAGAATCATGCAGTGGAGACGTGTCTTCTCTGAGAGTTCGATGAGCTCCCAGCATTGTTCGAGGTTCATGGCAGAAGGCACCTCGATGGCGGTGTGCTTGCCGTTGAGCAGGGCACATTTGGCAACGGGGAAGTGATGGTCCCAGTCGGTAGCCACATAGACGAGGTCGATGTCCGGGCGCTTGCAGAGTTCTTCGTAACCCTTCTCGCCACTATAGATGGCTGCTGGTGGCAGTCCTGCATTGCGGAGGTACTTCTGACATGCTTCGGCACGTGCTTCCACATAGTCGCAAAGTGCTACTATCTGTGTGCCGGGTATGTGGGTAAAGCGTTCCACAGCGCCAGGACCACGCATACCAAGGCCTACGAAGCCAACGCGGACCGTTGCCATCTTCGGAGCAGTCAGTCCGAGGACGTGCTGCTGGCCTGCTGGACGAGTAGGTGTATCAACGATAAGGGTTCCTTTGTCCCAGTGATACTTAGTGCTGGGACTGAGACTTTGTGCCAAAGAGGTAGCACAGAAAACGGTTGCCGCGAAAAGGACGGCAGAGAGATGCTTGATGTTCATTGTTATTATTAGTTTTAGTGCATTTGCTGCGCAAAGATAGTAAAAGTTTCCTAAAGTGCCGCAATTTTCATGCAAAAGAAGTGAAAAAAGATAACTTTTTCCCTTTTCGTGCCTTCATATTACATAATATATAGTACATTTGCAGAATAAAAGCGCGAAATGGAGAAGAAGAAGTTGCTTGGAATGACGCTTGACGAACTGAAGGTCGTCTGTGCGGAGGTCGGGATGCCAGCCTTTGCCGCAAAGCAGATGGCTGAATGGCTCTATGGGAAGCACGTCAGGAGCATCGACGAGATGACAAATCTCTCGCTCAAGAGCAGGGCGGCCTTGCAAGAGCGGTACGCCATAGGATGCGTTGCGCCGAGCGACGTTCAAAAGAGCGTCGATGGTACGGCAAAGTACCTCTTCCCTACGGAGAGCGGCCAGAAGGTGGAGTGCGTCTTCATCCCCGACGGTGAGAGGGCGACGCTCTGCGTCAGCAGTCAGGCAGGATGCCGCATGGGATGCCGCTTCTGCATGACGGGCAGGCAGGGCTTCGGCGGCAATCTTACCACCACGGACATCCTGAACCAGGTCTATTCCGTGCCGGGTAGCGAAGGGCTCACGAACATCGTCTTCATGGGACAAGGCGAGCCGATGGACAACCTGGATGCCGTACTGCGAGCCACGGAGCTGCTCACGGCTTCCTATGGCTGGGCATGGAGCCCGAAACGCATCACGGTCTCGACCGTCGGCATACGGAAAGGTGTGGAACGCTTCCTTAGGGAGAGCGACTGCCACCTGGCCATCAGCCTGCACAACCCGTTCCCCGAGGAGCGCCTTGTGATGATGCCTGCTGAGAAGACGTATGGCATCCATGAGATGCTGACACTCCTGCAGAAGCAGGACTGGAGCCATCAGCGGAGGCTCAGCTTCGAGTACATCGTCTTCGGCGGACTCAATGATTCGGAACGCCATGCACGCGAGCTGGTGCGCCTGCTCTCGCCTCTGGAATGCCGCGTCAACCTCATCCGGTTCCATCAGATACCTGATTCGCCCTACAAGGGAGCTTCGGAGGAACGGATGGTCTGGCTGCGCGACTACCTGACCCAACATGGCGTGACGACTACCATACGTGCCAGTCGCGGACAGGACATCTATGCTGCCTGCGGATTGCTGCACAGTAAGGTGAAAGGTGAAAATTGAAAATTGAAAATTGAAAGTTGAAAGGTGAAAGTTGAGAATTGAAAGTTGCTAGTTGATAACTGATAATTGAAAGGACTATGAAGTATTTATCTTTGTTGTTTTGCAGTCTGCTGCTCTTGTCCAGCTGCACGAAGGAGCAGCTCTTCCCAATGGCCAGCGGACGACCCTATGAAGTTCTTGTCGTTCTCGATAACGCGACATGGAACGCACCAGCCGGACGTGCCTTGTTCGATATCCTCGATACCGACGTGCCCTGCCTGCCGCAGAGCGAGCGCTCGTTCCACATCACGCAGATAGAGCCGAAGGACCTGAATGCCAACTTCAGCATCTTCCGTAACATCATACAGGTCAATATCGACAAGACCCAGTACTCCCGAACCGGTATGCGCTTCATGCGCAACAAGTTCGCCATGGACCAGATAGTGCTCACCATCAACAGTCCCAGCCAGGACGACCTGCGCCAGTTCTGCATCGACCACAAGCAGGAGGTCATCGACTTCCTGACGCGCAGCGAGATGAACCGCCTCATCAAGGAACTGGAGACGAAGCACTCCAAAGTCACCTACGACCTGGCTTGGCAAATCTTCGCCTGCAGCTTCTACGCTCCCAAGGAACTCACCAGCTACAAGAAGGGCGAGTACTTCTTCTGGACCAGCAACAACACGGCCAGCGGCCTGGAGAACATCTGCATGTACAGCTATCCGTATGAAGGCCCGGAGACCTTCACCAAGGAATATATGGTAGCCAAGCGAGATTCGGTGATGAAAGTGAACCTGCCAGGCGAAAAGCCCGGCATGTACATGAAGACGGACACGCTCTGCACGATGATAAAGCCAATTGTCGTCCACAAGCGGTACGCCATGGAGATGCGCGGCCTCTGGTACATGGAGCACGACTGCATGGGCGGTCCCTTCGTCAGCCACTCGCGCATCGACACGGAGACCAACCGCGTCGTCGTCGTGGAAGGCTTCGTCTATGCTCCGGAGAAGATGAAGCGCGGACTCATACGCCGCCTCGAAGGTTCACTCTATACGCTGCAGCTCCCCGAAGAGCAGTATTCGCTCATCGACACGGGACTGGAAGAAGAGAAAGCTCAAACGCAAGATAAGTCAACACAAAAGGGAAAGACTAAGAAATAGACACGCCATGTTGCGCAACTAAGCACGCCTAATAGTTTGATTGTTCATGTACTTGCAATTGCACATACGTGAACATGCAATTGCAAGTACATGAACAATCAAACTCCACTACTGCCCTAATCACATAACAGACCACTATAAAACAAGTCATTTACATGGAAAAACTCAAGATAGCCATCGCTCTGATTGGCGAAGAAGGTACATACAGCGACCTCGTCCGCCAAGTCTGCGACGACCCAGCCATGCTCGAACTCTGTTCGCCAGCCTTTTACGAAGAGGAGGCAGCCTATCGCGAACTCAACGGAGGAAAAGTCGATGCGCTGGCCCTCTATTCTTCAAGAGTGCCGGCGAAACGACCTGCTCAGTCCGTCGAGATTGTCGTAACGGATAATGCCTCCTTCATGCCGCTCCCGAAGGAGCCGACGGCTGAGGACATCGTCAAGTTCCGCGATATACTGGAACGCGACCTCGACCGAAGACTGCCCCGCATCGCTATCGTTCAGGAGACCCCGATGCAGAACCCGGACCTCGCTTCGCAAGTCACAGCGGAGCAGGGCATCAACACCTACGGCCCCTATACTTCCGAACAGTTTCTCGGCGACGACAACCCCTTCCACTTCGACGGCGTCGTCATCCCGGAAGGCAGCTCGCTCCCGTCAAGCCTGTCCGGAGGTGCCGCAGCCTGTTTCTTCGCAGGCATGGAGACAGTCATTACCGCATCCCTTGGCACTTTGCGGAAGGAAGAGACAGAAGAGGGACTGGCAGACGTATCTAAACTGACAAAGCCCATCTACACAGCTATCGACATCGTCCGCAACCGCGCCTTCTACGACGAAGCACGGCAAAATCCGTTGCCAAAGCTCTTCCGCGACAAACGCGACGACCGCAAGAAGGACGATGCTCCACAGGCAAACAGCGACAACGACGAGAAAGGACAGCCATCATGAGCGCAAATCCCGATATGCAGACGCTGATGAACCGCTATGGCATCGTGGGGCGCAACGAAGCGCTACGCGAAGCGCTCGCCACAGCCGTCCTCGTTGCTCCGACCGACCTCTCCGTCCTCATACAGGGAGAGAGCGGCGTCGGTAAGGAAGTCATCCCCCGCATCATACACGACCACAGCAAACGCAAAGGCAAGACGTACATCGCCATCAACTGCGGCTCCATTCCCGAAGGAACCATCGACAGCGAACTCTTCGGACACGAGAAGGGCGCCTTCACCAGCGCCATCGGTGAGCACGAAGGCTATTTCGGCGCAGCTAACGGCGGTACACTCTTCCTCGACGAGGTCGGCGAACTGCCCATGAGCACGCAAGCCCGCCTGCTTCGAGTCCTGGAGACAGGCGAATACATTCGAGTGGGAAGCAGTATGCCGCGCAAGACAGATGTGCGCATCGTGGCCGCCACAAACGTGGACATCCCCAACGCCATCAAGCAGGGCCGCTTCCGCGAAGACCTCTATTACCGCCTCTGCACCATCAACATCAAGATTCCGCCTTTGCGCAAACGTCAAGGCGATGCCGTCCTCCTGTTCAAGAAGTTTGCCCTCGACACAGCCGCACGCTACAATATCCCCGAGCCCATACGTCTCACTCCAGAGGCAGAGGCAGTCGTCAACTCCTATAAATGGCCAGGTAACATACGTCAGCTACGCAACATCACCGAGCAACTCAGCATCCTTTCCGAAAGCCGGGACATCACCCCCGAAGTGCTTGCCAAGTACGGCATCACGCCTAACTCCGATGACAACACAGGCATCGCTACCATCGGAGGAAGCTCCTCAGGCACGCAGCATGACTACGAACAGGAAATCAAGATACTCGCTCATGCCGTCTTCGAACTCCGCTCAGAAGTTCAGGAACTAAAGGAGAAGCTGCATGGCCATAACTGGCACGAAACGTCTGCCGGTACGTCGCTGCCCGTCCCTGTATCCTCGCAGAAGAAGGCTCAGCACGCATCGCCCGTGGAACTCGACATCCCCACAGCAGAGGAGATTGTCGATGACGATACGCTCAACATCGGCGACATGGAGAAGCGCAACATACTGCTCGCCCTTCAGCGCAACCACTACAAACGCAAACTTGCAGCCGAAGAGCTCGGCATCAGCGAGCGTACACTCTACCGTAAGATTAAAGCCTATGGAATCGACGAATAGAAGACACCGCCATATCCTCTTGTCCCTGCTCGTGCTGCTGCTCACGGCATGTACCGTCAGCTACCGCTTCAACGGCGCCAGCATCGACTACACAGAGACGAAGACCATACAGATAGACAACTTCCCCATCCGTAGCGCATACGTCTGGGCTCCCATGCAGAGCATCTTCCAGAATAGGCTCACGGAAATCTATACGAACCAGACAAAGCTGCGCCAGGTAAAGAAGAACGGCGACCTGCAGCTCGCAGGCGAGATTGTCGCCTTCGACCAGTTCAACAAAGGCATCTCAAGCGATGGCTATAGCAGCCAGATACAGCTCAAGATGACTGTCAACGTACGCTTCGTCAACAACAAGAAGCATACAGATGACTTCGAGCGACAGTTCTCCGCAACGTCTGAGTACGACGCTTCGCAACAACTCAATGCCGTTCAGGAAGAACTCGTCACGCAGATGGTAAAGGACATCACCGACCAGATCTTCAACGCCACAGTAGCTAACTGGTAAGCCAACCCAAACGTTCCGACCTCCACAAAACCATGCAACGACCTCTCATTGACTATATCCGGCGGCCAGACATCATCGACGACGAAGCAATAAGCCAACTGCAGACACTCATACAGGAGCATCCGTACTTCCACGTCGCCAGAATACTCCTTCTGCAAGCACTCTACAAGAAACACGACCCAGCCTACGATGAAACGCTGCGCCGCACAGCTGTCCTCGTCCCCTGCCGCGAAGCTGTCTTCCGCCTCACCGAAGAGCCTCACTATACACATGCAGAGGAACACAAGCGCTACGACGACGCTGCCGACTCCTCAGCATCCCGCACCGTCAGCCTCATCGACAATTTCCTCGAAGCACAGACACCCGTCGCATCTGCCGCCCATCCTATTGATGCAGCACAAGATTACATAGGTTACCTCTTGCAGCGGGAGAGCCAGCAGGGAATGCAGAAGCATGAACCCCTGCCCATGAACGGAGGTGGCGTCGTAGAGGACTTCCTTGAGAACGGAAGCGGAAGGATCGTCCTCAAGGAAACTAAAGTGGACCTCCCGGAGAATGAAACTGAAGGAACCGCCAACGACGACAACAGCAAAACAGAACAAGAAGAACATCGTTCAAGCGAAAGCATAAAAGCTCAAAATGACTCAGAAAACGAAATTCTGACTGAAATAATGGCCGGAATTTACATCAAACAAGGCAAATATGAGAACGCAGTGAAAATTATCCGGCAACTTTCCTTGAAATATCCAAAAAAAAATCGTTACTTTGCAGACCAAATTCGGTTCTTAGAGAAACTAATAATAAATAATAAACACAAATAACACATGTACACATCTATCGTTATCCTGATTGT
>Ga0310691_10005264_pt1 | contig 14224 bp, 10 predicted proteins | sample 176DNAGHGlowgp2_FD_203887 | JGI IMG/M metagenome (GOLD analysis project Ga0310691, IMG submission 203887) | Sheep rumen microbial communities from Palmerston North, Manawatu-Wanganui, New Zealand - 1766 DNA GHGlow gp2 (v2) (version 2) | ecosystem: Host-associated > Mammals > Digestive system >... | reverse complement strand
TTTATTCTATGCATTTAAATGGTGAGCAGTTCTATGAAAAGGACTTCACAAAGGGGACTGCATTTCTTATAGGAAATGAAGGAAACGGCCTTTCGGATGAACTGAGCTCACTCGCGGACGAAATGATAAGGATCCCGATGATGGGACAGGTCGAATCTCTGAATGCAGCGATAAGTGCGTCTGTTGCAGCTTATGAAGCGCTGAGGCAGAGGATTAAGAGGTAAAAAAAGAAAAGACAGGAAAGAAAGAATTTGGAAACAGTTATAAAGTCGATCATATTTTATTATGCGGTAATAAATATTATTGCATTTTTTATGTTCGGTTCGGATAAAAGAAAAGCTAAGAGAAGCGAATGGAGGATCAGTGAGAGCTCGCTTATCATGGTAAGTGTAGCAGGAGGAGCTTTAGGTTCGCTCCTCGGAATGCAGGTTTTCCATCATAAGATAAGAAAGCTTAAATTCCAGGTGCTGGTACCTCTCATGGTGATAATACATCTTGCATTGGTGTCAGCTGTATATATGTGGCTGAGTGAACTGAATATCTGAAATAAACAGTTCCGGAAGATGATCCATATGCCGTCGGAGAATAAAAAATATCCTCCGGCGGTTTTTTAATGATTATTTAATAATTAGTATTGTATAGTATCCTCAGAGTTAAGAAATATGTGCAGATACATAGAGACTTTTGAAAGAGGAGAGAGAAAATGTTATTCAAGGTATTAAGAAAAGATCTTAGAAAGAAGAAGAGCATAAATATCATCATAGTGATATTTGTTTTCATGGCAACGCTCTTTATAGCGACCAGTGTTAACCAGCTTCTTGTTACTGTTAACGGACTGGGAAACTTCTTCGAGATTGCTGAGGTCGCAGATTACAATATATTTTCGATAGGCAGTCTCGGAACAGAGCTCACGAATGCTGACAGACACATCCTTGAAGTGCTCGATGAAGAGATTGAGAAAGGTATAGTTAAGTCATACACCTTTGATATGGGCTTCTGGTTTACAGGAAGAGACTTAAGGCTTAACGGCGAGAATGTAAAGTTCAGCGCAGGTATAGTGGCAAATACAGCTGACAACAGCATGACAAAGTTCTTCGACAAGGACAATAATGAGATCAAAGATGTAGAAGACGGATATATTTATCTGGGAACTACCATTATGAATGCGATAGGCGCCAAAGAGGGCGACACCTTAACAGTTTCCTCAGACAATGGTTTCTTAAATGATTATAAGATCAAGGGAGTTGTAAAGGACGCTGTATTCGGCGGAGAAATGATGGGCAACGGTCGAGTGATCATGAGCAAAAATGATATTGCAGAACTCGGAGAAAGTAAAAGCTTTGCCTATGCAGGAATGATAGGTATACATACAGACAATCAGAAGAAGTTTGTAAGCGATTTTAATGAAGCCTCATGTGAATGTGCATTTGCAGCAGACAAGAGTCTTCTTAAGACAGCATATATCATGGATATCGTAATGGCCCTCCTGCTTTTCATGGTCAGTGTCGGATTGGTACTTATATCAGTTCTGATCCTCAGATTTACGATCATTTTCACGATAAATGATGCATTTAAAGAGATCGGTATCATGAAGGCTATCGGTATCAAGGATAAAAGGATCCGTAGAATGTATATTGTTAAATATGCAATCCTTACCGTAGCCGGTGCGGCAGCCGGATTTATACTCAGCCTGTTTATCAGCCGCGCACTTGTTAAGTCATCACTTAAGACGATGGTCATCGAAAGCACCGGAAGCAGCGTGATCGTAATGCTTCTTGCATCGATGCTAATGATATTCCTTATCATTTTGGCAGCATACAGAAGTACCAAGAAGGTAAAGAAGATGAAGCCGATGGACGCTATAAGAAATGGCGCCGACGGCCAGAGATTCAAGAAGAAAGGTCTTATCAGATTAAAGAAGAAGAGAATCGGAACAACTTCATTTCTTGCATTTAACGACCTTACAGTCAGCTGGAAGAAGTTTCTAATCCCTGTACTTACAAGCGTTGTAGGAGCATGGCTTCTCTTCATGCCGGCAACGACGATCAATACACTTACCTCAGACAGGGTAGCACCTCTCTTCGGTTTCCAGGAATGCGATTTCTGTATTGTTGACGAAAAGTATCAGGCAAATGCAGTTTACAACAGGAACAGAGATTACCTGCATGAAGGAATGGATAAATTAGAGGATACTCTGAATAAGAATGGTGTTGAGGTTGAAAAGGTCTCTGTAGAGACAATGTTCAGAATGAAGATCAGAAAGGGTGATCTTAAGAGCAGTACAACAGCACTTCAGGGTATAAATACAAAGATTGAAGGATACAACTTCAGAAAAGGAAAGGCACCAAAGTATGCAAATGAGATCGCTATCACAGAGAAAACAGCTGATTCTATCAATGCCGCTCTCGGAGATACGATCTATGTAAAAAATGGAGATCATGAGGAAGAATTTATAATAACAGCCATTTATCAGTCAATGAATAACATGGGCGAGGGCATCAGATTCCACGAGGATGCAGACATTTGCATGGATAATATCGGAACTGTATTTGCTTTCCAGGTTAGTGTTAAGGGAGAACATACAGTAAAGGAGCTTAGCGATCTGATCTTAAGAGAGTATGGAAGAGAGATGGAGGTATCGACATTTGTTAAATATACTCAGGATATGATCGGAAGCATTATTCAGAACCTGAAGGATTACAAGATACTTGTTATCCTGGTGGTAATGCTCATCAATGCACTTGTGATAATTCTTATGCAGAGAACCTTCATCATCAGAGAGAAGGGCAGCATCGCTACACTTAAGTCAATGGGCTACAACAACAGAAAGATCATGCTCTGGCAGACCAAGAGAATGAGCGTTGCAGTAATAATCGGAACAGTGATCGGAATGCTTACATCAGGTATCTTTACTAAGATAACCTCAGGTCAGGTATTCAGGATTATGGGTGCAAAGGACGTTGATTATATGATTAATCCGGTTGAAGTATATGTTATATATCCGGCAGTACTTATTGTGTTCAGCATGCTTGCATGTCTGTTCGTATCAAGAAGAGTTAAAAAAGTAGAAGTCAGAAGCATGAATGTTGAATGATAAAATGGAGGACAAAAAAATGGCAGCACTTACTGTTAAGGATCTTTGCAAAACATATGTAGTAAATAAAAGACAGATTAATATACTTAAAAATGTATCATTTGAGATAGAAGAGGGTGAGATGGTCGCAGTCATGGGACCATCCGGATCAGGAAAATCAACACTTCTTTATTCTGTATCGGGAATGGATAAGGCAACGGCGGGAAGCGTAAAGCTCTGCGGCACTGAGATTACCGATATGTCTGAGAAGGAAATGGCTGATTTCAGACTTAAGAAGATGGGCTTCATCTTCCAGCAGATGAATATGCTGAAGAACCTTACCGTTTATGACAATATTATCCTTCCGGGCTATGAGGCACATTCCGGAAAGGAAAGAGAAGCCATCGACGAAAAGGCAAGAGAGCTTATGCATAAGATGGAGATAAGTGAGATCGGAGAAAATGATATCACAGAGGTTTCCGGCGGACAGCTCCAGAGAGCATGTATCTGCAGAAGTCTTATCAACAGCCCTGAGATCCTCTTCGCAGATGAGCCGACAGGCGCCCTTAACCAGAGCTCTTCGGAAGAGGTTATGCGAATGATGGCAAAGCTTAATGGAGAGGGAATGACTATCATGCTCGTTACTCACGACATGAAAAGTGCAGCAAAATGCAGTAGAATTTTATATATAGTTGATGGTAATATAAAGGGTGAGCTTTCCCTTGGTAAGCTCGTAAACGAAAATGGAGAATTCACGGAAAATGATATCCGTGCCCGCGAGCGCAAGGCCAGCGCCTGGCTTGAAGAGATGGGATGGTAGAGTATCGATTTCGAAGAAATCGATATCCGAGCGAAGCGAGTGAGGGCCCCGTGGTCCGTAGGACTCGGGACGCGAAGCGGACCCGTGGTTGCGAAGCAACCAAGCAACACATGCTTTGCATGTGTTGGAGCAAGAAAGCCACGGGATTGCACAAAAAAAGGAAAATTATGATAGATGTATTAATAGTTGAAGACAATGAAGAGATAGGTACTCTTCTGCAGGATTTCTTTCTTGCAGAAGGGTACGACGTATATCATGCAACGACCGGCGAGGAAGGTCTGGAGGTATTTCTGGACGAAGGCGCAAAGGTCGTTGTTCTTGATGTCATGCTTCCGGGTATGGACGGCTTCGAGGTCTGCAGAGCCATCCGTGAGAAGGATGACGTTCCGATAATCATAGTAAGCGCCAAGGTTACGAAGGAAGATAAGCTGAACGGCCTTATACTCGGCGCGGATGATTATATCGAAAAGCCTTATGATATAGACATACTTCTTGCCAAGGTAGCAGGTATCATAAAGAGAAGATATGCCGAAAATGAACTGAAGTGCGGAAATATTGTTCTGGATAAGGTCAGAAGATGTGTATTTGTAGATAAAGAGGAGAAAGCTCTGAATAAGACAGAATACGCCCTTCTTCTATACCTTATGGAGAATAAAGGCAAGGTTCTCAGCAAGGAGAAGATATTTAGTCATATCTGGGGCTGTGAAAGTGAGAGTGAGACACAGACGCTTACGGTTCACATCAAATGGCTTCGTGAAAAGCTTGAAAAGGATCCAAAGAAACCTGAACATATCCTTACCGCCTGGGGCGTAGGATACAGATTTGAATAGTTGACATAATATGAAAGATTTGATCAAAACTGTGCTGCTCTTTATCATTTTATTTGCGGCTGTCAATGTACTGATCACGAGCTCCTTCAGGCAGAAGGATGACAACAGCCACAATATTGAGATAAACAGAGCAAAGCATTTAATAATAGAATATGAGAAGGAAAATGGTGTGGCGGCAGAGAATCTGTCGGCACTTGTTTCATTTTCCATGAAAAGCGGCGGTGGTGAAAGCTTTGAATACATTTATTCAATCGTATCTGCTGAGGCGGGCGGCGCTGACAAGCTGATAAATGATAACGAACTGCTTTCTGAAGATGAGAAATCATTATATTATAAAACAGAAAGTTACATTTACAGGATAGACTACAGGCTCACCAAAGGAACCAGGATCGAAAAGCTGGAATTAAAGGTAAGACTTATTGTGAATACAGTTCTGGGCATAGCCTTACTTATCGCTGTCTTTACGATAATCTATTATAGAAGAAAGCTGGTAAGACCATTTATGCGACTTGCCGGACTTCCGGAGGAGATAGCAAAGGGCGGACTCGTGAAGGATATTCCGGAATCACAGGATAAATATTTCGGCAAATTCACCTGGGGCATGAACATGCTCCGCGAGCAGCTTGAGGATACCAAGGCGAAGAATCTCCAGCTTGAGAGAGACAAGAAGGTTTTGCTTATGTCACTTTCTCATGACATCAAAACGCCTCTAAATGCGATCTCACTTTATTCAAAGGCTATCAGTAAAGGGCTTTACAGCGGTGATAAGGTTATCAGCTCTGCGGAGAGCATCCAGGACAAGGTCATGGAGATAGAGGACTACATGAAGAGGATAGTAAATGCCTCAAATGAAGACATTATCGAATTTAATGTAAATATGCAGGATGTTTATCTGAATGATCTGATGGAGCGTGTCAGTGATTATTATAACGATAAGATGAAACTGAAGTCGGTTGATTTTTCTATAGGAAGCTTTTCCAATAAACTGATCAGGACAGACCCTGACAGGCTGGTCGAGGTTATTCAGAACATCATAGAAAATGCGCTTAAATACGGTGACGGTAAGAAAATCTGGATAGATATAAATGAAGAAAGCAGTTACCTTAGGATCGATATCAAGAATACTGGCTGCACTCTGGCAAAGCACGAGCTTGCAAATATCTTCGAAAGCTTTTACAGAGGAACAAACACTAAGAAGAAGGAAGGCAGCGGCCTTGGACTTTATATCTGCAGACGTCTTATGACGCTTATGGACGGAGAGATCCACGCAGATATCATTTCCGGAGAGGGTAAGGACGCTTCGGATATCATGTGTATTACGCTTGAACTGCACAGTTAATATATGAAGCATCTGCAGACGTTAGATCATCTGCCTCAGACCGTCGGGCAGATCAAAAGATGGTTATTACTCAATGTGATTCAAACATAAGATTGAATCTGCAACTAAGGGTAGCATAAAAAGTATATTTTAGTTGGTTGCAATATATCATTTTATATTATAGAATCATTGCATAAGAACAAAGTAAACAGCTGATTCGAATATTTCTTTTCGAAAGAAGGCTGTATCAAATATCTGCGAAGGGCAGAGGAAAGGATAATTATTATGGGAGCAGTTGGTTATGTATTGATCGTAGTCCTTGTGGTACTGTTTTTTATTATCTGCTGGTACGTATCAACAATGAATGGAATCAGGAGGCTTGCACTTAAGTGTGACGAGGCTTCATCCGGAATTGATGTAGCACTTACCAAGAGATATGACGTTCTCACAAAGCAGCTTGAGGTTGTAAAGGAGTATACCTCACATGAGGCAAGAACCCTTTATGAAACCATTAGACTTCGTGCAGGAATGAGTATCAGAGAGAAGCAGGAAGCACTGGAAATGATGAATAATGCATCAAATCAGTTCAGACTTACAGCTGAAGCTTATCCAAACCTTCTTTCGAGCGAGACTTACAAAATGCTTATGGGATCTATAGCTGATTGTGAAGAGCATCTTCAGGCAGCAAGACGTCTTTATAATGCAAATGTAAACAGCTACAATACCAAGATCGTTATGTTTCCATCATCTATAGTTGCAGGAGCTATCGGAGCAGCATCAAAAGAACTCTTTGTTGCAGAAGCATATAAGAGAAATGATGTGCAGATGAAGTTCCATTAATGCAGCATGAAGGAAGTATTAATGATAAACAGGGGAAATGGAAGTCCGGCCGTTTATAAATAAGCGGCCGGATTTTCAGGATAAACGCAGAATACCGGAAAATGATCAGAGTTCTGGTGTTGATTAATGGCACAGCCTTAAAAATGTTGAGGTGAGCGGCATGAATGATTTCAATAATACAAATATAAATAATGGAGCAGGCGGCAGAGTGAATATGCCTGCACGTTTATATAATAATCCGCAGGGACAGAACGGATATGATCCTGACAGCAGACTTTCGGCAGGCAGCGGTACAGGCGCATTCGGTACTCCGATGAGCGATCCGATGGGAAGACCGATGGGACTGAATGACATGGATGATCCGATGTATGATCCAATGAATAATCCGATGGGACAGAACAACATGAATGGTTCAATGGGTGGTTCAATGGGTGGCTCGATGGGTCCAAGCGGCATGAATGGTTCAATGGGTGGCCCGATGGGTCCAAACGGCATGAACGGTCCGATGGGTGGCCCGATGGGTCCAAACGGCATGAACGGTCCGATGGATGGCCCGAATGGTATGAATAATCCCGCGGGTGGTCCGGGTGGTCCCGGATTTGGCAATTACGGAAGCCTGAACAATTCCGGTCCGGTAGAAGTGGGACTTTTTGGAGGCTTCGGTGCTCCGATGATCGGAAACCGTGCAAATCTTATGGGGACTCCGGTCGGCTTTGGAGGAATAAGACATGTCAGCAGATCGCAGGCTATGAATTCCAGAGGCTTCGGAAATCTAGTTTATGATAATAATTATAATGTCGGCGGTCTTAACGCTTATGGCGGACGCGGCAATATGAATTATAAATATCAGCATGGAGCAAATGGGTTACAGGGCTTCCAGTCTTATAGAAGCAAAGATCGTGTCAGCTCAAAGCTTGAGGAGATGAAAGGTAAGAGCCTTTCAGAGAAGATAGCAGAGCTTGAAAGAATGAGAAAAAGACATGCAATGATTTCTGCACTTGCAATTCTGGGCGTTGCTGTTTTCATTATTATTACGTTATTTGCAGGCTCTACAGGCAGTCCTCTTCTAAATGTTATGCCTATATTCTTTATGCTTTTTGCTATTGGAGCAGTGGCATTTGAGATAAGAAAGGGCGGCACGAGCATGTCGGATTTTAAAGCCCTTTATAAAAGCGTTTTCGTTGAGGATGTTCTGTCAAAAAGATTTCAGAATCTGTTCTACTCATGGCGCGGTGGTTTTTCACATATGGATGTTGCGAGCTTCAATCTTGTAAGAATGGGCAACCGCTTCAAGAGTGAGGATTATATATGTGCAACCTATAAGGGCGTTAAGTTTGAAACCTCTGATGTAGTAGTACAGCAGCATACAAGTAGTGGTAAGAGCAGTCACACGACAACATATTTCAGAGGAAGAATGTTTGTTATCTACATGCCGAAGATGATTCAGGCAAGTATAAGGATAACACCGGATGCTTTCATATTTTACCCTCCTGCAAACAAACATCTTGAGAAGCTGGACATGGAAAATGTCAACTTCAACAAGATATTCAATGTATATGCAAGTGATCCGCATTACGCATTCTATATTCTGACTCCGGATATGATGGAGAAAATGCTTTACCTTAAAGGTAAATACGGCAGTATCATGATGAATTTTGAAGGGGACAGGCTTTTTGTAGCAGTGCCTACAATTAAGGATACATTTGATGCAGACTTCAGTCGTGAGATCAATTATCCGACCGAGAGAGCAAAGACAGAAGCAGAAGCTGCTGTTATCACCGATATCATGGAGGTTCTTGAAGCTGTTCCTAGATTTTAAATCGCCATACGGATAGTGAACTTTAAAAATCCCGGTATAGACAATGCCTATGCCGGGATTTTTTCGGTATATTTACATTTATATGAAAAAAAATATATACAGATGCTTACTTAAAATGATACAATGTTGAAGGCAGTGGATAAATATTCGCCCGGTGCGATGAGATTTAAAGTCCGTCGGGGGATAATTTTTCCCAAATAGGTTATGAAAATATGTGAATGGTAGGAGGTATTTATGGGATTTTTTGACAATCTGAAGAAAAGTGCAGAAGGTCTGATGAATCAGGGCACATCCGGAAATATCAATGCAGTTCAGGGGGCTGTAGGGATAGCAAACTCGATAGGAAGTCTTGCGGGCAATAAGTCAGTGGATGTGACATTTGCGAAGCTCCCGGAAAGTGTAGAGGAATTCAGGGCTCTCCCGCAGGCAGCGTGCACGAATCCATTTGACGCAGCTGCACTTACAGTGGCAGCACTTTGCTGTTATCCCAAGAACAGGGAAATGTGTTTTGCAATGCTGGACGTCTTAAGAGGACCTAGACCGCTTAGCGGCGTGGATAAGCAGTTCATAAATGACAGATTTATGGACGGCAAGGATTATATTCCACGTTCATATTTTAAGGGGGCAACTCCTCAGAATGACTATACTCCGGCAGTTCCTTATGTGATTACGATCAGCGAAAACCCGTATTCATATCATGATCAGGGCTATGCAAAGCTGTATCTTCAGTCGGGTGGTGCCGACAGCCAGAGATATATACAGCTTCGTATGCTGAAGGACGGAAAATGGTGCCTTTGGGAGCAGTTCATACTGTCAGACATCAGACAGCCTGAAAGCTCAAATCCATGGGCCTAAACTGCCTTAAACCCCAGGGGATTAAACTGACATAAAATACGATGGGTTTTATCAGCTAATGATAAACTAAAGATTGACAAGGCCAGGTATTTCAGCTATAATTTTTGACTGGAAACTTGGCCTTTTTTAATGAATACATGGTGAAGAGAGGTCAGACAAAGCTGGTGTTTTATAAGACATACAACTATTAGTTATTTGGAACATGTATTCATCATTTAAGGCAAAAAATATATTAAGAAAGAGGTACTTAAAATGGCAGCAATCGATTTAACAAAGTATGGCATCACAGGAACAACAGAAGTTGTTTACAATCCTTCTTATGAATTATTATTCGAGGAAGAGACAAAGGAAGGTCTCGAGGGATATGAAGTTGGCCAGAACACAGAGCTTGACACAATCAACGTTATGACAGGTGTGTTCACAGGTCGTTCTCCAAAAGATAAGTATATCGTTATGGATGAGAACTCTAAGGACACTGTATGGTGGACAACAGAAGGGTATAAGAATGATAACCATCCAATGACAGAATCTACATGGGCAGCAGTAAAGGAGCTTGCTAAGAAGGAGCTTTCTAACAAGAGACTTTTCGTTGTTGATGCATTCTGTGGTGCTAACGCTGATACAAGAATGGCAGTTAGATTCATCGTTGAAGTTGCTTGGCAGGCACATTTCGTAAAGAACATGTTCATCGTTCCTACAGATGAAGAGCTTGCTAACTTCGAGCCAGATTTCGTAGTATACAACGCTTCAAAGGCTAAGGTTGAGAACTTCGCTGAGCTTGGTCTTAACTCTGAGACATGCGTAGCATTCAACATCACAAGCCGTGAGCAGGTTATCATCAATACATGGTACGGCGGAGAGATGAAGAAGGGTATGTTCTCTATGATGAACTATTACCTTCCACTTAAGGGTATTGCTTCAATGCACTGCTCAGCTAACTGTGATATGGACGGAAAGCACACAGCTATCTTCTTCGGTCTTTCAGGAACAGGTAAGACAACACTTTCAACAGATCCAAAGCGTCGTCTTATCGGTGATGATGAGCACGGTTGGGATGATAACGGCGTATTCAACTTCGAAGGTGGTTGCTATGCTAAGGTTATCGGACTTGATAAGGAGTCTGAGCCTGATATCTACAACGCTATCAAGAGAAACGCTCTTCTTGAGAACGTAACTGTTGATGCTAACGGAAAGATTGATTTCGATGATAAGTCAGTTACAGAGAATACTCGTGTATCTTATCCTATCTCACACATCAACAATATCGCTGCTGAGGTAAATAAGGTTTCAGCAGGTCCTGCTGCAGAGAACGTAATCTTCCTTTCAGCTGATGCTTTCGGAGTACTTCCTCCAGTATCAATCCTTACACCAGAGCAGACACAGTACTACTTCCTTTCAGGATTCACAGCTAAGCTTGCAGGTACAGAGCGTGGAATCACAGAGCCAACACCTACATTCTCAGCTTGCTTTGGTCAGGCATTCCTTGAGCTTCATCCTACAAAGTACGGCGAAGAGCTCGTAAAGAAGATGGAAGCAAACGGAGCTAAGGCTTACCTTGTAAATACAGGTTGGAACGGAACAGGAAAGAGAATCACAATCAAGGATACTCGTGGTATCATCGATGCTATCCTTAACGGTGACATCAAGACAGCTCCAACAAAGAAGATCCCTATGTTTAATTTCGAGGTTCCAACAGAGCTTCCAGGAGTTGATCCTAAGATCCTTGATCCTAGAGATACATACGCTGACGCTTCTGAGTGGGAAGCTAAGGCTAAGGATCTTGCTGAGAGATTCATCAAGAACTTTAAGAAGTATGAGACAAATGAAGCTGGTAAGGCACTTGTTGCTGCAGGTCCTCAGCTGTAATAAGTCATTACTATCTAAGCAAATAGATAAAAAACTAAAGAACACTCCGGTGGCTGCAGGATATCTGCCCGCCGGAGTGTTTTTTGGTATGTATTAAATGACGATTATATGATATTATAGTATGGATGAAATCATTTTTGCATTTTGAAATGTTTTATGATGGGAAAGCTTTTCCGATATTTGAAAATGTATTTATGAAGGGTAATGTGCCGGAAGTGTATAAGGCTTACATATGTATGTAAAGGGGAGAATGCTTGTGCTGCCGGAAATTTATGGAGGGTTAAAGGATGAGGCTTAAGGAGCTTTTGGAATATAAGGATATAGTTGTTCAGTGCCACGACAATCCTGATGCGGACGCACTTGCGTCGGGCTATGCAGTCTGGTGGTATCTGAAAAAAAAGGGCCGTGAGGCGAGGTTTATCTACCGCGGCAGGAATATGATCCAGAAGAGCAATCTCATGATAATGGTTGATAAGCTGAAGATACCGGTTGAATATGAGCCGGATCTCGAGATTACTCCTGAGCTTCTTGTGCTGGTCGACTGCCAGTATGGTGAGAGAAATGTTTCCGCCCTTGATGCCGGTACTATAGCTGTGATCGACCATCATATGAAGGGTACTAATACGGTTCCAATGTCTGAGGTCAGAAGCAATGTTGGAAGCTGTGCAACTGTAGTCTGGGACATGCTGAAGCAGGAGGGACTTGATGTAAATGAAGACCGCCTTCTTGCAACGGCTCTTTATTACGGCCTCTTCACGGATACAAATAAATTCGCAGAAATGTCGCACCCTCTGGACCGCGATATGGTCGACAACCTTATCATTTACCGCGGTATCATCACGGAGATGAGTAACTCCAACATTTCCTTAAGAGAGCTGAAGATAACCGGAAGAGCGATACTTGATTATAAATATAATTATGATAACAGATACATGGTCATAGAGGCTGAAAGATGCGATCCGAACATCCTCGGAGTTATAAGCGATTTTGTCATGGAGACCGCGGGCGTAAATGTGTGCCTTGCCTACTATGTTACTTCTTCTGAGGTGAAGTTTTCGGTCAGAAGCTGTATCAAGGAGGTCCACGCGGATGAGCTGGCTGCATTTCTTGCAAATGGACTTGGCGGTGGCGGAGGACATATGTATAAGGCGGGCGGCATGCTTAGGGCTGAGAACCTGCCTGATGCGGCGAAGACGGCAGGAGTTGATATTAAAGCTGAAAGCAATCTTCCGGCCAGTGATGAGAGAGTGGTACAGAAGCTTGCGCAGTACGTATTTGCAGAGAGGCTTAAGGAATACTACGATAAGTATCAGATCATTTATTCTAAGGATACAGTGCTCGATAAGGAAGGCATGGAGCTTTATGAGAAGGTTCCGCAGGAGCTTGGAGCAGTCAAGCTGTCAGAGGTTTATCCGGTAGGTACTCTGGTTGAAATCCGTACTCTTGAGGGCGATATAGAGCTTATGATAGATGATGAGAAATATCTTATGATAGGTATTGAGGGTGAGATATATCCTATTTCAGCTGAGAAGCTTAGAAGGAGCTATAAGATACTCAGTGATACCTACACCAGAAGCTTTGAATATGAGCCGCGTATCAAGAATATATCGTCAAATGAAGTCAAGATGGTCAGAGGCTACTCAAAGACAGTCATCTCGACGGATAAGAGCAGGATATATGCAAAGCCGCTTGATAAGAGCCTTAAGCTCTTTACAGAGTGGGATGAGGAAAGATATTATCTGGGAGAGCCGGGAGACTATATAGCCTGCCGTAAGGATGATGAACATGATATATACATAATCAGAGGAAACCTTTTCCCGAGGTTATATAAAAAGGCTGAGGAGTAAGAGGATTATCCTATTATTGTAGAATTAAAGAAGATGCTTCAGGTTATAAAAAACCGACCCCTAAGGTTAGACTCGGAATCTAACGATGGAGGTCGGTTTTTTAATCGTAATAATACTTTTTAGTTATCTGTAATACCGTACATTGACTTGATATCATCACTGAGCGTTGTTCCGTTCAAAATGCCCAGACTCTTTTTGATGAGATCCTCTGTGGTATAGCGCTTAAAGCAGCCAATCGTGAAAAGAGAATCATTGTTATATTCATAGCAGTAGAAGATATCTGCTTCATTTGAATATCCAAGAACATTCTGTATATTAGCTATCTCAATCCAGCCATTCATATCGATTATATCTGTCATATAAGAAAAATGAATATAGAGAAGTGAATCAGTATAATCAAATTCATACGTATGATTGTTGGGAGCATTGGCATATACCGAGATGTCCGTTCTTCCGATAAATTCTCCTGCAAGACTGTATCTGTATAAAGAACCGTCATTATAGGTCACAAGAATTATATCATCTGAAGAGGTGTGACAAAATGACATTCCTACGGGGCTCCTTCCCGGAGTATTTATCGATGCTGTTACTGTACCTGAGCTGTTAAAAACGTGTATAGCCTTGTCATTGAAAGCAGCAAGCTCATCTTCGGTATAGCCTGATACAAAGTTGTAATTAGCGGTCCAGTCATCAGGAAAATCAATGATCACTGGGGCTTTACCTGAATCAGAGAGAAGATAGCTGCCCTTGTCATCACGATACAGTACTGTTTTTGTCAGCGGCTCATACTCAGGAGATGATGAAGGCTTACCTAAATCTTCAGGTATATCAATGGTCCTGGCTGTGTCAGTTGTTACATCATAGATCAAAATATAAGCTTTATCATCCTTCGAGAGACTGTATGAAGTTATAATACTGTCATTCATAGTCGGATAGATGAAGGATTTCAGATCCTT
>Ga0310691_10005263_pt1 | contig 14226 bp, 11 predicted proteins | sample 176DNAGHGlowgp2_FD_203887 | JGI IMG/M metagenome (GOLD analysis project Ga0310691, IMG submission 203887) | Sheep rumen microbial communities from Palmerston North, Manawatu-Wanganui, New Zealand - 1766 DNA GHGlow gp2 (v2) (version 2) | ecosystem: Host-associated > Mammals > Digestive system >... | reverse complement strand
CGTATGTAGGTTATCAGACCAAGTCTGTCAAGGTGGCTGGCGCTGGTAAGTATGACATCCAGATTGCCGAGGATGTCAACATGCTGGAGCAAGTCGTTGTCGTTGGTTACGGTACAATGAAGCGCTCCGACCTGACCGGTTCAGTATCCAGTATCGACGAGAAGGCAATCAAGCAGGGTGTCAACACCTCTCTTGAGCAGGCTATGCAGGGTCGTATCGCCGGTGTACAGGTGACCCAGAACTCAGGTGCTCCTGGTGGTGGTATCTCCGTTCAGATCCGTGGTATCAACTCCTTGAGTGGTAATGAGCCTCTGTATGTCATTGACGGTATCCAGGTAAGTGGTAATACCAGTGGCAACAGCTCAGTGTTGAGCAGCATCAACCCTTCCGATATTACTTCTATTGAGGTGTTGAAAGATGCCTCTGCTACGGCAATCTACGGTTCCCGTGCTTCTAACGGTGTCGTTCTGATTACTACCAAGCGTGGTGAGGAAGGAAAGGCAAAGATTCAGTATGAGGGCTATTTCGGTTGGCAGAGTATTCCCAAGAAACTGAGCGTGATGAATCTTCCTCAGTATGCGGATTTCTATAATGTACGTGCTGCCATCCAGGGATGGGGTACCCGTGAAGACTATAAGCATCCCGAGTTGCTGACTAATGGTACGGACTGGCAGAGTGAGCTGTTCCAGACAGCCTTCATGCATAACCATACCGTAAACGTCAGTGGTGGTAATAAGGATATGCACTATTCTATCTCCGGTGGTTACCTGGATCAGGATGGTGTCGGTATCGGTTCTGGCTTCAAACGTGCCAGCTTCCGTGGTAATTTCGATACCAATATCACCAACTGGTTGCAGATTGGTACGAATGTCGCTTTTGCGAACACCAAGCAGAATATCACGTTCACAGAGAGTAATGTGATCTCTACCGCATTGAGCCAGTTCCCTGATGTGGCTCCCCGTAATCCAGACGGATCGTATGGCGTTCCCGAGGTGAATGATTTTGCTACCTATTACAGCAACCCGATCTTCGAGGCGAATATGAAGGAGAACAAGACAGACAACTATCAGCTGGACTATAATGTCTTTGCCAGTCTGACTCCATTGAAGGGCTTGAATGTCCGTGTAGAGTACGGTGGAAGCAGAGGTTGGAATAATACCTACTATTTCGTACCGGAGTATACCTATGGAAGCATCATGGTAGAGTCAAACTCCACCCGTACGAAGTCTATGAGCAAGTATGGCACATTCAAGCAGTATGCTACTTATAACTTCGACATCAAGAGCGACCACCACTTCTCTGTCATGTTAGGTCATGAGTCACAGTGGGGTAACTGGGAGTCTTTGAGCGGTACCCGTAAAGGGTATATCTCTGATGCTATCCACTCTCTGAACGTGGGTGACTCTTCCACATCAACCAATAATGGTGATGACGGAACGGAGTGGGGTATTGAGTCTTACTTCGGACGTTTGAACTATAACCTGCTGGACCGCTACCTGTTCACGGCAACACTTCGTACCGACGGTTCTTCCTCATTTGGTAAGAATAACCGTTGGGGTTGGTTCCCCTCTGCTGCACTCGCCTGGCGTATCAGCAATGAGCCTTTCATGCAGAAAACATCTTCATGGCTCAGCAACATGAAACTTCGTCTCGGATGGGGTCATGTGGGTAACCAGAGTTCAGGTTCTTATGCTTATGGTGCTACCATGGCTAACACTGCTACCGCATGGGGTACCGGTTACTATCCTGGTAATTTCCCCAACGCTAACTTGAAGTGGGAAAGTACAAAGGCATGGAACATTGGTCTTGACCTTTCTTTCCTGAACAACCGTATTGAGTTTATTGTTGACTGGTATTACAAGAATACTGACAACCTGTTGATGCAGGCATCCCTCCCCTCATACGTTATCAATAACGACTGGATGGGTATGTCGGCTCCTTGGGTGAACAGCGGTGCTATCCGTAATACCGGTGTTGAGTTTACCTTGAATACGGTGAATATCTCTAATAAGGACTGGCAGTGGCGTACAGGTGCTACACTCTCTATCAACCGCAATAAACTGACCCGTTTGAATAGCGATGGTTCGACGATTGCTGGTTCGATAGGCACCAATACTTATACGTTATCAGAAGTGGGTGGTCCTGTAGGTCGTTTCTACGGATACAAGGTTATCGGTATGTTTACCTGCGAGGATGACTTTTATCAGAAAAATGCAAAAGGTGAGTTCTTACTTGATGCTACTGGTGCTCGCGTCCAAGTGGCTCGTCCTGCTGAGGAAGGTGAGAACGGTGCTATGTATGAAATAGCACAGAACAGGATATGGGTTGGTGACTACATTTTTGAAGACATCAATGGCGATGGAAAGATAACATCAGCAGATAGAACCTATATTGGTGATCCTAATCCAGATTTCACCTTTGGTTTGAACAATACCATTACATGGCGTGACTTCGAACTGAGCTTCTTCCTTAACGGAAGTGTAGGCGGTGATATTTATAATATTGTACGTATGGAGCACACCAACACGCAGGGTTATGGTAACAAGATGAGTGATGTTGCCAACTATGCCCGTGTTAGTTTGTATAACCCAGAAGGTTCTGCTAACGACATCACGAATGTCTATGTGTCTAACGCATCCACGGCAAGTGTACAGCGTATCAGTGCTGCAGGTACCAGCATGAACGACAACAACCGTGTCAGCGACCGTTTCGTGGAGAATGGATCTTACCTCCGCATGAAGTCTTTGTCACTGGCTTGGAATCTTCCCAAGAAGTGGCTGGCTCCTTTGAAACTTGACTGGGTTCAGATATATGGTAATATCCAGAACCTCTTCACCATCAGTGGTTATGACGGTTACGATCCTGAAATCGGTGCTCAGGGACAGAGTGTGATTCTGCAGGGACTTGATAACTACCGTTATCCTTCTCAGCGCATCTATACATTCGGTCTGAAGGTTAAATTCTAAATATTGAAGAAAACGCTATGAAAAAGAATATAATATATATAATGTGTGCACTGATCGGCGGTTCTACCATGCTGACCAGTTGCGGTAAGGATTTCCTTGACAAGAAACCGACGGGCAATTACACCGCTGAGACATTCTATAGCAGTGATGCAGCCGTCAGGAAAGGAACGGAGCCGCTCTATAACCGTGCATGGTTTGACTTTAACCGTCGTGCGCTTGTGGGTATGGGCTCTTATCGTGCCAATGACGCATGGAACCCTTACGTAAGTGCTGAGTTCGCCCGTTTCCAGGTAACGGCACTGACAGAGGACATGGGTCTTGCCTGGTCAGCTCTTTATAATGTGGTGACCATGAGTAACGCCACCCTCTATAACTTGGAGAAATATTGTTCCGAGGATGTCAGTGAGACAACCAAGAATGCTGCCATCGGTGAGTGTTACCTGATGCGTGGATGGGCATACTTCTACCTGCTTCGTGGTTGGGGTGCCAATATCCTGTTTGAGGATAACCAGACGATGGTGGACAATCCTATCCAGCCGTTGAATCCGGAGGCTGACGTGCTGAAGTTCATCGTCCGTGACTTCCGTCGTGCGGCAGAGTATCTGCCAGAGACCGGCACCGACTTCCATCCTTCCAAGTATGCTGCCAAGGCTGCCCTTGCCAAGGCACTGTTGGCACAGAGTGGTTGGAATGATGCTACTAAAGGTGACCATGACCGTAACACCTCTATCCTCGCTGAGGTCGTAGAGCTCTGTGATGAGGTCATCAACTGTGGTCAGTATAGTCTGATGGATAATTATGAGGACCTCTTCAAGGCACAGCATAACGACAACTCAGAGACTATCCTTGCCATGCGTTGGGCAGATCCTAACACTGGTGAGTGGGGTGCCATGAATGCACTTTATTCCGACCTCGCATTCCCTGAGGTGACGGATGTGAATGTATGGGGTGGCTCACTGCATGCCTCAGTGGATATGATAGACCTGTATAACGAGGATCCTGCGGATACTATCCGTCGTGATGCTACTTTCTTCACACCCAATGAGCATTACAGCTATATCAAGGGTGCCGAAGGCGGATATACCTATGCCCATAACTGGATGCAGTTGAAGAAGGGTGTTCTTGGAACCAAGGCGGATGTCGCTCCTTCTGGACTGGCTCAGATGGCTTCTCCACTGAATACTTACATCCAGCGTCTTGCTGATGTTTACCTGATGAAGGCTGAGGCTATCCTGGGTAATGCTGAGTCTACTTCTGATGGTGAGGCTCTTGCTGCCTTCAATGCTGTCCGCCTCCGTGCTAAGGTTGACCCCTATAGCTCTATCACCTTCATGGATATCCTCCGTGAGCGCCGTATCGAGTTCTGTATGGAGTACTTCAACTGGTGGGACATGGCTACCTATTATCGCTGGAAGCCACAGACCATGCTCGATTTCTTCAACAACCAGCAGTATCGTGCTTGGGAGATGCGTGAGGGGTGTGTGCTGAAGAACGAAGACGGTACCCTCAGCTATCGTGGTGTCTTCCCTGGCACCAACAACTGGTATCTCACCACCGAGGAGGGATATTGCTTATGGAACGACTGCCTGCGTACGAGTATTGATGACAATACCGTGGTGCGGAAACTCACGCATGACGAGTATGTAGCTATGCGTAAGACATTGCTGACTGCCAAGGGCGCTGACTATCAGCCTATTACCCTGAACGAGTCTAATGTCTTCATGCCTTATCCTGAGAGTGACGTGATTCAGAACCACTACCTGAAGGAGGCTCCGCAGCCATACAACTTTGGTGAGGAATAATTAAAGTATGTACAGAAACATTATTAAACAGATATTTCTTATGAAGTACAAAATAAACAGCATGAGTCTCCTGGTGCTCTTCCTGATGGGAATGATATCGTTCAGCTTCATGGCTTGTAGCGATAGCAATAGCTCAGGCGGACAACCGGAGATCACGGGTGTCAAGATCTTAAGTTCTGACACACTCAATTACAGTTATGATGAATATTACACTAAGGCTGGTCCCGGCACTATGATAGCCATTGAGGGTAAGAACCTCGGCGGTGCCCTGAAGGTGTTCATCAATAATCAGGAACTGACGTTTAACACAACGATGAATACAGACCACAGTATCATCGTGACTATTCCTACAGAGGAGAAAGGCTTTAAGCTTTCCGCTTTCGACGATGTTCCTGACGAGATCCGGGTAGAGACCCACGGTGGCGTAGCTACCTATGAGTTTAAGGTGACGGCACCCGGTCCGCAGTTGCAGCGTATCCAGGCAGAATATCCCCGTGAGACCGGTGATGAGATTCTCCTGCACGGTCTGAACCTCGTGGATATTGAGGATGCTTATTTCTCTGATGTGACCGTTGAGGAACTGGCTGAGTCGGAGAGTAAGGAGATTGGTGGTAACCATGTTGCTATCAGTAATATTGAGACGGTTCTGATGGATCATCATCTTGCCTCCAATAACTCGTATGTGACCACTTCCATCTTGAAGTTTGCCATGCCAGAGGTTCCCTATCAGTCGGGTGTCATCGTTCTGGAGTGTGCCGCAGGTACAACCTATATCGCTTATTATAAGGTACCTGGTCAGCCTACTATCACCAGCATCTCTTCTGATATGCCGCAGATTGGTGAGGATCTGATTATCGAGGGTACTGAGTTTGTACAGGTGGAGAGCGTCAAGTATGGTGATGTCACCCTGACTGAGGATGAGTTTGAGGTGAACGAGGAACAGACTCAGATTACGATTCCGTTTGCTAAGAAACCATCTGCAGGCAGCGAGGCTAAACTGACAGTGACCACTCCTGGCGGTACCGTTTCTGTCGACCGCTTCTATGACTACTCAACTATCCTGACCACCTTTAATAAGGATGATGCTGGAAACTTCATCGATGCTACCAATAATGGCTGGGGACCAGATGCCCAGTTCATTGACGGTGGTGATGCCGATGGTGTCTATGCATATTGGAACATCCCGTCAGAGGGTACTCAGTGGTGGGGTACGATGGTTTACTTCCGTAAGGACTGGAGCGGTAACTCATTCCCACTCTCTGACAATATCCCTGACACCGCAACAGCGGACGAGGTGTACTTCGCTATCAATGTCTACAACGACGGCTCTGACTATAACAATGGTGCCTTCACAGGTTATGTCCGCTATATGTTCCAGCCTATCGGAGATAAAGAGAACCAGTATGACAATGGCTTCGCATGGGCAGACTACGACAATCAGATACCATCGTTCGCACGTCCTGTTCTTGCCGATATCAACAATGAGGCTCCCGTAGGCCGGTGGTATCGCCACGTGCTGCCATTAAGCTCGTTCGACTGCTATTGGGGCAAGACTTATGCGGAGATCAAGGCTACTGGTCTGAACCAGTTCCGCATTCAGTCCCTCAACCAGGGAACACCTTCTGGTAAGATCAATGTCAAGTTCGACAACGCTCGTGTGATCTATATTCCGTCTAAGTAATCATCAAAAGAATCAATATCTTATGAAAATAAAGAATATTTTAACCGTTATGTTGCTTGCCGCAGCAGCTCTGGGCTTCCAGGGCTGCAGCGACAGCGATAACGGAAACAAAGGTCGCTTCGGAAAGACAGGTGCTGGTACGGTACTTAATCTGTCCCATGACGGGGCAGAGGTCTCCGAACTGAATGTGTCAATGGGTGAGCTGACTTCCTATATGATTTCCATCAACACCGATGGTGCTTGGCAGGTAGCGATGCCCGATGCTGATACTACTTGGGTACATATCACTCCGCATGAGGGCTATGGATGGGCTGTCAATGAGGAGGATGCCACTAACTTGAATGCTTATGTGAAACTGAAGGTTGACTACAACGAGGGTGAAGAGCGTTCTACCATCCTCACCTTCACTACTGGTAGTCTCGTTGCTACACTGACCATCAACCAGGCAGGTCGTGGCAGTTCTGACGACCCCATTGAGAGTGTATGGGATATGGTGTCTAACATCAAGATGGGTTACAACCTGGGTAATACCTTGGAGTCTAACCACGATCCCTCTCAGTCATGGTTCCATCCTTCTGGTCCCGGTGACTGGAAGACTTACGAGACTTGCTGGGGACAGCCTGTCACCACACAGGAGATCATTAACGAGATTGCCGGCAAGGGCTTCAACATCATCCGTGTACCTGTGACATGGTTCCCGCATATCGACGAGGAGGGTAACATCAACGAGGAGTGGATGGCTCGTGTCGAGGAGGTTGTCAACTACGTGCTGAAAGCTAACTGCTACTGTATCATCAATGTGATGCACGATACAGGTGCCCGTGCCGAGGGACGTACTGACAAACAGTGCTGGCTGACTGCCGATATGGATGCTTATCCAGAGAATACCATTCTCTATCAGAAGATATGGAAGCAGATTGCAGAGCGTTTCAAGGAATATGACGAGAAACTTATCTTCGAGTCGTTTAACGAGATCCTGAATGCTTCTTATTCATGGACTGCTCCTTCTTCGGCAACCGACCAGGCTTATGAGGCTATCAACAAACTGCAGCAGGACTTCGTCAACGTTGTACGTGCTACTGGTGGCAACAACCAGTATCGTAACCTCGCTGTCACCACTTATGCCGCTACGGGTACGAGTGATGCTGCCCTTGAGGCGTTCCAGGCTCCGCAGGATGTGGTGCAGAACCATATCTACCTGACTATCCACTCTTACGATCCTTACAACTTCTGTAACAATAATTCTGGTAAGAATCAGGATGGCACAGAGTATGACTACAACATCAAGATTTTCGACGATGACTGTAAGGCAGAGATTGATAAGGTATTCGCACGCATCCAGAAGCGTTGTACCTCTCTTGGTATCCCCTTCATCTTCGGTGAGTTTGGTGCTATCGACGAGGATAAGAGTATGACAGAGCGTGTGAAGTATGCTACCTATCTGAAACAGAAATTCACAGAGTATAACATGACTGGTCTCTGGTGGATGGGTCTATACAACCGTGATGACGATGAGTGGTACGAGCAGGAGATTGTCGACGCTCTTATGAAGTAAACCACTAGTTGATAATATGAATAATGGGACTTTCCTTTCGGGGAGAGTCCCATTATTAGTTACTGAAACCTGCAAGCCTCTCTTTTAACCACAGAAAGGTTTTAAATAAGGTGGAATCTTGGAGGCTCCACCTTATTTATGATTATTCGTCGATGAGCTGATAACGATACCCTTGTAATTCTCGTTCACACGCTGACCAGCGAGGTTGTATATGGCACCGTTGTCTCCTGTAAGGGTACCTGTCATGATACCATCAGCAAATTCAACTTTAGAGTTCCATCCCCAGCCCCAAGTCCCAAGGGCTATTTCTTTGTCACCATAAACGACAGGTGCTTCAGTTTGCGCTGCTTTAAACTCAGCCTCTGTTCCGAAGAAAATACCATCAACTGTTATTTGCGCAGCCGAACCGATGCGGCAGATTATTGATAAATATGTTTGTAATGACAGCCCGTTTGTGTTTCCTATCCTTACCATTTCTTCTACAATGACAGACTATGAGAGTGCCCGTTCCAAATATAACCGCCACCTGAAGGAGATGGGCAGGATGATTGGTCTGCGACAATCGCTGACATCTTATGTGGCACGCCATTCTTGGGCTAGCATCGCCTACCACTCCAATATTGACATTTCCGTCATCGCCAAGGCACTGGGACATACCTCACCGCATACGACACTGACCTATATCAGTGAAATTGACGACAGTCGCATTGATACGGCTAACGAACAGATACTGGGAAAATTTTGTTTTTAATATCACAATATCACCAAATTGCAGCAAAAAGCGATATACAAAGGGATTGAGGTGGTGATGTTTGTGGTGATGTTTGTGATGTTATGTCATTTTCATTTATAAGGCGTTCAGACATGCTCCTTATTGGAACACATCATTCCCACCATGGGAATAAAGGATTCCCACCGTGGGAACATAGGATTCCCACCGTGGGAATGATGCATTCCCTTCGTGGGAATAAACCAGAAGATCCTGCCTGTTGTCTTTGAAAGTGTACCCACTGCCCTCAAAGGGTGATACTTTCTTAACGAAAACTTTGGATGTTTCGACTTAAAAGTGTATATTTGCAATCGTAATACTTTCTGCCTAATACTTTCTTTGCAGAATTGTGACTTTTCTTGTCATAATCCGCTTTTTAACATAGAAATATTTGGAGGTTTCGGGAATAATTCCTATTTTTGCAGATAAATAATGGCTTATTTTATGAATACAACAACATTCACAGCCCAGGATTGGAAAGAGCATGAGCAATTCGTGCAAATGTTTCGTGCCGCCAAGCAGCGAAAACATGAATGGCAGGCTAAGATGGATGTGCTGCTGAACGAGAAAGCTGCGAAATTGCGCAAGCGCCGTGAAGAGATTGATGCTTTGTTCGATAAATAAGAATGAATTTACTTGACATAGAGCGTATCAATGAATATGCACCTTACAAAATCGAAATAGAGAAGGGTCAGTATATTTTTGAAACTGACCATAACATTTTATATGTCGTATCTTTTGATGAAGATCCAACACCCATTGCTCTGAATGCATATTGGTTTAATTTAGCGAACCAAAGTTTAAGAGCTTCTCCTAGAGACCCTAAGATACGCACAACAGTAATCCTTATCATAGAGGAGTTCTTCCGTTCCAATCCTGACATTCTACTTTACATGTGTGATTCTGCCGACAACCAGCAGGCACAGCGAAACCGTCTTTTCCTTCATTGGTTTGACACTTATGGAAAACAAAAGGATTATTATACTTGTACAGAAATGGTAAAAGATGGAGAAGAAGAAAATTATATAGCAATGATAGTTAAACGTACACATCCACAATTTCAGACAGTTATTAATGTATTTAACAAGCAGATTGCTATGTTTCGTGCTAATAAACCAAATTCTCTTTGACTTCTGCCTAATACTTTCTTTGCAGAATTGTGACTTTTCTTGTCATAATCCGTTTTTTAACATAGAAATATTTGGAGGTTTCGGGAATAATTCCTATTTTTGCACCGTGTAATACCCTCCTGTCAGGAGGGAGCACGGATTAAGAACTGAATACAAACAATTTTATATTAACCAAACAATTAAAAATTAAAAGCTTATGAAAAAATTATTTACTCTTATTGCTGCTGCGCTGATGACTATTGGTGCAAGTGCTGCAGAACAGGTTGACCCGGGAACAACATTAACTTATGGTACGCCTGTGTCATTAAGTGGTAGTTGGGAAGGAAGGTATATCCAGCTTGACGGTGGTAATTCCGACAAATCTGCTTTTGACTACGTATGGATTAAGTACAGTGCCGTATCTGGTGGTGACATCAAATTCTCTATTGAATATAATGAGTGGTTGAAAGACGAGTCATGGGGTCCTTCATATTATAGCGATGCCTTACTGATTCAGGGAAAAAGTGGTGTAGTAGGTATTGCGGTAGAGAAGACAAAGACCTATACTAATGGCACTGCCAAGACAGACGGACTATACAAAGGTGAAATTTATGCAAAGCATGTTCGCCAAGTCTCTATTCAGGACCAAGGTTCGGCTGCGCAAATAACAGTTGATGGTATTTTCTTCGGAACAGAGGCTGAGTTTAAAGCTGCGCAAGCTGAAGCACCAGTCGTTTATGGTGACAAAGAAATAGCCCTTGGGACTTGGGGCTGGGGATGGAGCTCTACAGTCGAATTTGCTGATGGTATTATGACAGGTACCCTTACAGGAGACAACGGCGCCATATCTACAGGTTGGAGTGGCGCTGACTGGTCTATGTATAAATACCTTGTAGCCGTTATTGAAAGTTATTCTTCTACTTCGGATGAGCCCTACCTTCAGATTCTTGCAAAAGGCGCTTCTGATGACAAGAAAGCTGCATATCAAGCAATCTCTGAGACATTTACAGAGCAGAGAACTATTGTAATGGAGCTTGATCCTTCTTGCTCTAATGATGTTAGACAGTTCTGGTTCCAGGGAAAAACTAAAGGCGATGTTATTAAAGTAAGCAAGGTTTATCTTACAAATGAAGATCCTACAGCAGGATCTGGCGAAACTCCCGCAACTTCTACTACTTTGATTGACTATCCTACAAAGCAGGATGGAATTACCCTTGGTGGAACTTGCGCTATTGCAACTGTTAAGATTCACAATGCTGATGAAATTCCTGGCATCAAGTTTGCTAACAGCTACACTACTGAAGGTGCAGTTAATGACAATAAGGTTGAGTTGACAGTAGATGGTGGTTTCAAGAAAGGTGATGTTATTACGATTGCTGGTGCATTCAACAACTCTGATAACACCAAGAAAGCAGCTGTTGACCTCTTCACCATGGATGGAACAAAGGCTACAGTGCTCTTCACAACAGACCAGTTCATTAACGGTAAGGACAAAGAGGCTAATCCTGTTGAGCAGTCTTATACTTTGGCTGCAGATGCCGACAAGTTGTATATTGGACGTAATGGAAATACCGCTACTTTCGTTACTTTGCTGAAGGTCGTTCGCACTTCTTCTACTGGCATCCAGCAGACTATCGCTCCTGCCAAGGTTATTGAGAACAACGTGATCTACAACCTCGCTGGTCAGCGCGTGAACGAGAGCTATAAGGGTATCGTTATCAAGAACGGTAAGAAATATATTCAGAAATAAATTCTCCTTATAATCATAGATGAAGGTGGAACCCCAAAACGGGTTCCACCTTTTTTGTGTGAAAATTTGGAGGTTAGGAAAGAAAGTGTTATCTTTGCAAAAAATATGGTAGGCTATGGAGCAAAGGACTATACTAAATGAAGCGCAACTCGGTATCCTGCGTTTATTAAGCCGGATGACCCGTGTTGAACAAGTAGAAGAATTGCGACAGGTGATTTCCAATTATTATGCCCAGAAAGCGACGGAGGAAATGGATCGTTTGTGGGACAGTGGAGATTGGAGTGAAGAAAAGAATGAAAGCATATTAAAGGAGCATTTGCGTACACCTTATAAACATGCCCAATAAAAGAATAGTACTTGACACTAATTGCCTGTTGGCATGCATTTCTTCTAAGAGTGAATACTTTCGTATTTGGAAAGATTTCCAAAAGGGAAAGTTTGTCCTTTGTGTTTCAAATGAAATTATAGAAGAATATCAGGAGATTATTTCTGAAAAGGCAAATCCACAAGTGGCTGAAAGTATTATTAATGCCCTTGTAGAGAGTGATTATGTCGAATTTATTGACCCACAGTTTCGCTTGCGGCTGATAGAAGCTGATTTAGATGATAATAAGTTCGTAGATTGTGCTTTTGCTGCCAATGCCATATTTATAGTTTCTGAAGATGGGCATTTTGATGTCCTAAAAGATATTCAGTTCCCGCGGCTACTGGTTTTGAAATTAAAGCAGTTTTTGTCTGTTTTGGAAGATTCTCGCTGGTCAGAAGGTGAACGAGAGCTATAAGGGTATCGTTATCAAGAACGGTAAGAAATATATTCAGAAATAAATTCTCCTTATAATCATAGATGAAGGTGGAACCCCCAAGGTTCCACCTTTTTTGTGTGAAAATTTGGAGGTTAGGAAAGAAAGTGTTATCTTTGCCCTGTCAATGAATAACGAATAAAACCAATACGATAATGAAGAAGCTGTTACTACTAACAATGGTTGCTGCCTTGGTGGTCGCCTGTCAAGAAAAAGGAGAGATGGCAAAGGATTTTGTGAAAGTGGAGAACGGACACTTTGTCCGTGGTGGTAAACCGTATTACTATGTAGGTACTAATTTCTGGTATGGAGCCATCCTCGGTTCTGAGGGACAGGGTGGTGACCGTGCCCGCCTGGGTCGTGAACTGGATGAGATGAAGCGCATGGGTATCGACAACCTGCGTATTCTGGTTGGCTCAGATGGTGAGCGTGGGGTGAAGACCAAGGTGGAGCCGACACTGCAGATAGCTCCCGGTGTATATAATGATACTATTTTGGCAGGACTCGATTACCTGTTGATGGAGATGGGCAAGCGTGACATGGTTGCTGTGCTATACCTGAACAACTCATGGGAATGGAGTGGGGGCTATGGCTTCTATCTGGAGCATGCCGGCGAGGGTAAGCAGCCGCGTCCTGACGAGGCAGGCTATCCCGCTTTCATGCAGGCGATGGCAAAGTATGCCACCAACGAGAAGGCTCACCAGTTGTTCTATGACTACGTACGCTTTATCATCGGACGTACCAACCGTTATACCAACGTGAAGTATACCGACGACCCTGCCATCATGTCATGGCAGATAGGTAATGAGCCACGCGCCTTCTCCAAAGAGGCACTGCCTGCTTTCGAGAAATGGCTTGCCGAGGCTTCGGCACTGATCCGCTCATTGGACAAGAATCACCTGATCTCTGTAGGCAGTGAGGGCTCATGGGGCTGTGAGAACGACCTGAGCTCATGGACCCGTATCTGTGCCGATGAGAATATCGACTATTGCAACGTGCATCTGTGGCCCTACAACTGGGGATGGGCAAAGCCCGACTCCCTTATAGAGCATCTGCCCATAGCCTGTGAGAACACAAAGAAATACATTGACGAGCATCTTGCCGTATGCGACAGCTTGAACAAGCCTCTCGTCATGGAGGAGTTCGGTTATCCGCGTGATGGTTTCAAGTTTGCCATCGGTACCCCCACCGAGGGTCGTGACGGCTATTATAAATATGTGTTCTCCCTCGTTGCCGACAATGCCGAGAGTGGTGGTAAGTTCGCCGGTTGTAACTTCTGGGGTTGGGGCGGTTTCGCAGAGCCCAAGCACGAGCAATGGCAGGTGGGCGACCCCTACACCAACGACCCTGCACAGGAGGCGCAAGGCTTGAACTCCGTCTTCGCTACAGACACCACTACACTTGACGTTATCCGTACGCAAGTGGAGCGTATGAGCCATGTGAAGTAGTAAATATGTTAAAAAGTATGTGAGAAAGGCAAGAAAGTATCATTCTATTTGCGAAAATAGTGCTAACTTTGCAACCGATAATATTACATACTTAAAACAACAAAACGACTATGAGACGGATAGAGACTGTTCTGCTGTTGCTGTTGCTTGCTTGCGCATTACCCTTGCAGGCTCAGATTCGTGGCAGCGAGATACAAGTGAATGTCGTGCCTGATCACCAGGACTGGAACTACCAGGTGGGTGAGACGGCTACCTTCAAAATCAGTGTGACACGCTCCGCGACGCTGATAGACAATGTGACCATCGACTATGAGGCTGGTCCGGAGATGTATCAGGACGTGAAGAA
>Ga0310691_10005261_pt1 | contig 14232 bp, 13 predicted proteins | sample 176DNAGHGlowgp2_FD_203887 | JGI IMG/M metagenome (GOLD analysis project Ga0310691, IMG submission 203887) | Sheep rumen microbial communities from Palmerston North, Manawatu-Wanganui, New Zealand - 1766 DNA GHGlow gp2 (v2) (version 2) | ecosystem: Host-associated > Mammals > Digestive system >... | reverse complement strand
TTTATTGAGAATATTGCCTATAAAGATAAAATCAACAGTGTTGTATAGCTGCTGAAAAATACCGCTGCCAAGCAGAGGAAGAATAAACAATATAAGCGGGCCGGTGATTGGCCCGCTTGTCATGTCGACATTTCTGCCGTTTCTTGGCTTCTGAGATAGTTCCTTCATATCTGAAAGTATATTTTTGAATCGGATCATCCACAAGCCCCGTAGGGGGATAAAACCTTATTTTACTGCATGGATCATGAACATCGGAGTTGATGCAAAATTGATTTTATCCTCTTCAGACCACAGTTTTTTCCAGATATCAGTATCTGCATATACAGAAAATCCCAATGAGGAAAGAACTGCAATATCCCAATCTGGCCGCATTATTCTGGACAAAGGTATTTCCAACGCTATTTGTTCCATATCACTGTAGTCCACGTCAGGATTATCATTATGTATGCCTGCTGCTTTGGCGTTTTTTCTGTCTTCATCATATAGTATCCTTGCCTCATCGTTATATAGATACCTATACCAGTTTGCATCAAAATTGAGGAGCAATCCCCTCGGTTTAAGGACCCGGTGCCATTCAGTATATGCGGTGTCAGGATGCGGAAGGTTCCAGGTAAGATTACGGGTAATGATCACATCAAAAGAAGCGTCGTTGAATCGAAGCTCTTCAGCATTCATTTCATGAAAAGTGATTTTGTTGACAAGAACTCCGGCATTCATTTTGGCTTCATCAAGCATGGACGGTGAAAAGTCTATTGCGGTAACCTTATAGCCGGCTTCCGCGAGAATGACAGAGAAGAATCCCGGACCGGTTCCAATATCCAGAACAGATATGCTTCCGCGCGGTTTTTCACAGAAATGTGAACTTATTATGGTATCGATGGTTTCAAGCCAGATATGGTGAAGAGCGCCTCCAAGTTCTTCCTCGCGAATATCAAGTGAGTATGTTGCTGCGCGTTTTGACCAGTAGTTTCTGTTTTCTGCTATTAAATTTTTCTCAGACATTATCATTTCCTTTCTGTCGGATGATCTTTGAAGTTCATCGGTAAGACTCCTGCTGCAAACTGTGCAGTTTACTGTAAAGCCCTTCGACTTTAATCAGCTCGTCATGTGTGCCGGATTCAGAGATCCGGCCGTCGGAAACTACCAGTATCTGATCCGCGTCTGCGATAGTACTGATACGATGAGCAACAATCAGGACAGTTTTGCCTTCCTTCAGCAGATATGTAAGAGCCTGCTGTACCAGCTCCTCGTTTTCAGGATCAAGGAATGCTGTAGGCTCGTCAAGCAGGACGATAGGAGCATCTTTGAGTATAGCTCTGGCAATAGAGATCCTTTGGCGCTCTCCTCCGGAAAGAGACGATCCATTTTCCGAAATAACTGTTTCATAGCCGTTCGGCAATCCGGCAACAAATTCATCGCACCTTGCAGCTTTGGCAGCGGCAATTACACTTTCCTCCGATGCCCCGGTATCTCCAACGCGAATGTTGTTAATGATCGTGTCATTAAAGAGCACCACATCCTGATCTACTACAGCAATGTGCTTGTTCAGGCATTCAACAGAGACATCGGATATATCTTTGCCACCAATACATATCTGTCCCTCGCAGGCATCCCAGAGGCCGGTTATCAGCCTGAGGATGGTGCTTTTTCCCTCGCCGGATCTGCCCACTATCGCAGTCAGCTTCCCTTCAGGCGCGTTGAATGTCATGTGATCGAGCACACGTGGTGACCATGCGTCGGGGTCGTAAGAGAAACAAACATCTTTGAAAGAAATGTCGTAATCATTAAAAGATACGGACGGACGATCACATGGGACGGCCGAAAGCAACTCTTTAAGATTGCTCAGGGATTCTCGCATATAGATAAGATTAGAAAGTTCTCCGATAGCTTCAGCCGCGGGACCATATATATTCAGGACGATCGCGAAGAAAAGAAACATTACAGCCAGATCAATGCTTCCCCGTGTATATAGTAGTGATGCTGTAAGGATGACGATCCCTATACCCAGCTGAAGAAATACTTCAGCCCCCGAGACGAAGACGCCTGCAGTGACTTCAAGTTTCAGAGAAGCTTTCTGCAGTGCCTCCAGATTTTCTGCAAGCTGGCTGTATTTGCTGCCCGACAGCCCGTACGATCTTATTACGGGTTGTCCTTCTATATATTCAAGGATGGTTCGGTTGGTCTTTTTCTTGATGCCGAGCTGTATCTTTGTAAGTCTCGCCTGAGTCCTGAGGCTTAGGATCTGTATCAGTAACGCGACAGGGATGACACAGAAAAGAGCCAGTGCCAGCGTTGTGTTGATAAAACACATTATTACAACAGCAGTGATCTCTGACAATACCGCTGCGATAAGAAAGGGCACTGTGCTGCTCATCGCTGTTTCACATACCGCGCAGTCGGCCATAATGTTGCTTATCAGGCTGCTTCTGTCTTTTGTCCCGATATAACTCATAGGTAAATCGATGAGCTGCTCGATGACTCTGCGGCGCATGCGATCCATCTCATGATATGTAGGTATATTATTGGCGCGATCTCTCAGCCATACACCAATAAGGACTATCAGGCATACAGCAACACCGATAGCGGCCAATACAGTAATTTCCATTACGTCAGGAAGAGAACCCTTCGTCGAAGGAAGTACAATTGCTCTGATGAGATAATATATCACCACAAAAGGAAGGAACTCACAGATGTTCTTCAAATAAGCTGCCGCTATTCCCTTATTAAGACTTGAGAAACCTTTTTCCGATAGAGGCAGTAGGTCTTTAAGTTGTCTGATCATCGCTGCCTCCTTCTTTTCTGTTTATATGCCAGTCAAGTACACGACCATAAGATTTCCACATGTCCGCATAGAGACCTTCTTTTTTTAGCAATTCTTCATGTGTGCCTTGTTCGCGGATCTGTCCGTGATCCATTACCAGTATCTGGTCTGCGTTGATCACTGAAGAAAGCCGGTGGGCGATCATTATAACGGTCTTGTTTCGTGTAAGGCGATCGAGAGCATCTCTGATAAGGGCTTCGTTTTCGGCGTCCTGTGAGGCAGTCGCTTCATCCAGAACAATGACAGGAGCGTCTTTCAGAAAGGCTCTAGCCAGTGCAACTCTTTGGAGCTGACCTGATGAGAGGAAGACTCCGGATTCCTTCAGTATCGTCTCATATCCGTCAGGAAGAGATGTAATGAATGAATGGCAGTTAGCATCGCGCGCAGCTCTGATAACATCCACATCAGACGCATCCTGTCTCCCCGCCTTTATATTGTCACGTACGGATTGAGTAAAAATGTATTCATTCTGTAACACAAAGCTGATGCTGCTCATCAGCTGATCATAAGGGATATCCCGGATATCCTTTCCGCCGACCGTGACTGTGCCATGGTCCACATCCCAGAACCTCGCGATCAGAGAGGATATTGTGCTCTTTCCACTCCCGGATGGCCCGACTATCGCTGTAACAGTTCCTTCCGGAACAGCAAATGATATATCTGAGATCGCTTTGGAAGTACCGTTTTCCTCATAGGAGAACGATACGTCTGAAAAACGCAGTTCATGCGAATCCAGGCGTTCAGGGGCGGAACTTTCACGCATTGGCGGAGCCAGGAGGAACTCATCCATGCGTTCGATGTTCTCGTAGACACGCATGATCTCTTCCATGACACGGCCGATCTTAGGGATGATCGATGCGGCGGACGGCGCAAGTATAAGATAGAACACCAGGTCTGATGCGTTCTCCGTAGGATCTATACCTCGGTCGATCGCGTATAACGCCGCAGGGATCAGAAACAGGTATGCATTGCTCATAAGAGTTACGAACCAGCACATGTGCTTTTCCCAGTTACGTGTATATGGTATGACCATGCCTGTATAGTCTGATACTGCCTTGTTGAATGTCATATAGGCACAGACCGAGCGTCCGAATGTTTTCAGTAAAGTAATACCGCGCACGCACTCAACGGCCGCGTTTTCCATCTCTTCGAGGGCATCATAATATAGTTCCATCATGTGTTTAGCGCCACCGGCACCCATGGAACGATAGTGGAAAAAATATGCTATCAGGATCCCGGCAAGCATTGAGAGCCCGTATTTGAGGTTGACTGTGAGCATCAAAACAATGAGAACAACAGGGTATAAGACCGAAATGACGAGATCAGGGAGCTTGTGAGCGATAAAACTCTGGATCTGCTCGATGCCGCTCCCCATGATCCCGAACTCCTTCCCCGTGCCGGAACTAATAAGGAATCCGAGAGGGAGATGTGAGATCGCATCTGCAAAACTTAGTCTGAAGTCACGGGATGTGTCGAAAGCGGAGATATGTGAAAGTATCAGAGCACCGAAATATGTCAGTACACTCAGGGCTGATCCTGCAAACGCCATAAGACCCATGCGAAGTATCGCTGCATTACTTGCAGATCCGCTTCCCGACAGCAAAGCTTTTACAAGATCGTAAATCACTATGTAAGGGATAAAGTACGCAAGGGAAGAAGCAGCGGCAAGAAAAACAGAGGAGAACATCAGCAATGGTTTGCTGAATGAAATCCGAAGCACCCTTTTGATTATGTCGAGTCGTGATAAACCCATTGCCATTCTCCTCAAGTACAGGAATATGTTGATAATAACATTTAGTGTCTGCACCCATAACCCCCGGGGGAGGATCAATCCTCCGACTTTTTGTAATTTATTTTAAATATAACCCCCTACGGGGCTTGTGACAGTTCGAAAACGGTTTCTATAATTTATTCATACGTAAAGCATTTTTCTGTGCAATAGGAAAGGAAACAGAGATGAAAAACAGAAAGTTTGCGGTGCTGATGCTCGCGCTGGTACTTGTGATTTCTACTTTCACAGGATGCGGATCATCGAAAAGTGACAGTGCCTCATCAGATCATGTATTTACTATCGCTTCATCAACTGATTGCGGAGCAGAGGTAAACCCTCATCTGTATCACTCCGGAGCAGCCTTTTATGCTTTGGAAAACATATACGATCCGCTGGTGATGTACGCGGATGGTGAGATACAGCCTGCTATAGCAGATGAGTGGAAGGTCTCAGACGACGGCCTTACATATACATTCCATATTCGTGACAATTGCAAATTCTCAGATGGATCTATCTGTGACGCGAACAATGTTGTAAAGAATTTCGACGCGATACTTCAGGACAAAGAGTCATATGCATGGATGGGTGTTTGCGCCAACATGGATAAGTATTATGCTGTAGATGATAGCACCTTCGAATTCGTGCTGACCCAACCATACTATCCAGCCCTTCAGGAACTCGCTTCCGTGCGCCCTTGGAGAATGCTCGGAGACGCAGGATTCATGGATGACGGTTCGACCATCAATGGCATCAAGGAGCCGATTGGAACCGGTCCGTATGTACTTTCAGATTATAAGGAAAATGAGTATTCAGAGTTTGTCAGGAATGAGTATTACTGGGGTGAGGCTCCAAAGCTCGATAAGATCAGAGTTCAGGTCATTACTGATGGACAGACAGCTGTAAGCGCGCTCGAATCCGGACAGGTAGACATGCTCTACGACAACTATGAGAGTTCACTTATGGGCATCGATACGTTCAAGTCACTTGAGAGTGAGGGCTATGTATCCGCTATCTCGGATCCTGTGCTGACAAGAGTTATCACACTTAACTCCAGCCAGGAACCTCTTGGAGATTTCAATGTTCGCAAGGCGATCATCCTCGGACTTGACAGAGAGACGATGGTCGACAGCATCTTCGGAGGGCTTGAAGAGATGGCTCAGTCCTATTACTGGCCTGGCGTCATGTACTGTGATGTCGGACTCAAAGGATATGAGTATGATCCTGAAGAAGCTGCAAAGCTGCTTGATGAAGCAGGCTGGACACTTGAGGATGGAGCGGAATACCGCACAAAGGACGGAGAGACTCTGACTCTCGAATACTACTATGATGCTTCACACGAAGTTCAGACCAGCTTTGCTCAGATATTCCAGGCTGATATGAAGAAGATCGGCATCAAAGTAGATATTACAGGGGAGGAATCTGAAGCAAACAGCAACCGTATCTACGGAGGAGATTTCCAGGTTGGATATTCCGTAAGCTGGGGCGATCCACAGGATCCGTATTCGACCCTCAATGCCATGAGCCTTGACGGGTATACCGATGAGCAGTTTGCGCTGGCGCCATGCGAAGGCTACGATGACTTTGCGGCGACTGTACAGAGCACTTTCTCTGAGACTGATCCGAAGGTCATCCAGGAGAAGCACGACAAAATGCTTCACTACATTGAGGACCAGTACTGCATCATTCCTATTTCGTATCAGACAAACAGGGCGATCGCTCAGAAGGGCGTAGTTGATATTTCCTTCGGTTACTCGAATGTCATCCCGTTCGATACTGTAGGGTATGAAAAATAAACCGATCCTTGATCAGTGATCAAGGCAGGAGGACGGTATCCGGAAAAACCGGATGCCGTTCTTTGCATAGTATTAGCAAGACATGAAAAGGTATTTTCTCAAACAACTGATAATGATAATCCCGACACTGTTTCTGGTGACGGTCCTTTCGTTTGTCCTGATAAGGATGATGCCCACAGATGCTGTGGATGCATATCTGCTCATACATCATCTCCCAAAAACCGAACAGAACATTGAACTGGCCGAAGAGCGGCTTGGGCTGGATGAACCTGTAACAGAGCAATATGTACAATGGCTTGGAGATATAGTTCACCTGGATTTCGGCAAGACCTATTCCACCGGGCAGGACGTTGCGCCTATGCTTTGGAGCGCGTTTCTGAATACATTGAAGCTTGCGCTTGCGTCCATGATCTGGATCGTGATTATGACGCCCATATTAGGCATAGGAGCGTCCGCAAAGTCGGGGAAGTTGATGGACAAGGCAACGAGGGTGTACTGCCTCTGCGGGACAGCGATACCGACATTCGTTTTGGGCTTTATTCTGATAAGGCTGTTTGCTGTAAAGATGGGTATACTGCCTGTTGTTTCCGACGGATCGCTGAAATGCCTTATACTGCCTTCCTTTACATTATCATTATCCCATATTGCGTATTTCGTGCAGATGCTGAGAAATGAGATGCTGCAGAATCGTAGTGAGCAGTTTGTTCTATATGCGAAGGCACGCGGCATAAGTGAGAAAAAAATATTCCGTACCCATCTGCTCAAGAATTCCATTCAGCCGTTGGTAAACACAGTCGGTATATCAATCGGAGGACTTATCGCGGGAACTGTTATTGTTGAGAATGTTTTCTCCTGGCCAGGGCTAGGCAGACTGATCACCAAAGCCATTCTGTCCAGAGATTATCCTGTGATCCAGGGATATATTCTTATTGTCGCACTGACATACATCGTAGCAAATACGCTCTCTGATATGTTGAGCGTGATCGTCGATCCAAGGATAAGGCTTGGAAAGGGGGACGCATCATGATCAGAGAGAAAAGCAAAATGCAGGTTTCCGTCAAGATAGCCTTTGCGATACTTGCTGTGATCATCCTGGTCATGGTGTTTGCTGATGCAATCACGATCCATGACCCGACAGCCGTTGACCTGAGCGCGAAGTTCCATGATGCTGATGCGGAATATCCTTTTGGCGCGGATGACTATGGCAGATGCATTTTCTGCAGATGTATATTTGCTATCCGCAATTCCGTAGGGATCGCATTTTCTATTGAACTGGTATCGGTATTCATCGGGATGATCCTCGGAATGAATGCGGCATATCGTGGAGGCATCGTCGACCAGGCATTCAATACTATCTGCAACGCGCTTATGTCCTTCCCGAATGTGATCCTGATCATGCTGATAATCGCGCTGTTGGGCGCAAGTACACGCAACATAATAATCGCAATGTTGCTGGTGGACTGGATATGGTATTCGCGTGTAACGAGAAGCCTGACACTCAGTCTTAAAGAGAGAAAATATGTGCAGGCCGCGAGACTGAACGGGGCATCTCCGGTGACCATACTCAGAAGGCATATCGTACCCGGGATAGTTCCTCAGCTGACAGGACAGTTTACCCTTTCCTTGGGAAACGTTATTCTGGGGCTTGCAGGGTTTTCGTTCCTTGGCATCGGTATACAGCGACCTATTCCCGAATTAGGTGTAATGATCAGTGATGGATGCACCCTGATCCGCACTAACTTTTCAGTGCTTATGTGGCCGGGACTGATACTGTTTATCATCGTTCTCGATATGAATGTGATCGGAGAATGGATCAGCGAGCGGCTGCGCAAACAGGCATAGCGGAGGCTTTGGAATATGAACGACATGCTGCAATTGAACGGCTATGATCTGACCCTAAAAACGAATGGCAGAGAATACAAAGTGATTTCCGATGCAGACCTTGAGATCCAAAAGGGAGAGATCGTAGGTCTTATCGGAGAGAGTGGCTGCGGAAAAAGCATGTTGTGGAAGAGCATGCTCGGGCTTGCAGATCCAAACAGATGGATGGTCAGCGGAGAGGCCGTCCTTAACGGCGTAAAACTGGATATAAAGGATAAAGACTCCATGTCTGAAATACGCGGGAATCATGCTGCGGTCATTCTGCAGGATCCCATGAGTTCTTTTGACCAGGTCTTTACGATAGAATATCACTTCATTGAGACCGCAAAAGCTCACAAACAATGGTCAGACAAGGAAATACATGATAAGGCGGTGGCTCTTTTAAAAAGAATGTTTATCCGTGAACCTGAAAAGGTGTTGAAAATGTATCCTTTTCAGTGCAGTGGAGGCATGCTGCAGCGAGTAATGATAGCAATCGCCATGATGATGGATGCTCCGCTGATCATAGCCGACGAGCCGACGACAGCCGTTGACGTTACTATACAGAGAGAGATAACTGCAATGTTGAAAGAGGTAAACAGAGAACGAGGCACCAGCATTCTGTTTATATCCCATGACCTTAAAATAATAGAAGATATTGCAGACCGCATATATGTAATGTACGCGGGGAGTATGGTCGAATCGTTTCCCGCAGAAAAACTGAGAACAGCACAAGTGCGCCATCCGTATACGATAAAACTACTGCAGGCTAGGCCATCGTTTACCAGGGATTATCTCCCTACACTTGAGGGAAACCTTCCGACGCTTTCTGAAAGACGCGAAGGCTGCCCTTTTGCGCCTAGATGCGGTTTTGCCGAAGAAAAATGCCGGGCTTACGATATGGAGAGGTACAGCGCCGGGGACAAACACATGGTCCGTTGTTGGAAATATAGGGATATTTATGAAACTGATCGAAGTTGACAACGTAACAAAGATATACCGAAGAGGAAGCGCGTTCAGCTCGGCAACGGTCAAGGCTGTCAGCGATGTCAGTCTTGATGTTTTCAGTGGGGAATGTCTTGCTTTGGTCGGAGAGAGCGGTAGCGGAAAAAGCACTCTCGGACGGCTTGTTATTGGTCTTGAACCTCCGACACAAGGGAAGATACTGTTCAAGGGACATGAAATAGATGTGCGTCATATCGACAGGCAGACACGTCAGGCGCTGCAGATGGTATACCAGAATTCCTTCGAGGCTACAAATCCGGGTTTTACCGCCAGACAGGTAGTGGAAGAACCGATAAGGTATTTTAGAATGGCTTCCGGCGCGGAAAAGGACAGAATAATAACTGATCTTCTTGAAAAGGTAGGGATACCGGCAATAGAGGCAGACAAAAAAACCGTTGAATTCAGTGGAGGACAGCTTCAGAGGATCTGCATCGCAAGAGCTCTTGCCGCAAAACCGGAGATGATACTTCTCGACGAACCCCTGAGCAGTCTTGATGTTTCTGTTCAGGCACAGATACTGAATCTGCTGAAGCGACTCAGGGAGGAGCTCGGTCTGACATACCTGCTTATCAGTCATGATCTTGAGACGGTCTATAATCTTGCTGACCGGGTGGCCGTAATGTACTCGGGAAGTATCGTAGAGGAAATAGATGATATCGATCTGTTCCGGGAACTCAGGCATCCATACACATCATTATTGCTTGGCACGGATGAATCAGATAACAAAAGATCGGAAGATCTCGATACTGTGAATGACAGAGGATGTGTTTATTCAGCCAGATGTAAATATGCAGATGAGCGCTGCAGGAATGAATCCCCTGCACTGACGGAGATCGGGACAGGTCACAGGCTGGCTTGCCATAGAATGAGATAAATACAAAGTGAGGGACAGGCAATGGATCAGGAAAGAATAAACAGTGAGTGGTCTGAGAGTTCAGAGAACTATGACAATATCATACAGGCAGAACTGCGAAGCTTCCGACCTGCCGCATGGCAGAAGCAGATATTGTCTCGCTTTGATAGCGGGAGAATGCTCAGGATCCTTGACATAGGCTGTGGACCGGGCTTTTTCACCATCATTCTTTCTGAGAAGGGCCATGAAGTGACCGGTATTGACGGCGCGTACGGGATGCTTGAAAAAGCAAGACGCAATGTTGCCGCCAGCGGATACGCTTCAGAGATCGTTGAGATGGATGCAAATAATCTTAAGTTCGAAGACAATAAATTTGATCTGATAGTAAGCAGAAACGTGACACATACTATTCAGGATCATGTAAAGGCATATAGTGAATGGAAACGGGTCCTGAAGGAAGGCGGGGTACTGCTTATTTATGATGCTAACTGGCATCATATAGAAACTGTTCCTGAAGTAAGGAAGAGGTATATCAGAGACTGGAAAAAATGTGTCAGCGTGTATGGGTCTGATTTCAATGGAAATACCGATCCTGAAGGAGCACCGCATATGGATGATATCGAAGGGGGGCATCCCCTGGGAGACATAGTCAGACCTGACTATGATATAGGGATACTGAAAGCAATTGGTTTCAAGAAAATAGAATATAAGAGAGACATTATTAGCTCTCTATGGGACGAGAAAGAAAAAACACTTTACGGCTGCACGCCAATGTTCGAGATAAGCGCCATAAAGTAGAAGGGCGTTCCTGAAGCGGGTGATCCGAATCGTTGTTTTCCAACCAATATTCAAGAAAGAAAGGAGGAATGCAACATCATCCAATTTACTGTTCGGAGAGCCCGCTTTTATTGTAGTTAACTGCAATTCCTCAAGTTTACTCAAGCCAGTTAATCTGCAAAACCTTGGAAATACAAAGGCTGATGCAAGGTGCCTAGGGTCTGCTGTCCTGAGCACCCAGCAATGGAACGCTGAACGATGAAATCCATCCATTTAGTCACAGAGTGCTCAGGGGTAATTCCCCAAATAGACCAACAAAAAACGTTGAAAGTTCAACCTGTGTAATGAATTGGTCAATTATTTACACTCAAGTTTACTCAAAGTAAAAACCCTTGAAATCGTTCAAATTTCAAGGGTATAAGTGGTGGATGATCAGTGGCTAGAAATATAAGCAACGGGCCTGAAACCCAGTAAAGAGAGGAGGTTCAGCGACATCATCCTCATCCAGTACTCAAAAAATACTCAAAAAAAGAAGCTCTTGGCACTTTCCGGAATCATCCGAAAAGTGCTTGAACTTATTTTGACAGACTGTCGAAGCCATTCTTCAGGAATGAGTCTATCGTACACTGGATATCGTTCCATTTACCATCATGATGCCTGATATTGCGCTTGATCACAGCAAGACAGCCGTTCAACTGAAAATAGAACATGGTGATGAGAACATCATCATCCAGGCCGGTCGCGGCTCTCATGTGCTCGAGAAAACTGTCCATGTTGAAGGCTGCGATCCGCTCAATTACCTGTGAATGGAGCGAATCAGAGAAGAACAGAGACTGATACTTGCTGTTGTCCCTGATGAATCTGCACAGGGGATATCCCTTGCTGCCTGATGACGCCTCGCAGCCGATCTGCACAAGCATGCTGCTGGCACTTGTAAGGGCATCGTTGAAGAGCTCATCAAGGACTTCACTTGTATTGCTGTAATGAAGGTAGAAGGTGCCGCGACTTATCTCCGCCGCCCTGCAGAGCTCGGAAATCGTTATGTCTGCGATGTCTTTAGCCGAGAGCAACTCCAAAAGAGAATCCTTGATCACGTTCCTCGTATATACCGAACGGCGGTCGGTCTTTCTGGCTTTTTCTGATCTCATACGCTGCCTCCATGACGCATTCATAATAAAGGCCGAGCGGAGCTCATGGCCCGCTCAAATAATTAACACCCTGTATATTATTTTATACCTCTGGTCATTATCATCAATCATGAACATATTTTGCACAATGTGTTCATTATCTTTCAGATAAAGTCATCATTGTCTTGAAGCGCATCCCCCTGAGAGGGTTAATGCGTATGTGCCCGGCTGATATTCTGTGTATATCACTTAAGAATACAGGAGGTCAGCAAAATGAAGATAATGGTATGCGGCAAGGGTGGTTCGGGAAAAAGTACCGTAACTGCGCTTATGGCAAAGGAATACGAAAAGCAGGGAAAAAGAGTCCTGGTCATTGACTGTGACGAATCCAACTATGGACTTCACCAGCAGCTGGGAATGGAGCTTCCGAAAGACTTCACGGATTATGTGGGCGGAAAGCAAAGGATCATGATGCTTTCAGCTAATGGCCCGATGAATGTACCGCCGCTGTTCGACCGCAGATGGACATTCGATGATATCCCTGAAGAGTATCTGTCCAGGAGGGGCAATGTCATGCTCATGTCACCGGGCAAGATCCATGACGCGAATGAGGGCTGCGCATGTTCATTCAATATCGTCATGTTCCAGTTCCTGCCTAATCTCGACCTTGCTGAGAACGATGTAGTCATCATGGATATGGAGGCAGGCATCGAACACTTCGGACGCGGCACGGGAATGAGCTGCGACAAGGTGATAATGGTAGTTGATCCGTCGTATGAGTCGCTCAAGCTGTCTGCGAAGATCAGTGAGATCTGCAGTCACATCGGAAAGGCTGTGTATTATGTGATCAACAAGGCGGATGAAGAGAATGCCGGGATCATGAGTGAGAAGATCAGCAAGCCTGAGATGATCGCGTGCGTTATGCCACAGAAGAAAGAACTCCAGAAAGCCGGTCTCACCGGAGAGCCGCTTGAAGGACAGTATGAGGAGATACAGGAACTCATAAAGAAAATTGCTTAAAATAGATCTGATTAAAACTCCGAGACAATTTATTTACAACGAATATGATATTATTAAGGAAACTCAAGAACCAGACAAATCGGAATGGCGGAGTAGTTATGAGCAATATCATAAGGCTGAATGAAACAGCGCCAAATAACGGATGGATCGTCATGTCCAATCAGGGAATGGATTGTTTTCTTGATCTTTTGATCACGGCAGCAGACGTTTTTGAAAAGACGGAGCATCAGAAGAAACTGATATCATTTCTAAAAGATCAGAAAGGCATATCTTGCATAAGGATGGGTACTATAAACCGGAAGAGATTGTATTGATGCCGATCCCGGGATCCGGAAGTAAAGAGTTCCTGTTTTGCGTAAAGATGTATTGCGAAATGTGATAAAGCAGAAAACACAAAATGTTCACAGATATTATTAGCACTCTCTATTGACGAGTGCTAATAATAGTGATATAACATAATCAGAACAAAGGAACAGAGAAGATCAGAGCTGATCCAAACCCTCCTTCCCTTGCTCAGAAACATAAAAATGTTATTGAGTAAAGGAGGTGTCATTATGTTAGTACCGAGTATTTTTGGAGAAAACCTTTTTGACGACTGGTTCGATGCTGATTTTCCACAGTGGCCTGAATTCAGGGATCTGGATAGGGCAGAAAGAAAGCTTTACGGCAGGCATGCGGACAGGCTGATGAAGACAGATGTCCATGAGCATGACGATCATTATGAAGTAGATATTGATCTGCCTGGATTCAAAAAAGAAGAAATCAAATTGGAACTGAATAATGGCTATCTGACGGTTGGTGCTTCCAAAGAGCACGATCAGACAAATAACGGTAAAGCAATCCGCAAGGAGCGGTATTCCGGTTCGATGAGCAGAAGCTATTATGTTGGAGAGGGCATAAAAGAGGAAGATGTACATGCGAAGTTCGAACATGGTGTCCTGCATCTGGAGCTTCCGAAAGAAAAAACACCGGAGGTACCGGAAAAGAAACTGATTCAGATCGAAGGATAAATACAGAAGTCTAATATTTATGGAGGCGTTGAACCATCTGGCGAGACGCCTCTTTTTTTGAGAAAAATGTTATCGCCTTTATTCAGTTATTTACTTTTCGTGTTAAAGAAGGCTCTTTGCTGTCTTACTTTTGCTGCTCAATAGTGCAAATATAAAAGAACATGATATGTTTCCGCAAACGGGCATGTACTATGT
>Ga0310691_10005260_pt1 | contig 14232 bp, 14 predicted proteins | sample 176DNAGHGlowgp2_FD_203887 | JGI IMG/M metagenome (GOLD analysis project Ga0310691, IMG submission 203887) | Sheep rumen microbial communities from Palmerston North, Manawatu-Wanganui, New Zealand - 1766 DNA GHGlow gp2 (v2) (version 2) | ecosystem: Host-associated > Mammals > Digestive system >... | reverse complement strand
ACTTGGATAAACCAAAAGCGATAAGCGCATACATGTATGCTCTATCGCTTTTAATTTATCCTTTGATTGCAAGCAATTGCTATTGAGACAAACACGTGCTTCGGGCTTTGCATTAGCGTGCATGAGTATGACGAAATCTTGCGAATCGTCGCCGGACGGCGATGAATTCTTTTTGGTTGTGGCTGAAGTGTAGGTTAACAATCGCTTAGCAGCGGGATTGAGGGAAAACTTGGTTTCCGCTGTCTTTTTCTGGTGTATTGGTGCTTTTATGACAGCGAAATTTGAGAAATCCATGATTTTCGCTGTCTTTTTCTGGTGTATTGGCCCTTTTATGACAGCGGGATTAGAGAAAAACTCGATTTTCGCTGATTGATTCGGGCCTCTTGTCTCCTTTCAGGCAGCGGGACTTGAATCTATGATTGCAAGCGGCCGTTGACGCCAATAAGCAGTTTCCTCTTTTTTTTCCCCCAAAAGGCTAAATTAATAAAAAAAGTATCCGATAACCTTTATAGCAAAGTAAAAATATGTTTGTTAGAATGGAGGGATCATTATGAGAATAGACTCTTTTGGTTCTGTGACAGGAGTATATGGAAAGAAGGGCGTGTATAAGCCTCAGACTGTTGCTAAGTCGGGGAGTCTTGACAAGGTAGAGATATCAAGATTCGGTATGGATTACCAGGTGGCAAGAAGTGCCGTTGCCAAGACACCGGATATCAGAGAAGCTAAGGTGGCTGATATTAAGGCTATGCTTTCTTCTAATAGTTACAACGTCTCTATAGAAGATGTCGCAGATAAGTTAGTAGGCAACCTGTAAAGGAAGGCGGTAAGCGGATTTGGCAAGTTTGATTGATGAACTTATAGAGGTTCTTGACGGCGAGAATAAGATCTATGAAGCCTATATAGATATTGCAAGAGAAAAGACGACTTTTATCGTGAAGAATGATCTTGAGGGGCTTTCGGATATAGTTGGTAAGGAACAGCTTATCATAGAGCATGTGAATAACCTCGATAAGAAAAGAGAAGAATTGGCTAAGGATATAGCTGATGTGCTTGCTCTTGATACTAAGAATGTTACTATTAAGGACATAGCTACAGCTATCAGAAATCAAAAAGGTGAATATGAGAGACTTACGGAAGTTTTTAAGGCTCTCAAGAAGACACTTTCCATGGTGGAAAGAGTGAATATGACTAACAGTCAGTTGATCGCTGAGACCATGGATATGATCAACTTTGAGATTAACCTGGCACAGGCTTCAAGGATGCAGCCTATGACAGCAGATTATGGAAAGGCAGATGTTGCTGATATGAACGCAGCGAGCAAGAAGTTCGATGCTAAGCAATAGAGGGTGATTTTATGGCGAATGGATTTGGTGGATTGTATATAGGTGTATCTGGATTGCATAATTCCCAGAACGCTATCAATACAACTTCTCATAATATTACAAATGTGAACACTACAGGCTACACCAGGCAACAGGTGGTATTCAGTGATGCACCATATGATACTGTGGGAGGCAACAGTATAAATCCTATCGTCAGCGGATTAGGTGTTAACGTTCAGGAAGTGAGACGATGCAGGGATGAGTTTCTGGATGCTTCTTACAGACTTGAGATGGGAAGACTTGGCTTTTATGAGAGCCAGTACGATGTTGTCAATGAGGTTGAATCACAGTTTGGTGAACTTACAGGTGTTAAGTTTCAGGAGATTATGACTAATCTCAAGTCGTCTGTTAACGAGTTAGCGCTCAGCCCTATGAATGCTGTGGCTCGTACCTCTTTAGTACAGAGTGCCGTAGCATTTGTCGACAGGGCTAAGGAGATAAGAAAGTCTTTGTCGGAATATCAGCAGACTCTTAATACGAACATAGAGAATATGGTTGCTGATATCAACGATTATGCGAAGAAGATCAATGCTCTCAACAAAGAGATTCTCAAGATAGAAAACGGCGGCGAGCATGCGAATGATCTTCGCGACCAGCGAGATGAACTTCTCGATTCTCTTGGCTCTCTTGCAAAGATTACTTACAGCGAGCAAAGAGATGGAACGGTAGAAGTTCTGCTAGAAGGCAATACTCTTGTTTCTACGGGCATGAGCTTTGATATAGTCTTAAGCCCTATTGAGGGTACGAACCTTACAAAGCCTGTGTGGGAGATATCAGGACAGGATGTATTTGAGATACGTAACGATATCGCTACCGGTAAGAACAACGATATAGGAAAGCTTAAGGGACTCTTGCTTGCGAGAGGTGAAGGTCTTCCGACTTATGAAGATATACAGGGCGATAGTGATAAGGAATATCTTGAGAGAGTTATCAACAAGTCAATCCTTATGAAAACTGTAGCTAACTTTGATAAACTTGTAAATACTCTTGTTGAGGATATCAACAATGTCCTTTGTCCTGAAAAAGAGATGACTGTTACTCTTGAGGATGGTACTACTGTTACCGGTTCTTTCCTCGATATGGACAAGACCTCTTATGGTATGGATCAGGACAAGACTGTTGGTGAAGAACTCTTTAAGAGGACCTCAACAGACAGATATAAAAAGGTTACCGGCGCTGATGGCAATACCTATTATATGCGCAACAACACTAATGTGTTTGGTAACGAGTCCAAGTACACCATAGCAAATCTCGAAGTTAATCAGGTTGTGCTTGATGATGTAGGTAAGATACCTCTCACAAGTAAGACTGGTGAAGAGGAATTCACCAAGACTGAAGAGCTTCTTGATCTGTGGGGAACGGATAAGCTTATATTCGATCCTTCGACTTATGCGAAGGAGAATTATGAAACTTTCTACAACAGTGTTATATATGATCTGGCTCTTACAGGCGAACTCATGAAGGATATGACGGCCGGAGAAAAGAGCATGACAGAAGGACTTGACAGCCGAAGGCAGGAGGTTGCCGGAGTCTCTTCAGACGAGGAACTTACGAATCTCATAAGATTCCAGAACGCTTACAATGCTTCTTCGAGATATATAACCGCAGTCAATGAGATGCTTGAACAGCTTATGAATAAGCTGGGCGGCTGACAGTAATGGAGGGATGACAGATGGCATCAACTTTCTTTGGATTAAATATAGCATATTCGGGTTTGCAGACTTATCAGACCGCAGTCAATGCCACCGCGCATAACATCTCCAATGTCAAGACGGAAGGCTATTCGAGACAGCAGGTGGATATCAAGGCGGGAGATGCTCTTAGAGTATACAGCTCCTATGGTTGCGTCGGACAGGGCGTTAACGCAGTATCTATAGAGCGTGTAAGGGATACTTACTATGATGAGAAGTACCGCAACAATCAGTCAAGACTTGGTGAGTATGAAGTTAAGGATAACTATATGACTCAGATGGAGGATTATCTCAATGAGTTTTCTATAGATGGCTTTACTACTGAGTATGATAGTTTCTTTGCTGCAGTAGATGAGCTTCAGAAGGATCCTACTGATGATACAAGGAAGAACAGAGTTATATCATCGCTTAGGAGTATGAGTGAGTACTTCAACGAGCTTACTCTTGACTTCAAGAACCTTCAGATAGGCGTCAATCAGGAGATCAAGAACAAGGTTGAACAGATCAATACGATTGCTGAGAACATCGCAACTCTCAATAAGCAGATCAACGTCATCGAGGTTCACGGTTCTCGTGCGAATGACCTTCGTGATTCCAGAGATGCGCTTATCGACAAGCTGTCTAAGATAGTTAACATAGATGTGGATGAGAGAGAACTTGGCAACGGCGCGACTACATTTGACGTGAGAATCAATGGTCAGGAGCTTGTAGATACTTACAACTTCAACCGCCTTGCGGTTATAGGCCGCGATGATAAGAGAAATGTTTCGGATGCCGAGAGCCTCTATGAGGTAGAGTGGGAGAACGGTGTAACCTTCAACGAATACCTGGATTCCCTCGGTGGTGAATTAAGGGCGCTCATCGATATAAGAGACGGTAACAACGACACTCTTGAGGTAGAGCCTGCAAAGACTATAAGTACCGAGACGACTTTTAATTCTGGATATAAGGGTATACCTTACTATCAGACGAGACTTAACAAATTTGCTACTGTGTTTGCCGATTATGTCAACGATCTGTTTTCTAAGGGCGTTAACAAAGATGGTAAAAATCCTGGGGATATCTTCACTGTTAAGTATAGCGATTCTCCTATGAGCGCAGCTAATCTTGCTATCAATGATTATTATGTTGAGCATGCAGATAAGCTCCCTACTAAGTATCCAGGAAGCGATAATTCGGATCAGGCGTTCCTTGATGATATCATGAGTCTTCGTGAGAGTCCTATAGACGGCTTCAGCGGTACTACTGCAAGATATTATCTTGAGAGTATCGTATCAGAAGTTTCGGTTGATACTAACAAGGCGAAGTCCTTTAATTCTAACTTCAAGACTATATCAGAGACGGTTCAGAATCAGAGACTTTCGGTTATGGGCACAGACGAAGATGAAGAGGCTATGGATCTTATGAAGTTCCAGCAGGCATACAATCTTGCCGGTCATGTGATGAGTATCCTGAATCAGATGTATAATAAGCTTATCAACGAGATGGGCGTATGATAAAGGAGTGAGACATTATGCGTATTACCAACAATATGATGATCAATAATTCGTTGGCGAATCTGTCTACGAACAAAACGAGAATGAGCAAACTGGATACACAGTTAGCGACCTATAAGAAGATCAGCCGTCCTTCGGATGACCCTATCATAGCTATACGTGCGCTCAGATTCAGAACATCCCTTGGAGATGTAACTCGTTATATAGAGAAGAATATACCGGATGCCGAGCAGTGGATGTCTATAACTGAAGCGGCTCTTTCAAAGGCCAATGATATGTTTACAGATATTCTTGGTTACTGTACGCAGGGTGCCAATGATACTTTCGAGACCGACAACAGAAAGTCGATTGCCAACAGCTTGCAGGAGCTTAAGGGTGCTATATATGATCAGGGTAATGTTGATTATGCCGGAAGATATATATTCTCTGGTTACAAGACAGAATCAACTTTGACATTCACAGACCAGAAGATAGCCGATGAGAAGTCTTATACTATCACTGAGCCTATTAATATGCAGGAAGTGTATTCAAAGACAACATTTACCAATTCTGTTGATCCTGATAATGTGGCTTTTATAAGTAACAGCAATATGCCGGAGGCTAATCAGGTCAACGTATATAAGCTTGCTTACAGCGGACTTGATGATATGTCTGAGCTTGCAATCAGCTACAAGGATGCGTCTGATGATACCGAGAAGACTATGGCTGTAACACAGGTGGATTCATCTGATCCGGATGCTTATATAGCAGGAGATGATGAGGTTAAGCTCATAAAGGATACCGGTGAACTTGTATTCGGTGCTAAGGCTTATGATTCGCTTTACTGGGCGAAGGATATGTCGATAACCTATGACAAGACGGGATTCAATAAGGGCGAAATAAAACCCGAACATTACTTTACATGTATTGACAAAACGGGTCCTGATGATATAGAATATATAAAAGAGAGTAATGGTCAGGATATAACTTATAACATAAGTTACAGTCAGAAGATTAAGGTCAATACCGAAGCCAGTGATGCTTTTAGTTACCGCATAGGTACAGATATCGACCTCATGAGCGATGCGCTTAGTCAGCTCGATTCCATAGAGAATAAGCTTGCTAAGCTTAAGCGTATGAAGGATGATATAAGATATAAGGACGAAAGCAATCAGAAGGCCATAGATTCCATGATAGAGGGCGCTACTAAGGAGAAGGATATACAGCGTACATATGTCAGGGAGTTATTCGACTCAAGTATAACTAAGTTCCAGAATCATCAGAGTGATCTTAACTTTGAGATATCGGATATAGGTACAAGAGGTATAAGGCTTGATCTTGTAAAGCAGCGTCTTGTGGAGCAGCAGGCGAATATCAAGGATCTTAAATCCGAGAACGAGGATATAGATCTTGAGGAAGCAGCGATCGATTATAAGTCTTCGAATCTGATTTATAATGCGTCTTTGCAGTCTGCATCAAAAGTGGTAAGGCAGTCATTACTTGACTTCTTATAAATAATAATGTATTGGGAACGGGGGTTCCTGGATAAGGAGGACAACATGAAGATTAACACAAAGAATTTTGGCGAGATCGAGATCGATGACAGCAAGGTAATTGAATTTCCTAACGGCATCATAGGTTTCGATGATCTTAAGAAATTCGCAATCATCTATGATTCCGAGAAGGAAGATACACAGGGTATCATGTGGCTTCAGTCGCTGGATGAAGAAGGCTTTGCTATGCCGGTTGTTAATCCGCTTTTCGTAACTGACAATTACGATCCTAAGGTAGAAGAAGATCTTATCAAGGGTATAGGCGATTTTTCTGATGAAGATCTTATTGTATTCTGTACTGTTTCAGTACCTATAGACATTAAGAATCTCTCAGTAAATCTTAAGGCACCGATCCTCATCAATACGGCAACTAAGAAGGGTATTCAGGTTATTGTCGAGAATGAGGAATATGAAGTTAAGCATGGTATATATGATTATCTTCAGTCTAAGAAGGGCAAGTAATACGCATATGATAATCAAGAGCCTGTGTCCCCTGGCACAGGCTCGTTTTGATAAAAGATAGTGAGGTGTGATATGTTAGCATTAACAAGAAAAAAGAATGAGACTATTATTATTGACAACAAGATAGAGATAACGATACTCGATATAAAAGGTGAGCAGATAAAGATCGGTGTTAAGGCACCAAGTGATGTTGCTGTATATAGAAAAGAAATCTATTCGGATGTAAAGGAAGCCAACGCTGAAGCATCTACAGCAGATGCTAAGGCTAAGATTGCTGATATTAATTCTTTGATTTCGAAGTAACAGGGGTTAATATCTTAAGGCGACTTACCGATATATAAGATAGAGATAAGATGAAGTGGCAGAGTGCCTCTTCAGATAGTTTGTTTTTATTCACACGGAGGTGATAATTATGGCAATGGAAGGCGTTAAGAGTGCGATGAGCCAGACGATGGGTGCACAGTACCAGGCTCCTCAATCTAATACGACGAGTACGACTAAGCAGGATGCTGCGGACGTTGCCGCTATGGAAGTTCAACCTATTAACAGGATGTCAAGTAGTTCCAAGGCTGATCCATATGGCAAGGATGAGCAGAATCCTCAGGAGAAGGAACCGACAGATGCTACGATTAAGCAGGCTATTAAGGATATAAACCGTAAGCTTGATAAGACTGTGGCTGAATTCGGTTATCATGAGGAAACTCATCGTATAACAATTAAGCTTAAGGACAAAGAAACTGACAAAGTAGTTAAGGAAATCCCTGCTGACAAGACACTTGATATGCTTGCTAAGATGTGGGAGATGGCCGGTATACTGGTAGACGAGAAGAGATAATACTTAATAGACATGGAGGTCGAATATGGGAATTAAATTATCAGGTATGATATCGGGTCTGGATACCGACTCCCTTGTTAAGGAGCTTATGTCAGCTTATTCTACCAAGAAGGATAAGCTGGTTAAGAGCAAGATCAAACAAGAATGGAAGATGGACGCTTGGAAAGATATGAATAAGAGTATTCATACTTTCTATACCAAGAGCCTTTCGAGCATGCGTTTGTCTGGTACTTACAATGCCAAGAAGGTTACTGTAAGTGATTCTAAAGTGGCCACTGTAAGTGGTTCTACGAATGCTGTTAACGGTACACAGACACTTAGAGTTACAAAACTTGCAAAATCAGGTTACCTTACCGGCGGAAAGATATCTGCTGAGGACGGAAGTAAGCTGACTGAGAGCAGCAAGCTTTCATCTATCAAGGGTATGTCTGATCTTGTGGGATCCAAGATTAATATTAATGGCACGGATATAACTGTTACGGAAGACATGAATATCGGCCAGTTTGTAAAAGAGATGAAGTCTGCCGGTGTAGGCGCTAGCTTTGATGCAGCGAATCAGAGGTTCTTTGTGAATGCAAAAGCAAGCGGTGCAGATGCTGATTTTACCATAACAGGTGGTAATAGCAGTGGTGTAGGGGCACTTAAGGCTATGGGACTTTTTACAGTCAATGATAAGGATAAGGCTGAATATCAGAAGCTGGCCGCTCTTGATGGCGATCCTGATGGTGCTTTGACTGCTTATATCGATGATATAGCAGGTAAGAAGTATTATACTGTAGAGTCTTATACCGAGAAGCTTAACAAAGAGAACGAAAGCGCTTCCGCTGCCAACGAGAATCTTACAAAGTCCATCGAGGCTAATGAGAAGGAAATCGAAAGACTCACCGAGCAGAGGGCGAATGATACACTGACTGAAGAGGATAGGACTGCGATTGATGAGCAGATTGCCAAGCTTAACAAAGCTATCGATAATAGTCGCGCGACTATAGCAGAGAACGAGACTAAGATATCGGATAATACTGCGCTTCTTAACGATCCTGATGCTTTGTCAGCTAAGGTTAATGAAGAGAATGCTAAGATCCATCAGGATGTTGAGGATGATATAACAGGCAAGATCGCTGCCGCTAAGGTTGCGCTTGCTGAGACTGCAAGTACTGATACTTCAGGTACTCAGGCTGTCAGAATCAATGGCTCTGACGCTGAGATATGGCTCAATGGTGCCAAGTATGAAGGCAAGAGCAATACATTTTCAATCAACGGTCTCACTATATCTGCTCAGCAGGTAACTGGTGATGAGAAAGTTACTATAACGACCGATACCGATGTTGATGGTGTATATAAGCAGATCAAGAGCTTCCTCACTGAATATAACAAGCTTGTCAATTCGATGGATGCTTCTTACAATGCTGCTTCTGCTGGAGATTATGAGCCTCTTACAGATGAAGAGAAGGAAGCTTTATCTGACGGCGAAGTTGAGAAGTGGGAGAAGAAGGTTAAGGATGCTCTCCTTAGAAGAGATTCTACTCTCGGCAATGTTGCAACTGCTATGAAGAGCGCTATGGCTCAGACCTTTGAGGTTGGCGGCGTTAAGATGAATCTTGCTAGCTTCGGCATCAAGACTCTTGGCTACTTCAATGCGGCTGAGAATGAGAAGGGCGCTTATCATATCGATGGTGATGTCGATGATGATGCTACATCAGGCAATGCTGATAAGCTCAAAGCTATGATAGCAAGTGACCCAGAGAAGACTATCGAATTCTTCCAGAAGCTTACTACTAATCTGTATGATACACTTACAGACAAGATGAAGGGCTCAACTATGAGCAGTGCTTATACTGTATATAACGATAAGCAGATGAAGAAAGATTATGATTCTTATACTAAGAAGATAACCGATATGGAAGAATACTTAAGTAAGACTGAGGAAACCTGGTATAAGAAGTTCGCCAAGATGGAGAGTGCGATGTCTAAGCTGCAGTCACAGCAGGCTAATTTCGCTTCTATGCTTGGTATGTAATGATCGATTTACAACATCCCCTGGCAGTACATCTTAAGTGCTGCCGGGGATGAGATATGTAATAAATTACAACACGCGGAGGATATATGTATAATAAGAATGGATATGCGCAATATGCGAATAATAAGATTGCTACGGCATCACCTGCCGAATTGACCCTTATGCTTTATGAGGGCGCTATCAAGTTTTGTAATATTGCGATCACAGCGATAGATGAGCATGATATTGCGAAGGCTAATAATAATATTATCAAGGCGGAGCGAATCATCGAAGAATTCAGAGCTACACTTAATTTCAAATATCCTGTGGCGAAAGATTTTGATGAAGTATATAAGTATGTATACGCAAGACTTGTTGAAGCCAATATCACTAAGGATAAGGAAATCTTAGAGGAGTGTCTTAAGCATCTTAGAACCATGAGAGATACATGGAAGGAAGTTATGAGACTGGCTAAGAATCCGGAGCCTTCTGAGCAAACAGAGGAATGATCTTAGGAGGTGTATCCTATGGATGATATGACTAATTATATAGATATACTTGATGAGAGTCTCGATAAGAAGATTGCTATACTTGAGGAGATTATGGTGATCAGTGAGAAGCAGAAGAAACTTCTTAACGCACCTGATCTTGATATAGAACAGTATGATGCGTATGTCGAGCAGAAGGACAGGTTTGCCGATGATATAGAACTTCTTGACAATGGTTTTGAGAAGGTATATGATAAGGTCGGTCAGGCTCTTAAGGATAATAAGAGCTTATATGCAGAGAAGATCAAGAGTCTTCAGGCGAAGGTCAGTCGTGTTACAGAGTTGGTATCTGGTATTCAGGCAGAAGAAAAAAGGATGTTCGAGGCAGTTAAGGGAAGTCTTAACAAAAAAAGAAGTGAAGTCGGGCAGGCCAGAAAGACTAGTAACATGGCTGCTAATTATTACAAGGTCATGAGCAAAGTAAGCACTGACCCGCAGTTTATGGATAAACACAACTGATTGCATGGGGGATTTGCCATAATATATGGCAGTCTCCCATTGGTGCGTTAAAAAAAGGAGGAAAAGGATGTTAGGTATCATCTGTGCGATGGATGAAGAGATGAAGGATATCAAGGAGCGCATGATCCTTGAGAGCGAGAAGACTGTAGCAGGTATGGTTTTTTTATGCGGTACTATAGAGGGTAAGGAGTGCTGCCTGTGCAGAAGCGGTATAGGTAAGGTCAATGCTGCAATATGCGCACAGATCATGATAGATTGCTTTGGCGTGGATAAGATCATCAACACTGGTATCGCAGGTGGACTTGATCCTTCTATACATGTGGGAGATATGGTCATATCTTCAGATGTTCTTCATCATGATATGGATACAACTGCATTTGGTTATCCTTATGGACAGGTTCCTCGTATGGATGTGCTTTCTTTTGAGGCTGACAGGGAGCTTATAGATGTGGCTAAGAGTGTAATAGAAGAGGCTTGCCGTGATCATAAGACTTTTGTTGGAAGGATAGTGAGCGGCGATCAGTTTGTCGCTGATAAGGAGAAGAAGAACTTTATCAGAGAGAACTTCGATGCTTTGTGTACAGAGATGGAGGGTGCTGCTATTGGTCACTGTGCCTATGTGAATGGCGTGCCATATGTAGTTATAAGGGCTATCTCGGACAATGCTGATGACAGCGCAGGGATGGATTACAATACATTTGAAAAAATGGCTATAGAGCGTCTTGTGGATGTTATAGTTAAGATGGTAGTCAGGTTATGAAAAGTAAGAAGTGTATAGCATGGGTTGTGTATTCGATCCTGCTTGTTGTGATAGCGGTAGTTCTTGTGCTTGTTGTCAGAGACAATGGTATATATCCTTCGGGCGATGATACTTTCTATCACATATACAGGGGCGAATATGTATACAAATCCATAAAGAGTGGAGATTTTTTCCCTAAGCTTGACAAGAACTGGTACAACGGCGTGGAACTTATGAGGTTCTGGCCGCCGATGTGTGCTTATGTGATGGCATTTCTCGATATGCTCTGCGGTGGGGATATATATGCTGGTTATCTTGCTTATATTGTGGTAACATTTATCCTTTCGGCACTTTCTTTTGCTTTTGTCGGTGAAAGGATAGGAAGACCATATCTTGGTATGATATTTGGCATAGTGTGGTACTTTATGCCGAATAATCTCTATGCTCTCTTTGCTGAGGGTAATCTTCCAAGAGTATTCTCCATGATCATATTGCCGCTTTTTATATATCATATATATGATTTTCAGGAGAGAAAAAGGGCACTTAGCCTCATGCATATCGCTGTGAGCTTCTTTTTCCTGTGTATGTGTCACTTGGGCTACGCGGGCATGATCATAGTGTCGGTGCTTATTTATCTTATTGTGTATGGTATAGTTAATCGTAAGCAGTTTGTTATATCTGTTAAGATCATCCTTTCGATACTTCTTGGTTTTATGATGGCTGGATTCTATGTCATACCGTCTCTTACAAATGCTGCGTCTACCGATAGCTTTGACAAGAGTGATGCTTTTTTTCAGAGTGCTTTTGTGAGCCTTAATCCGGTTGGAAGAGTGAATGGCGTTGCGGCATTCTACTTTGGTCTGGCAGCTTTTTTGATAATACTTATCGGCGCTGTCGGAAGTTATGGTAGAAGTATTCCGGGTTTTTTGACGGCTCTCATCATATTCTTTCTCACGACTAAGACAGGGCAGCTGGTTGTTAAGATATTGCCTGGGCATGAGATGCTTTGGATGTTAAGATTCATCTCGATTGCACTGTGCTTCATGTTCATGAGTCTCATGTATTGGGACAAGCTGAAGAAGAAGGTTATGGCGGTTTTGATCGCTTTGCTTGTTATAGACATCATACCGTCTTATAAGTATATAGTCGGTGAGAAAACTAAGGTTAAGCCTGAAAAGAGACTTGAGAGCATAGCGAAGAATTCGCTTCTTGATAAGGCAAAAGAGATATGTGATCAGAGAATAGCTCTTCTTGACCTGTCTACGCTTGATGCGACTGGCGCATATATGACTGCTTCTTATGGTGACAGTGATATGAGTGCGTTTGGTGCTGGCTGGGAGGCTGCGGTTACTTCTGACAACATAGTCATGCTTAACCGTGCTGTTGAGGAAGGGTACTTTCCTTATATCTTCGACAGAGCTCTTGACCTTGGCTGTGATACTGTGCTTATCAGGATGGATAGGATAAAGCTTAAGCACTTTAGTCTGGGTGTTATGGAGGAGACTGCTACCGCACAAGGCTATGAGCTTGTTGCGTCTAACAGCTTATACAGATTGTATCATAGGGAAACAGGTTATAAGTACTTTGGCAATGTCACTGAGTATACTGGTATAGGTATCGGTAAGGACGCTAGAACCATCTCTCTTGCTTATCCGGATGTTATGGAGACTTCGGATCCTAATATAAATCACTATACTGTAAGCGAACTTTCTAAGTATAAGGTTGTATATCTTGCTAACTTTGAATACGATGACAGAGAGCTTGCGGAGACTCATATCAAGAATCTTGCTGATGCGGGAATTAGAGTGGTAATACTCGCAGACCGTATTCCTGAAGATAAGACACAGCGTATCAATACATTTCTCGGAGTCAGTGCGCAGAGAATCGAATTCGAGAACGGCTATCCTCTTTTGAATGTTCGTAATTATGGATGGCTTGATCTTGATCTCTTCCCTAATGGGTACGCGAAGTGGAATACTTATTATTTGAACGGTCTTGACGATGTGTATGGAACATTTGTCGATAATGATCTGGAGCTTGCTTTTTATGGAACTAAGTACAACGATAATATAGTATTTTTGGCGCTTAATCTGCCTTATTACTTCTCTTTGACAAGGGACCGTAACGCAGAGAGAATTATAGCTGATTTCCTTACGATACCTGCAGAAGAACTTCCAAACAGAAAGATAGTTCCTCTTGATATCGACTTCGAAAAGGACAAAATAATCATACGAAGTGATAGTGATGAGGTTAATACAACGCTCAGTTATCACGATATATATAGTGGAAGGGTTTATGAGAGTAACAATCTGACTTATGTCAATGCAGGCGAGACTGTGATAAGGCTCACGACTGTTAAGCCATATCTTAGTTACGGTATGACTCTTGCAGGAATCGTACTCTTAGCTTGTTATGTGTATGTTAATCTCAAGTACCAAAGGAAGATAGATGAAAGCAATCACTAAGTATTATGTGGGTTATTCCATAGAGATAAGTCACAGTGTTGACAACGTAAGAGAGCATGCTCATGAGCACTCTGTTGAAGTCAATATGGTGATAAGTATAGGCGGTAAGATGGCCACTAACTGGATAGAGGGTATAGATGCTCTTATAAAGAAGGAAGTCATGTTCTATGACGAGGCCTATCTTAACGAGCATGAAGAATTCGGAGGCAATGCGACTATAGAAAATCTTGCGGAGGTTCTCTATGAAAGAATCGTGCGGCTTCTTGAACCAAAAGGTGTTATACTGCACAGACTATCCATAGGCGAGACGCCACTTAGGCAGTATATCATAACGGATAGAACATAGGAGGGCAATATGAAAAAGAATATATGTTATATATGTATATGGCTGTGCCTTGGGTTTATGTCAGTATTAGGCATGACAACAAACGTATTGGCCGATGATGATGTGGTTAAGGAAATAGTGGCTACGGATAATGGTGACACTATCACTGTTGTTCTTGTCAGCAGACATGCTAATCCATGGGATTATCCGATGAGCGGCCAGAAGCTTACGATTGGCGGTAAGGATATACAGTTTACATGGGGCATGAGCGAAATCAAGGATAATTATTATGCTGATATTCC